>Ga0209777_10002778_pt1 | contig 22526 bp, 10 predicted proteins | sample FrelakmetHBP12HB_FD_187147 | JGI IMG/M metagenome (GOLD analysis project Ga0209777, IMG submission 187147) | Freshwater lake sediment microbial communities from the University of Notre Dame, USA, for methane emissions studies -HBP12 HB (SPAdes)... | ecosystem: Environmental > Aquatic >...
CCAGACCGCCTTTTCGTTTTTGACCTGGGGGTGCAGGCTGCCGCGACTCGCGTCCATGAAGGGCAGCGGACCGGCCCATGCCTCGCCCTTGTTGAACTCCTTCACGGTGATCCGCCGCCATTGGCCGTCGGGCTCGATCGGAAACTGCTGCTGATAGTTCTGGCCGGCCTTGTCCGCCAGCCGCATGGTCACGGTCTTGGCTTCTGGGGATTTGGCCCAGAACCGCAACTCGAGGAAGTCGTTGCGGAGCCCAGGGAAGATCTTGGACGCCTCGACCCACGGCTTGTCCTTGTTTTCCAGCTTGGCGCTGGCCTTGCCCACCTTGGCCTCGGCCGCATCCCGCTGGAAGGCGCCTTCGAATCCATCCAGGTCCTTCTCGAAGTCGCCGATCGACAATACTTCCTCGGCGAAGATGCGGTTCTCGCCGCCGCTCAGCACGCAGGTCTTGCCTGAGAACTCGACCTGGACCGTGCCCGCCAGCACGGCTACCGTCAGCACCGGACCGCGCGTGTTCATACCGCGCTCTGCTTGATTCCCCGGGGCGTAAAACGCTCACCCGACATTAGCCATATGGTTCCGCACGATCTTGCTGAACTCCATGCTCCCAAGTGACAGGAATGGGCCTACGGCTCCCAGCGGAACATATTGTCTTTTCCATTGTAGCCGCTGTTCTCCGAGAAGATAATGAATTCGCCGTTCTTCCGTTTGAAGGCGCGCACGCCCAGGTTCGCGTCTTCCCAAGCATTGCAGCCTGAGACCTCGGGGCCGGCGTTCAAAATAATGAGCAGTTTTCCCGTGGCCGCGTCGTAGATGTGAATCGGTCCCCAGAGCTCCGCCAGAAAAACCTTGTCGTCGGCCACGTCCAACCCCATCCAATGAAACGCGCAGCCCCACGGACGGCCGACCTCGTACATGAAATTTGGATCTGTGTCTGGGTTGGGCAGCGTGATCAGCCAGCGTGCCGTTCTATTGCCTTTGCTCCAATCGTCATAGCAAGCCAGATAGTTGATGGGATCCTCCTTGTCGCTCTTGCGGTCCTTGGCTGGCCCCAGCAGGTACATCACATCGCGTTCAGAGTCGTAGTTCACCTTCACGATCTGCCCCCAGGGATTAACGGGCGCGCCGATTCCTGGGTAGGGAGCATCCTCGTAGTCCCCGGCGCCGGCGCCGTAAATCGGCGCGCCCTGCGCGTTCAAGCCCTTGAGCTTGACGCGGCGCACCACGGGAGGATTCGCGATCAACGCCAGCCAAACGTCGCCTTTCCGATCAACACAAAAACTCTGAAGACTGCCGGGGCATTTCCACGCTGTCACTTCATTGGGCGATTCCTTGCCGTCGCCGTTGCTGTCGATCCAGATGCTCTTGTCGCGGATCTGCCCGCATGGCACGGCTATCTCGCCATCGAAGCGGAAGACACCGACATACTCAACCACGCCCTGGCCGCTGGTGTAAATCGCCAAGGCCCGGTTCGGGCCGACTCTGCGCACGATGGCCTGCGAACCTCCCGCGCGCGGAGCGGGACCGTACTTCAGCGGATCCCAGTTGTACCCGGCGTAACTCCATTCGCTTCCAGGAGCGGTCTTCGTGCAATCCAGCGTCAGGTGGACGTACGGGCTGTAGACTTCGGCGCCGTTGCTGTCGGGATCAACGTCGGCCGTATTGCAGAAGAATAAGCTGTTGACCATCCAGACCAGTCTGCCTTCGGGCGAGAGCTTCCGCAGATCGGTGCCTTGCAGCGAGGACGCAACGTAGATGTTGCCCTGCGCGTCTACTCCCACGCCGGTCAGGCCGTAGAAACGGGCGTGGCCGCCTGCCGCCGCATCGGCGATGCGTCCTGGATTGGCGCCGGCGTAGAGCCCACCCTTCACGCCGAATGTGCGCGAACACATTGGCTTGCCCGCGAGGTTGCTGTAGATGCGGATGTTCTGATCAGGCCCGTTCTCGCCAACCAGGAGGCGATCGTTCACCGCATCGTACGCGAGTGCGGTCGGGTTGACGACGTCGGTGATCTCGCGTCCGGTAAAAGTGCCGTCGCTGCGATAGCACTTCACCGCGCCGGGGTACTTCGTCGTCAGCGTCGTGCCGGCCGGGAAGTCGTTGGCTTCCTGTATGATCCAGAGTTCGTCGCGCTTGTCGGCGCTTAGCGGGCCTGGCCGCGTGAATGCAAAGGCCAGGTTGGGCAGTTCGCTTGCCTCCGCCTTGAATTGTCCGCCTTCAAGGCCGCCGCAGTTGACCGCGAACGCTGGCGTGCCATCGGCTTTGAGTATCTCGAATCCGCAGATGACGATGTGCCCGTTGCCGCCCTGCCCGCGCTCGAAAACGACGGTGAGCTTCCCCGTGTTGTCTGCCTGCACCTTCTCAATGTCCTTCACCGCCGGCTTGAACTTGCCGCCGGCCGCCGCGACCACGTCGTAACCGCGGACTCCCTGCGCCCCCGAGGCGCCGATGTTGATCAACCGCCTGCCGGGTTTGTCCTCCGTGTATTCGGCAAAGTGGCAGCGCACGGTGTAACTTACGTTGGCCTCCAGGCCGGGGATCACGTACGGCAGGTAATCGCATTCGCGCTGCGACTGATAAACGATCGGCGGCGCGGCGCCTGCCACACCTTTCGTATCCATTTCCTGAGCAGTGATGTTCACGGAACTGTTTCCGGCCGTGTAGTAGAGCGGCAGATCGGTGCGCGCGACCATGATCTTGTTGTCGCGCGCGTTGCTGACGTAAAGCTTGCCGCCGACCACAGCCAGCCCGCTGCTGACGTTGATGTTCTTCTGCTTGTACCAAAGGTCGGTGGCGAAGTAGATCGGCCGCGTGGTTGAGCCGTGCCCGAGCATGTCGGTCATGTACAGATTGCGTCCCGCCGCCAGGAACATGCGCTTGCCGTCGCTGCTGATCGTGCCTTCGCCGCAACTATCGTTACCGAAGCACTCGTTCTCCTTGCGGAAGCTGGTGACGACCTTGCCGTCCTTGTAAATCTTCGATGATTCGGCGCCTTCATCCCAATAGGAATTCGTGTAGCACGTACCGTCCGGCGCCACCCACAGAGCGCTGATCCCGTTGGAGACGTGCCCATCGGCGACGTTGCCACTGAAGGTGTTGCCAATCCAGCTTGAGCTATATCCCAGGTTTGGCTTGCCGATGACAATGCTGTCGAAGGTGACGCTCGCTGTCTTTGCCGGGTCGCCGCTGGAGACGAAGAAGCCCACCTCGATGGGGCCTTCAGGCGCGAACCGTGAGCCGCTGGTGTTGCCCAGCATGGACCATATCTTGCCATCGGGAGATTTGTAGACGGCGAAGTATCTCCCGATGCGGACGAGGCGCAGCCAGAGAGGCACTTGCATCCGCGTGGTGATGCCGCTGCTGGAGTTGCTCTTGCTGGCGTGATCCCGGGCGGCAAAAGATAGGTTGTGCTTTCCGTCATTTGCGGCCTGATTGCAGAACACGACCTGCGCCGTGGTCGCGTCGCTGGGACTGTTGCCATCGCGCAGCATGATGCCTGCGCGGGCGTTCCGCTCTCCTCTTATGGAAACGATCCGCGCGATGACGTCAATGTCCCCGCCAGGATGAGCCGCGTACGTGTAATGCAGTTGATCGGGGCCGTTGGTCTTGTCGCCATTGCCGGCGCCGATGACGGTCAGTTCACCGTTGGCGCTTGTGTGGCTGCCCGCAGTAGCTGGGGCGCCGATGTCGGCATTGAGCCACGTCGCCGCCGCAGGATGCTCCGCGCCTGCGCAGATCGCGTAGCATACGATGAGCAGCGGCGCGAGGAGTGCGACAGAAGCCCTCTGGAAGGTAGCCCGATCAGCCACCTCTTGTACCGGAGCCCCAGGGCGCGCCGGCCACGGCAATTGCCTGCAAGTGGACTGCGTTGACATATGTGCCCTTCTCCCGCGGAAGCTTCACGCAAGGAACTTCTGGCGTCAAGAGCAGCGCTCAACACTCACGGCGCTCTTTGGCTTGCCCGGACATCATAGCAGAACAGAGTGTCGTGATAGCGGAGGTAGAGGCGGCCATCGAGAATGACCGGATGCGTCCAGGCGTCGGTTGTCCGCTCGGACACGAGACTAAAACGGCCGGCATATTCAAACGCCGTCGGCGTGGGTTTGACCAAGGCCATCTCCCCTTGCTGACTCAGGCAATAGAGACGGCCATCGGCATACAGCACCGGCCCCATGGCCAGGTCCTTGGCCAGGCAACGCGCTTCTCCCGTGCGAGCGTCGAGGCCCCCCCATTGCTTCTCCCGCCGGTACCATGCGCCGTAGAGCACGCCGTCCGCGTACACCAGGCCTCCCTGGCACGTGTCGATCGGCGCGGACCAGAGCTTCTCGACGCCGACGGAATGGTCCTCGATGCGAAGGCGATACAGCCCGCCATTTTCGGTGTCCGGCGCAGTGCAAAACACCGCGTCGCCGACGAGCACCGGCGTCGCGGCGATAACCAGGTAGCGTGTGGGCAGGGGCCGCGTCCACTGGAGTTGGCCGTTCTCCGCATCCACGCCGAACATGTGGCGGAGAGAGCAGCTAACGATGTGCCGTCGGCCGCCCAGAGTGCACAGTATGGGGGATGCGTAGCTGGCGCTGTCGCTCTCGCCGGCCGGCGCCGCCAGGCGCTGCTGCGCGGGAGAGTCCGATTTCCCCAGCCGCAGCGCCTCGGTGCTCCACGCAGTGGCGCCCGAGTTCTTATCAAGCGCCGCCATCAGCGCCTTTGCGCCGCCGGGGGTCACGATCACATGGTTGCCGTCCACGAGAAGATTCTCACTGAGACCCCACGTGATGTTCTTGCCGCCGAAACGTTCCAGCGCCTCGAAGGCCCAAAGTTCCGAGCCGGTGGCCGCCTCCAGACACGCCACGCGACCGTGTGCGTTCATATGGTAAAGGCGTCCGGCGCTATAAGCGCAACTCGCCCGCGCGCCTGGAGTGGGCCCCTTCCATGCCCGTCCGTTCTTCGCCTGCCACACGGTCTCGCCTTGGAGGTCCAGGGCGAAGACGCGCAACTCATCGCCCACGTCGCCGGTGATGTAGATGCGGCCCCCAGTGACAATGGGCGCCGAGTAGCCGCGACCGAGGCCGGCGCTCTTCCAGAGCAGCTTGGGACCCTCTGCAGGCCACTGCAAGAGCAGGCCGGTCTCGTCGCAGACGCCATCGCGACGCTTCCCGCGCCACTGCGGCCAGCCCGGTTCAGGCGACGCCACAAGACTGGCGGCAGGAGCGGTTGGCTGGAGTTCGCCGGCTCGACCGGGAAAGGCTACAGAGAAAAGGACGGCGCTGCAGAAGAGCAGCGCCTGCGCTGGTCCACTGAGTCTTGGCCCGCTCCGTGTTGACCATAACTCGCGAAAAGACGGCGATTTATGGTGCGATTCAAAGGGCCTCTCTTCCACAGTCTTTTGGAGTCTAATCATGCCCGCCCAATCGTCAACTCCGGCAGTCCCGTATTTTCTTTGGTGCAGGTACACAAACTCTGCTAAGGATGGGCTGTTGGCTCTTGTGGGCAGAGCGGGATTGAGAGATTATCTGGCACGGTGAGCACAGGCTGTTGCCCCGGATATGCGCAGGGACCCTAATCGCCTCTTGCGCCCTTGAGATTGTGCCAGGGATGTGCGAAGCTCATCCGCGCGTCACCTCGGGGCGGCAGTCAAGGGCCGGTTGGCGGAAGCCCGCTCGCGCCGAAACGGTGCGGCGGGCGCGCGAGGAGTCTATCGTATGGACAGTTCGTTATCACAGGGCATTGCCATTGTGTTTCTTTGTCTCTTGAGCATGTGCGTCTTCCCGGCGGCAGCGCGGGCGGAACAGGAGCAGACGAGCGAGTTGCCGCAGGTTGCGTTGCGTGGCTACGGAAGCTTGTCCGCGGAGTTCACGCGCTTTGGCGCGCAGGCTTCACACCTGAGCATACAGTGCGAGGATGGCAACAAGGCCAGGATTGTCCACGCGAAGTACCTTTCCGACCTGCACGTGCTGCTGGACGTCAAAGACGCCACGCTGGCCAATGGGGGCAAGGAATTCCCTGTCGTGCAAGTGCCTCTCCAGGGGCAGACACTCGCCTTTCGCAAAGGTTCCGTGGTCCACGTCGTGTCCGGCGTTGATGCAGCCGCTATGACGTCCGCGCTCGCGACCTTGAAGGAGGGCTGGAAAGGCGCGGAACTTGCACCCTCCGGCACGGTGCCCATGTATCTCGACTCCTGGGACAAGTATGGCTTCCGCTACTACTACTACCTCTTCCAGACGCCCGATCCGAAGCCCGGCGAGAAGCGTGTCGAGTGGAAGAACTACAACGTGCTCGGCGAATTCGACTTCGCTCAGAAGTACGGCCAGGCGGGCATCATCTGCTGGATGAATGAGGAGCGCTGCGACTTCGCCGAAGGCATGACCAATCAGCCCTTGTGGGACTGGGCTGCGCAGGCCGCCGCCAAGCGCAACCTGCCGCTGATCTTCAACAGTTTCATCGGTGATGGCACGTGGCTGTTGAACCGCTATCGGAACGAGACGCAGATGCGCGCGCCGGATTACTGCGGCGGCTACTATACGGCGGGTGATTCCTTCCACGCTGGTTTCGGCCACCTGTCGTGGTGCGCCGGCGCGGGCCTCGACGCCGCTCTGTCCGTCATGCAGACAACGTACCGCGAGGTCGCCGGCCGGGAGAACGTCATCGAGTACCTGGAGCCGCACGGCGAAATCCGGCATGGCGAGCACGACAGCTTGACCGAGTACGGTCCGCTCGCCGACAAGAGCTACCGCGCCTGGCTCAAGCAGCAGTACGGCAAAGTCCAGGCCGTGAGCCAGCGCTGGTTCGCCGACGAAAAGGCCCTGAACTCCTGGGATGACGTGCACGTGCCGGAACTCGCCAACTTCCTGGGCCTCGACCAGAACGCTCTCGACCTTGCCGGGTCGTGGCGCATCCAGCGCGAAGAGTTCGCTGATGGCAAGGCTCCCCAAACGACGGCCGCGCCCGACGAGTGGTATCGGCCCGAATTCAAAGAAGATGCCTGGCCGGCGATCATGGCGCCGAACTCCGACATCGCCATGCTCCTTCCGCGCCGCCCGACCGTCTTTCGCCGCCATTTCACCGTGGATGCCGCGTGGAAGGCCAAGCAGAAGCGCGTCTGGCTGTACGTGTGGGACCTGAATCGCGGCAAGAAGGTGCCGATGTCGCTGTATCTGAACGGCAAGAAGGTCGGACAGAGCGAGATTGACGGCTTGCGGCACTGGACGGCGGTGGAAGTCACGGAGGCGCTGGCCGGCGGCGAGAACCTGCTCGCCTTCCGTCTGCCCGAAGGATTCCTCGGCTACCGTGTGTACCTCTCCAGCCACGAACCTGTCCACTATCCATACCTGGGCGAAGGGAAGAACGCGCAGTGGGCGGACTTCGTCCGCTGGCAGGCCTGGACGCGGGTGGACTCCGTCCGCCGCGGTCTCGAATCCATCCGCCAGGTGGACCCGAACCGTTCGGTCGTCTGCATGGCGCCGAGTGCGTTTGTCTCCGGCATAAAGTGCATGGCCGAGGACTACGGCGGGCGCTTCCACGACACCGGCGGGATGGCCGGTTGGTGGAACGATGTGTTGCCGATGCTGATGCGCTCAAGCGACATGCCGTTCTCGGCCGAACCCGGCGGGCCTGCGCCCAATCTTTCCGAGTTCAAAATGTTCCTGGGCAACTGGATGACCGAAGGCGTCAACGCCATCCACTACTTCATCCACCTCGGCAACATCTATTGGCACGACGAGATTCGCCAATACTTCATTGAAATGCAGCCGATCATCAACGCCTTCGGCAAGGTTCACGTGCCCAAGGCGGAACTGGCGATGCTCATTGGCGACGAGGTCGAGAACCTCACCGGCTATCCGTGGGAACACGGCCCGCAGAGCACCTTTCCTGTCGGCTACGTGCCGTACCAGCTGAACGTGGCGCTGCACAAAGAGTATCACATGGACGCCGTCACGCCCCAGGACTTCGCGCGCGGTAACGCCAATGCGTATCGAATGATCGTTGACACCAACACCTGCGTCATGGACGACAAGACCGTCGCTGACCTCGAAGCCTGGGTGCGCCAGGGCGGCGTCTTCGTCACCGTTACGCAGACCGGACGCCACACGCCCGAGAAGGCCGATAGCTGGCCCATCAGCCGCCTCACCGGCTACAAAGTGACCGGCGTCATGAACCACCCCAAGAGCCAGAAGGCGAGCTTCGTGCCCGACCAGTCCGTCTTCAAACCGGAGGCGTGGGATGCCGGCCAGTTGACGCGCAACGGTTTGACGCTGGAGAAGACCGATCCCGCGTGCGTTGATCTAGCGAAATGGGCGGACGGTTCCACAGCTATCGGTATGCGCACGGTCGGTAAGGGAATGGTCGTCAACGTCGGCTTTGCCTTCAACCACAACGTACTGCCCTATCGCCAGATCATGGCGTGGCTCAAGCTGAAACGCCTTGCCGGCGTCTGCGACAACAAGTCCATCTTCACGGCGCACATGGTCAGCAACAACGGCCTCTACGATGTCTGGGTGCTGTGGAACCAGGACCGCAACAAGACGGTAACGGCCGACTTCGTCTTCCGCGACGGCTTCGAACCTGCTGCCTGCGTCGAGCTGAAGACGAAGCAGACGCTGGACCTCGCGCCTGACGCGGACGGCGTCAAACTCACGGGCCTCACCTTCCGGCCCTTTGACATGCGCGTCTTCATCACACCCCGGCAAGCCATTACCACCGCAGCACTCGATTGGCTCACCCTGCAGCGCGGCTGGTGGCGCGGCACGAAGAAGCCAGCCAGGGAATTGCCGGCCTACGTGCCGCAGTTCGCGCACGATTTAAGCGCTGGATGGACGATGAAGCCGCTGGCAGAAGACGACAAGACGGACATGTCGCCAATGGCCACGCCGACGTTCGACGATGCGGCATGGAAAACGACGCGCCTCGGCACGTGGCTTGTGCCGGACGATATGCCCTCGCACCGCGCCTTCTTCCGCAGGAGATTCACTGTTCCATCGGCGTGGACGAACGGCGACTTCGAACTGTGGATGCAGAACTGGACGAAGGATCCGGTGCGCGGCAGAGTGCGAATGTGGTTGGACGGCGAGGCGCTGCCGGTCGCCGGTTCGTCCATCAGTGCTCTTACGCTGACCGGGAAACTGGAGCCCGGCTCGACGCACCTGCTGGCCGCCGAGATCTTCAGCGAAGGACAGGTCGCCGGCCTCATCGGCCACGCGTGGCTTTATTACCTGCCCCAGCCGCTCGTCTCGCAGGACCTGGTTGGCGCCTGGACCACCACGCGCGACGCTCTAAACTGGGGCGGATCGGCCACGCTGCCCGGCCCCTGGGATTTCTTCATGGCGCGCCGTAGCGTGCGGGTGGATCGTGCCAACGCGGGCAAGACTGTGATGCTGCGAATAGAGACGGAGCAACCTTGCGGCATCTACGGCGCGCTCGTAAACGGCCGCTGGATGATGCGTCTGCACCACGACGTCGGCCCGCGCACGTACCTGAACGTCACGCCCTGGATACGCTTCGGGGAAGAAAATGAAATCTGCATTGTCCGCCGGGACGGCCTGGGCAAGGGCACGGTCAAGATGGCGAGGCTGGATTACTTCAAACCAAACGAGTAGCATGTGGAGGAGAAAACCATGAAGAACATCCTAAGAACCCTGTGCGGCATCACCGCACTGGCAACCAGTCTGTGGGCTGGTGATAAGCTGACGTATGTGGATCTGGTCAAGCAGTTGACGGACCTGGAGCATGTCGCGGTGCTGCCTGCGCCGGGCGAGAAAGGTGCGCAGGCCTCGAGCTACGATCGCGCCAGCAAGTATGACGAGGCCACCGGCAAGTACGTGCGCTGGGACGCCAATGGGGATGGCGGCGGCATCATCCGCAAGGAAGGGGAAGTCTCCGTGTTAGCCGAGATAGAGGGGCCCGGCTGCATTCGGCGCACTTGGTCGGCTACCGCGGGCAAAGGCCACGTGAAGATCTACCTGGATGGCGCAGCGGAGCCGGCGGTGGATCTGGCCTTCGACGACTACTTCAGCCGGAAGGCCGAACCTTTCACCTTCCCTGCGCTGGTATACAAAACGGCCGCTAACGGGTTCGACAACTACGTGCCTATTCCCTTCCAGAAGTCCTGCAGGATTCTCGGCGACAAAGGCTGGGGCAACTACTACCACTTCACGTACACGAGGTTTCCGAAAGACACGGTGGTCCCCACGTTTTCGATGAAGCTGGCGCCCGAGGACCTGGCGGCGCTTCAGGCCGCCGACAGCGCGCTCAGCAAAGGACTGGGTTCCGATCCCGCCGGCGCGCGCCCGGGGCAGGAGACCGTCAACGCATCCGTGACGGCAGCTCCGGGGCAGTCTGTAGCGCTGGCCAAGGTAAGCGGGCCGCGCGCCATCACCGCAATGACCGTGAAGATGGACCCTGCAAGCCTGGCCGACGCTGAAACGACGTTGCGCGCGGTCTCGTTGAGCATCCGCTGGGACGGTGAAGCGGCGCCGAGCGTCTGGACGCCGCTGGGCGATTTCTTCGGCACGGCGCCGGGCATTAACAGATACACTTCGCTGCCGCTGGGCATGACGGACAACGCGTTCTACTCGTACTGGTACATGCCGTTCGCGTCGGAAGCGCTCATCGAAATCAAGAACGACGGCGCAACGCCCGTGAAACTCGACGCGGCCGTCGTTCACGCTCCGCTGACGCGCCCCGCGGAAGCGCTCGGCCGCTTTCACGCCAAATGGCATCGCGATGCGCTGCTTCCCGTTGAGCCGGAGCGCGCGATTGACTGGACGATGCTGAAGACGGCCGGCCGCGGCCGCTTCTGCGGCGTGATGCTGCAGGTCTGGAATCCGTGCGGCGACTGGTGGGGCGAGGGCGACGAGAAGTTCTTTGTTGACGGCGAGAAGTTCCCCTCCACGTTCGGCACCGGTTCGGAGGACTACTTTGGGTATGCGTGGAGCAGCGGGAAGCTGTTCTTCCAGGCCCTGCACAACCAGACGCGAAATCATGGCGACAACGTCGGGCATGTCTCTGTGAACCGCTGGCACATCGCCGACAACGTGCCGTTCCAGACCAGTTTTGAAGGCGCGATCGAAAAGTACTTCTCCAACAAGCGTCCGACGCAATACGCCTGCACAGTCTATTGGTATCAGGCGCCCGGCGGCAACGACCCATACCAGCCGCTTCCTTTGAACGAGCGCGTGGGTTACTGCATCAAGCCCTTCTGTGTCGAGGGCGCGCTGGAAGGTGAATCTCTCAAGGTCCTCGGGAAGTCTGCGGGCGGCGTCAGACGCCAAGACATGTCCTCTTATACCGGGCAGTGGGGATACGGACAGCAGCTGCTCTGGAGCGGCGCCAAGGCCGGTGACAAACTCACGCTGGCCGTGCCGGTCAAAGACGCAGGGCGTTACGAAATAAGCGCGCAATTCACCAAGGCAAACGATTACGGGATCCTGCAGGCGTACTGGGACGACGAGAAACTCGGCGAGCCGCTCGATTGCTTCAACCCTGAAGTCATCCCCAGCGGGGCCGTGAAGCTCGGAGCTCGCGAGATCACCGCCGGCACGCACAAACTGACGCTGGAGATTACCGGCGCGAATGAAAAATCGCGAGGCAGCCTGGTCGGCCTGGATTACGTTCTGCTTGCGCCACAGAAGTAGCCAACGCAGCCGTTCCACTAAGGAGGCAGAGATGTGGCTCATGCGAAAGGGGTCAGAACAATCGTCTGGTTCGAGCCTGAGCGCGTAACGCCGCGCCGACAGTGTGGACAGCGAACAGGGGTTCAAGTTGCGCGGACTGGACGCGGCGGCAACCTACGAGTTTAAGGATCTGGATACCGGCAAAGCCGCTCAATACTCCGGCACCGAACTGGTGAAGTGCGGGTTGCCGGTGGCTGTATCGAAACCGCAGCAAGCGGCGCTCCTCAACTATAGGCGCCTGGCCAATTGAAGCGGCTTAGAGCACTTCACGAATGGCTGTGACCTTGTGGCACGGCCTTCCAGGCCGTGGACACGGGCAAGATGCCCGTGCCACGAATGCGCGAGGATACACCCAATCGTGAACTGCTCTAGCAGCACGTGCCAAGCGCGGAAAGGAACACCATGCGCATGAATCATGTCGAACGGTTCCGTGCGGCAATGAACTTCCAACCCGTGGATCGGCTGCCTCTGTGGGAGTGGGCCATGTGGTGGGACAAGACCATTGCACGCTGGCGCACCGAAGGCCTGCCGGCGCGGTACACAACGGTCTACGGCATTGCTCGCTACTTCAGGCTCGATCCATACCAGCAGTTCTGGTTCAGCACGATAGACGCGACGATTGAGGCCACACAACACCATGTGTCCGGCGGCGTTGCCACGATGGACGATTACCTGAAGGTGTTGCCCGGGCTGTATCCGGACCACGGCCGAGCCATCACGAGTATGCGGCCATGGGCGAAGAAGCAAGCCGCCGGTGACGCGGTAGTGTGGATTACGCTGGAAGGTTTCCTCTGGTTCCCACGCACGCTGCTGGGGTTCGAGCGGCTCATGTACGCATACTACGACCAGCCCGAACTGGTCCATCGGATCAACCGTGATCTGCTTAGCTTCAACCTGCGCCTGCTCGACCAGATTGAGCAGGCATGCGCGCCGACGTTCATGACGATCGCTGAAGATATGTCGTACAACAACGGCCCGATGATCTCGCGCCGGATCTTCGAGGACTTCATGGCGCCGTACTATCGCAAACTGCTGGCGCGCGCGAAAGAGATGAAGTTGCTGACCATCGTGGACACTGACGGCGACGTCACGCTGCTGGTGCCGTGGTTGGAGTCTGTGGGCGTCGAAGGCGTCCTGCCGCTTGAACGGCAGGCCGGCGTTGATGGCATGATACTGCGCCAGCAGTTCCCGAAGCTTCGCATGATCGGCCACTACGACAAAATGGTGATGGACCGCGGCGAGGACGCCATGCGGCGCGAATTCGAACGGCTCCAACCGCTGGTGAAATCAGGCGGGGTCATCCCCAGCGTGGACCATCAAACGCCGCCCGGCGTGTCACTGGAGGAATACAGGGTTTACCTGCGATTGCTGAAGGAATATGCCACAGTATGGGCACGATGAAGAACTCGACAGCGCCTTGATGGTTTGGATAGGGAACGTGAGCATCACTACTCAGCGGCACGACGGACACAGATCGCTGGCCCTTGCCCTTGTCCCTCCGAATAATTCCGTCGCCCCGTCAGCGGCCCTTCGCCAGACGCTCTTTGGCCGGCGGTAACGCCGGGAAGGGCGCGTGGGGCTCCACCTGGTACCAGTAGGCCACCGAGGCGATGTCGTCGGCAAGGCCGGTGTATTTCCCGTCGCCTCCCCACCCCAGGGCCTGGACCGTCGCGCGGAAGTCCTTCTCGAAGCCGATCGAGTCAAGGACATGCCAGCGGTAGAGGCTGAAGAGGCGCGGCTGGGTGCTCGTCCGCGCAAGGGCCAAGCCGAGGAAAGGTGTGCTGAACGGCTGCTCGCCGCCGCCCGCATTGAACCCCCAGGCGCCGCCGAAATAGTCCTCCGTGCCGTTGTCGGCAAAGGTCGGAAACTCCGCGTCGCCGTCAACATAGAACTTGACCTCTCCCTCGCCCCACCATCCGGGCGAGCGGGCTGTCCACGCCAGGTACGTGCCGACGTAGAGCCCTCCTCCCCGGATCCCGTCCACGATCACGTGCTCGGGGTGCTCCGGCCGCGTCGTGGCTTGCCGCCACTGCGCGTGGAAATAGGCGGCCGTCTCGGGCACCGGGTGGAGTTTATAGAGAACGCGGTAGGCGACGATGCGGGCATCCTTCGGCCCGTCGTTGGTGAGCGTAATGCGGGCGCGCCGGCGGAAAGGCATCTGCCAGTAGCTGGAGCAGGCGCGGTGCGGTCCGACGACGATCGGCAGGGAGCTCACGAGGTGCGGCGCGTCGTCGTGGCCCATGGCAAAGAGGTCGCCGACCGGTACCTCGACCGAGGGCGCCGCCTCGTCGTCCCAGTAGAACCGCAGGACCAGGGCGCGGTACTCCGCAAGGTCGCTGGTGATGAACAGCTCGTTGATGCACCCCGGTCCTCGGATGTCGGCGAGTGTCGCGGTCTCGCCGGCCTTGACGGGGATGAAGGGGCGGACCTTCCAGCCGCGGCCGAGTCTGCTCGCCGGGCCGCTGTGAGCGAGGTTCGGGTCGGCCAGGTTGGGCTCCCACTTGCATCCGCCGCCCTTTTCGCCGGTTGGGTTCTCGGCCGAAATCTGGCGGGTCGTCACGCCGGCCGCATAGGGCAAAGCCCCCAGCATGGACGGCATTGATTCGGGCATCCTGGACACGGCAGTGCCTCCCATAGGACAGTAGGAGCGGAATGGTCCTATCGCGTGGCCCCCGGTGCTGACGGCGGCTTGCCGCTCAGATCTATGTACTGGGGGCTGCCGGTCAGGTTCACAGTAACCGTACCGACCGATACCTCGGCCTGGACCGCTTTCCCGTAAAGGTCGCGCACCGCGACGCTCGCGCTTCCTGTTGTTGGAACGTTGAGATCATGGGCCTTGGCCTTGTCCTGCGAGTCATCCCGCGCAGGCGGGACTGTCCAGGCCACGATTTTCCGGCCCTTCGATCCATTCTCGAAAGCAAGCACGTAGTCCACGTTTGAACCCACCTTGAGCCGCTCCACAAAATGATAGCCAGCCAACTCGGTGGTCATGTTCTTGCAGGCATTGCAGACCGGCAGTGGTTCCGGGCCGCTGCTGCGAACCCTGTGATCTGCGGCATCTCTCTCGTCCCAGTTGTACCAGATCGTCATGCGTATGTCGCACATTTGGTCCACCAGGTACTGGCGCACGAAGAGCATGGCCTGCTGGTCAAGAGTCACCTTCTTCCCTGTGGGGTAGCCCACCTCCGAGTTCACGACCGGGAAGTCCTTGAGCGCGCCGGCTTTCTCCATCTTCTCGCGCAGGACTCCGTAGCCCTGATCCCCGGCGGCGCCCGGCTGGTTCACGTCAATGCACAACTCGGGGCGCGAGAAGCCGTACGGATGGACCGACAGGGCGTTGATGCTCGTCTGGAGCAACCCTTGCTTGAAGGCCTCGTCTATCCACTGGAAGGAGTCGCGCCACAGGCAGGACACCGATCCGCCCAGGATGTAACAATCGGGGTCCGCGGCACGCATTGCCGGCGCCGTTTTCTTCACGAGTGCCACGTACTCGTCGGCGAACTCGGCGGAATTCAGGCCCCCCTTCCCCTTCCAGAAACCCACGTTGGGCTCGTTCCAGATCTCCCAAATGACGTTGCGGCCTTTGAAGTGCATGGCCGACGCCGCGGCCCACTTGGCATAGGCCTCGCGGCCTTCCTCCGTGGTTTCGGGGTTAGGGTAGAGTCTGTTGCGGTACTCCAGGCCGAAATCCACGCGAATCCCCCTCTTGTCCAATGCATCCAGCATGCGGTCATACGTGCCGAAATTGTATTCCCCTTTGCTTCGCTCGATCCGCTCCCAGGTGAAGTCTGTGCGGATGAACTTGGCGCCCGCGGCCTTGATTGCGTCCCAATCCGAGTCCGGTCCCGTGATATGGACGTTGAAGCCGAGGCCCATTGGGGCACTGATAGTCCCGGGCTGTTCCTTCGCCGGCGCCACCCCGGCCGCGGCCCATGCGCGCATGCCGGCGACCAGGATCAGAGCCAGGATTGATCTAACTACTCGTTTCATCGCAAGACCTCCGTCAACATTCGCCTGTTTGTGGTCTAGTAAATCCGCGACAGTAAGCTTAATAGATACAGACCAAAGATAAAGGAGTCAACGCTATGCGCAAGAAGGGCACAGAGAGGCTGGCGATCAAAGGTGGTTCGAGAGCGGTTCCGGAGGGGACGATCAAGGCTTGGCCCGAAATCGACGACAAGGACCGGAAAATGGTGCTGGATTCCCTCAATCAGCCGTGCCATGCCTGGGGGCCCAACTGCACCGCGCTGGAGAAGGAATTCGCTGCCTGGAATGGCAATAAACACGCGATCACCACCAATTCCGGCACCGCCGCCCTGCACATGGCGCTGGTGGCCTGCGACTGCGGCGTCGGCGACGAAGTGATCGTGACGGCGTACTCCTGGTCCTCTTCGGCCACCTGCATTATGCAACACAACTGCATCCCTGTCTTCGTCGACATCGACTTCGACACCATGAACATGGACGTCAACAAGATCGAAGCGGCCATCACCAAAAAGACCAAAGCCATCATCGCCGTCCACCTGCACGGTTTGGCCATGGACATGGGGAAGGTCATGGCGATCGCCAGGAAACACAAGATCAAGGTGGTGGAAGACGCCTGTCAGGCTCACGGCGCCACATTCAAGGGCAAGAAAGTCGGCGCATTCGGGCACTGCGCGGCCTTCAGCTTGAACCAGAACAAATGCCTGTGCGCCGGCGAAGGCGGCATCTTCGTCACCGACGATGAAAGCATGCTCGATAAGGCCCGCTCGCTGTGGTCGTTCGGCGAAACCCGCACCCCGTCGCAGTCCCGCGACTATCACGTGTACGCGATGGGCTGGATGTATCGCAACAACGATCTGACTGCTGCCTTCGGCCGCTCGCAGTTGGCCAAACTCGACCGCAATCTCGCGCGCCTCAAGGACAACGCTCAAACGCTAACCGAATGCCTGCGCGGCACGCCGGCTCTGATCCTGCCTGCCGAACCGAAGAATCACGGCCACAACTGGTACAACTACACGGTGCGCTTCGACATGGCCAAACTCGGCCACACGCACGACGCGCCCGCATTCCGCGACAAGATCTTGAAGGCCATGCAGGCCGAGGGCGTGCAGACCAGCGTCTGGCAGGCGTTCATTCTGCCGGCCATGACGGTCTTCCGGGCCAAGAACGGCTACGGCAAAGGGTGTCCGTGGAGTTGCCCGCACACTCTGCCGGTCAACTATGACCTCAGGCAGTACCCGGTGGCTCAGAAGCACACTGATACGCACACGGGAATGACAGTGCCTCTACGATACCCCAATGACGGCAAGGCCGCTGAACTGACCGCCAAAGGCATGCGCAAAGTCATGGAGCAGGCGGATTCGTTGTAGGGAACTCGTTTCAAGAGGAATGTTAACCGCAACATGGCAAAGGGGTGTGTGGCGTGCGGCTTCTTTGAGCATTTCATTCGATGCAACTTGAGGACAAGTCATGAAAGCAGGATTTGCCGAAAGCGACATAACGCCGCCGGTCGGGACGCGCAAAGTCGGCTGGCTCATCCATTTGGTGGGTGAGAGGATCCTTGATCACCTCTTTGCGCGCGCCGCCGTCATTGAATCGGGCGGGGAACGGATCGCGTTTGTGGCCGCCGACATATTGAGCCTGCGGTGGCGCGAAGTGTCGGAAATCCGCCGGCGGATCGAGCAACGCTACTGTTTTCCCGGTGACCGCATCATGGTATCCGCCACCCACAACCATGCCGGCCCTGCCGTGTTGACCGTGGGCGACGCCCAACAGGAGCCCGCCTACACCGAGACGTTCATCCAAAAGGCCGTCCAGGTTTTCGGCCAGGCGCTGGAGAATCTGGAAGAGGCGGAGATCGGGTTGAACAGCACGTTCGAGTTCCGCGTCGCCCATAATCGCCGCGTGCGGATGCGCAGCGGCATCGTCGTATGCCATGGAACTTTCCGGACTGCCGACGCCCTGTGCCTGGAAGGTGTCACCGATCCGGAAGTCGCCGTGCTGGCGGCGCGCAAGAAGAGCGGCCGCCTGTTGGGCGTGCTGGTGAATTTCGCTTGCCATCCCACACACCACGGCGGCGGCAACATCGTCTCGGCCGGTTTCCCTGGCGTTCTGGCGCAAGCAATGAAAGAGCGCGGTTGTCCCGTGACGCTCTTCGTGAACGGCACTCAAGGCAACCTGCACACGGCCAATCCGGCCGCCAACGGGGCCGGATGTTCGATGGAAGAAGCGGGCCGGCTGCTGGCCGAGGACGTCGGCTGCGCCTTGAAAACGATGAAATACCGCAAACGGCTCAAGCTGAACTGTACTCACAGGACCGTCAAGCTGCCCTATCGCAAAGTGACGAAAGACGAGATCAACGGCACGGTCAAAGGCGCCCAGCGCTTCGTTGATCCCAAAGTCTACGACCGGACCATGCCCGGTCTGCTCGCAAAGATCAAAGCTAAGAAGCACCAGTTGGCTGAGGTCCAGGCGTTTGGATTGGATGGGTACGCGTTTGTGTCGTTGCCCGGAGAAGTTTTCGTCGAGATCGGCTTGAAAATCAAAGAAGGGGCTTATCCCGCCCACGCTCTAGTGGCCGGTCTGGCCAACGGCATGGTCGGTTACGTTCCGCACCGTGAAGCCTATGCTCGTGGTGGCTACGAAACGACATTCACCAATTCCAGCAAGTTGGAGCCGGAAGCTGGTGAAATCCTGGCCGACACCGCCATAGCCTTGGTTCGGAAGGTTGCGAGAACCAGGCACAAGCCCAAAGGCTAACAGCGCGGACGACGATGTCGACCGCGTAATGTTCCATGCTGGCGTTCTCCCTCAAACGCGATAAAGTTCAAGCGTCGTCCCATTACATGTTGCTAGGGGCGTGGAAATGAGCCGCTGGGTCGAAAACCATGCGCCCGAGCCTGATGGGCGGCGGAAACCGGCGCGTCCTGTTGGTCGTCGTTTCAATCTCTTTGCCTTTGATAGGACTGAGTCTAATGGCGAAGTGGCTGATCGGTCTGGCTGCAGTTGCAGTCGCAAGTGCGGCTGCGATTCTGCCTTCGAGCGCGCAGGCGTGGGAGGTGCCCACAAAAAGCCCTGCTCCAAGCGGCAATGATTGGCCGCAGTGGCGCGGACCGAACCGCGACGGTATCGCGGTGAGCAGTCCCAAACTTCTCGACTCCTGGCCAAAAGACGGTCCCCCGCTCCTCTGGAAGAGCGCTTGGATTCCCGCGTGTGAGGAGGGCGGCTGCAGCAGTCCTGTGGTGGCGGACGGGAAAGTATTTGTTTATTCCAACGCGAAGCAACCAGTAGGCGGCGGGCAGCCATACCAGCTTGTTACCATAGATCTTCTGCTGGATGCGGGTTGGCTCCCGGACCTGCCCGACGATCTGTGCAAGAAAATAGAAGCCGCGTGGGCGGCTAAGAATCGGCCCAGCAGTGCCGAATGGGAGTGGTGGAACCGTGAGCGGACAAAGAAGGCTGGAGAACTGGATGCGTTCCTCGCAAAGAAACCGGAATTGGACAGATACATCAAGGACTTCATCGCTGAGTTGAAGCCGGAAGAGGCCAAGAAAGACTGCGACTATGTCAAAAAGCGCCTGTGTATGGACACGCCGAGGAATAAATGGGGAGTTCCCAACGCTTTCAGTTGGGAGCAATTGGTCAAACTGAATGCCATGCGAGACAAGGCAATCCCGACTTACCGTCAGTGGCTGAGGGCATTGGAGAAGATAGGCGGTAATGACTGGTTCGCCCAAAGAGCATTTGTGCGAGCCTTCACATATTCCGATACCGTCGTTTGTCTGGATGCCGCGACGGGCAAGGAAATCTGGAAGAAGGTCTTTCCGGTGGACGAGGTGGTAACGAGGAACCCGGGAGTCCAGTGGTGGTTCTTCGGCGCCAACAGTGACGGAGGCTCCTTTGGTTGCGGTGTCAGCGCCACGCCGGCGGTATGGGGCGCCAAGTGCTACGCGGTCGGGTCCATGGGCTTGTACTGTCTTTCGGCCAAAGACGGCGCCCTGTTGTGGCAGGTGAAGGGGCCACCCGAACATTCCTCGCCGCTGATCGTCAACGGCATCGTCTACAGTGTCGGGTGCGCTTACGACGCCGAAAACGGCAGATTGCTTTGGCAGAACCAGTTTTGGGATGGCAAGCACAAGAAGCTCGAATGGACGGCAAGGTACAGTTCCCCGTTGTTGTTGACCGCAGGCGGCAAGGACTATGTCATCACCACGGATTTTCGCCAGGAGAGCAACAGTTCGTATTGTTGCCTCGACATGGAAACAGGGAAGGCCCTTTGGACTGTGAAGAGCCCTATAGGTGTGGTAACAGTAATGAGCGGTGATGTGCTGATAGCGCCCCCTCTTTACGGGTTTAGCGAGACGAAAGCGTACAAGGTGACACCGTCTGGAGCAGAGCTGCTCTGGAAACAAGTTGTTGCTGGCGGCGCTGGACACATTTACCAGGATCACCTGTATGTGCCTAGTACTTATTATAGTTGTGTGGATCTGAAAACGGGAGAATTCAATTGGAAGAAGTCAATTCGAGGCGGGGTTGCTGAGTTGTCTTCGACCGTTCTGGCCGACGGGAAGATTTTCACTCCTTTAGGCGAAGCCCATCAGCTCACCAAGAACTTTGGAGACCTTACCTATGCGCTTTCGATGATCAAGGCCGCTCCTGAGAAATACGTCGAACTGGGCGTGTTCAATCCGCGAATGTGCATGATGACTTCCCCGGCAGTCGCCGGGGGGAAACTGTACTTGCGTCTTCTCGATGGTGTTGCCTGTTACGATCTGCAGGAGCATGGTGTCTATCTCGACGGCGTGGCCGCAAAGAATGACTCGCTCACATTCCGCTTCAAACAGACCGGCGGCGGGCTGGTTGCGAAGGACGCAGCGAATGGCAGCCTGAAGGACGTTCTGATCACCGACGCTGGCGGCGTTGCCAGACCGGCGAAAGCAAATATTGACGGCGACAACCTCGTCATTGATATCAAGGATGTTTCCACGCCGTTCGCGATCTCCTGTGGCGCCACCAACTCGCTTGCAGGGAAGAATGGCTTGCCGGTGCCGGCGTTCGGCTGGAACGAGACGCGCCTGCTGAAATTCCGGAAATGTTTTGATAACACGATCATGCTGGGGAGCGATCTCCCGCTCCAGCAAAACGGGAGTTGGAACAAGGCTGAGGCCTTTGTCCTCACCGCTGCCAAGGTCTCGCGTGTCGAACTTGACCCCACGGGCAAGGGCGTGAGCCTGTTTACTGACAGGACATGGAAAATCGGCGAGGCCGTCACTTTGACATATCCTTGCTTCTCGGTGGATCAGGGAGACGCGCGGCGCGAGAAGTTGAGCGCCACGGTCGCAGAACTCCAGCGCGCGGCGGCCAGGTTCATCAAAGTTGATGAGAACACCTCGGGGAACTGGAAAGGAACCTATGGCACCGAGGGCGCGCTCATCGCCGGTGACAAGGGGGCGGCGGCCCCCAAGTGTGCGACCGCGACCGTAATGAACAAGGAAGATGGCATCCCCTGGGCGGCCAATGCCGCTGAAACCCGCTACCTGCAAAAATCGGGCGAAGCCAAGGAGCGCACCGTCACGTCCTGGCACGCCCCCGAGCAGTTCGACATCGCCATCGAGATTACGGATGGCAAGGAGCATCAGGTGGCCCTCTATTGCATGGCCTGGGGCCCCACGTGCGATATGACGGTGGCGGTGCAAGACGCCGACACGAAGGCCGTGCTGGGCACCCAGAACGTCAAAGACTTCGTCAAAGGCAAGTACCTGGTTTGGAATCTCAAGGGCCAGGTGCTCGTGCGCCTCACCAACAACCGCCAGGATGAGGGTAACAACGCCTTGGCAAGCGGACTGTTCATCGATCCTCCGGCTCCGGCCGCCAAGTAAGTCGGAGTGGGGATCATAGTTGCCCATAAGACGAACACAGCTTTCCGTGCGCCCATCCCGGGTTAGGCACTCAGCGCACCCTGTCAGGGCTACGGTTTCGGGGGGCGCGGAATACCAGGGGCAGCGCTGCGCTCCACCCTGGCTGTCCCAGCCCGCCCCTTGGGCCTGAATTGCGGTCACTAGCCACTCGTCACTCGCCATCCACCATTTACCACCCACCATCCACCGACCTCAGATTTTTTCCATTTTCTTCTTGACAAATGGTACTGTCATGCGTAGTATAGTATAGAAGATGCAGTGCTTTTTGAGAACCGAATACCCCACATTGTGCAGGCTGTCAGCCTTGCACGCACATCCAGGTGCGGCGCAACTGGGGGAATGAGTAACTTTGGCCAGTCATATTGGCATAGTGTTAGGAAGTGCGACAAATGCGACAAATGCGACGCGACTGGGGAGAAGGACCGTTCCGGCTGGTTGGATACGGCCGTTACCAAAAAAAAATATATCACTCGCCACCTGTCACTTGTCATCCTTACAACAGAAACTCGCCAGTTGCGGACCAGAAAATTTTCAGTTCTGGACCAGAAAGTTGCCAGTTTTCCACAGTTTTGCCAGACTTTTGAGGAGTTGCATGATTGCTGGACGAAAAAAAGCTCACGTGACAATATCCCTTGTGCCGCGCAAACTGGCCAGTTCGCACCACGATGTGCGTGAGCGGAGGAATGAACATGGGTAGATGCTTCGCGATCGGGATGCTTTGCCTGGGACTGTCCCTGACAGCCACGCTATTGGCCGCTGCGGCAGAAGCGGAGAAGGCGGACGAGGCCGTTGGCGATCCTGGTGCGCGGTTCCAGCCTCTCCTGACGCTGGAGGAGGTACCCGCACTGGCCGCACCCGTGGAAGGCCTGCCCGCGCCGGCGACCTGGCCGCTTCTTCGACATGAACGGCGGCTGCGCATGATGGCGGTGATCGGCCTCCAGCACGCCGCCGCGCCGCTCCA
>Ga0209777_10002779_pt1 | contig 22501 bp, 38 predicted proteins | sample FrelakmetHBP12HB_FD_187147 | JGI IMG/M metagenome (GOLD analysis project Ga0209777, IMG submission 187147) | Freshwater lake sediment microbial communities from the University of Notre Dame, USA, for methane emissions studies -HBP12 HB (SPAdes)... | ecosystem: Environmental > Aquatic >...
CTTCAACTGCCCGACGTACTTGATTACTTGTCCGCTAACTGGCGCGATGAACTTCGTGAATGCGATGAATGGCACACAACACTCAATGCACGAATCGAGAAGCTTAAGCACGACGCTCACATCTTTCATCGCAATCGCAACTCTGATAACATCACGATGCTTGAATCTACTTGCGCACAATAGCAATAACAAAAGGAGTCACGACCATGGCAACATCATTTAGCGTTCATGTTGATATCGTCGTTCGCCCGACAGAAGCGTGGGCAATCGATTATGAGACTGGCGAGGTGCTATTCACCCTTCCGCTGTCAGATCCACGTATTCAGCCAAAGCCTTACCTGTCGGATTTCTACATGAACTACGACGACGTCGTTCGTGAGCAACAGTTACATCCCGTCAGCTAGCAAACTGGCACTTACACTGCAGCCAACCACAGTTGACTGCAGTAGAGTGGCAATTTCGCCACGGCATACAAAGGAGGCTCTATCATGGAACAGCGTCTATCATCACTAGCTCGAGCAGTGAACACATACTGCCGAGCCAACCACGTTCGCATGTTCGTTTGTAAGGGCGATTGTCCAGCTACACTCATGAAGCACTTTGTATTTCAAACTGGCACTCAATACAGTATTACGGTGCATAACGCTCATCTCTCACATTGGATCGTTAATCTCGAAGAGCGTGCGGTTCTGTATGCGGAGTACGTCGGCGGGCCAATCTTCGCAGTTGAAGAGCTAACTGAGACCAAACTAAAGCAACATGCACCCGATGCAACAATAATTATTGAGTGTGTGCTGGCCGAGTACTTAGGTTACGAAGGTTGCGCTTCGCGCCCAGGCCCCTGTGCATCAGAGAACTGCGTCGCAGCACAACCTTGCGCAATTACGCAGTGCGACACGTGCGAGTACAAGCAAGAAGCCGAGCAGCACAACTTGTAGCCACCCAGCTTGGGCCGCTCACTCGAGCGACTCAAGCGGGTGTCAGCAATTTCGCTGACCCTAGTCCTAAGGAGGCTACAGCATGTCAGCACAGCGTAAGTTCAATCGTCAGCGTCAGGAGACTGTCAACAACTTCTGGCACAAGCACGAGCGGCGTTGGTTGTCGCAGATCGAGGGCCGTTGGATCTCGCAGGAGGATGCTATCAAGATCCATAACGAACTCGCGTTCCAAGGCTTCAGTATCGACGTCAAAGACATTGAGTCCCGTTACGGCCAAGATCTCGCGCCGCGTTCGAAGTGGCCGTTGGCGAAGGATCGCGCCATGATTGTGCGCACAGCGGTCTTTGCTTTAGTTGGTACAACCGTTCCCGCCGTCACAGATGCATCTACGTGGGTGATCTAACATGAGTATCTCAGAACTTGATCTAGCGATCAGCATGGTAAAGGAAGATATCGCGACTGAGCGTCGCTGGCTTATTTGGTATGAGGTCCATACCCCTACCAAAGAGACAGCTAAAGTGCTCAAAGTTTGGCATACCGCTAAGCAACCTCATCTCGATGAGCTCGCGTCGCTCGAGGCCGATCTAAAAGCACTAGAGGAGATAAAAGATGATCAGCATACTAACTAGCTCAACGATTGTTCCTGGAGTCGCCAACTGGGTCGTTTTCGCAGCGATATTATACTACGCATGGCTGTTCATACGCATCATTATTGTTTGGAAGGGGTAAAGCATGAGCACCCTACAGACGCTTCGTGATCAGAAGGTTCGTTTCTTGCACCGTAAGTGGGTTCAAGCGACTGCTGTCTATCAGGATACCCCTTCTGCGGCGAATGCTGCCCGACTTCGCGTTGCGTATAACAACTGGAAGGCCGCTAAGGTCGAAGCAGGCCAAGCATGATAGCATGGTGCGATGCACACTGGCAGTTTGTAGTCTTTGCGTGCCTCGTAGTTATTGTTGGCCTTATGCTATGGGCGTTGATTCGCATCATTAAGCGAATCATTAAGGAGGGCGTATGAAACCGCACAAGCTACATAAGCCACACTTAGGGCAAAAGGTTCTAATTCACTGGCAGCATACAGACGTACCTGAGGCAGGATTCGTTAGCTTTATCGGCAGGACGTGGTTCGATGTTTTCATTGAAGGCAAAGTCGCGTTTACTTTCCGCAAATCGACTCTGAAGGACGTCGGAAGCAATACAGGGATCGCCGAGTTAGGTGAGCGCGATCCGGTTACAGAGGAGCAACTTGCATCATTGGTAGCTCGCAGCTAGTTCTCTGGCCGGCTATAGCATCCGCATATAGCCGGCTTTTTTCTTGCCTAAATTTTTGCGGGCTTGACTTTTTCATCAAAAGGGCGTATAATTAAGATAATCAGGAGGTGCAATATGCAAACGACAATCTATATCAGTCCACGCGCGGCCAGAGGTCTCGGCTATAACATTTCAGTTGCAAGCGCATCGATGCACTCTGCTATTCTACGCATTATTCAGGCAGAGAACATCTCGCGTGTTTTTGGTCCTAACGAACATGGTGCTATTTGGTTCGACAATCTTAATCGATGGGCCCTGCCGAGGGCTCCGCACGTTCCGATTACGCTTAATATCCCCGATAAGGAGTACCTCGAGCTTGCAAAAATGGCTCACATGTATTGCTACAGGCATACTAACGGATCGCCGAATGTATCGCAGTTTCTAGAGTGCATCGGCTTAGGTTTATATAAGGTGTCACCATGACAGCTCTACCATGTAACTTAAGAATCTCTGACCAAGCCTACGAGGGCCTCTGCGAGCATGCAAAGGCTTATGGGTATATTCAAGGCCAACTTACAGCTAAAGGTGTCGGCGGCTTTCTAGATGCTCTAGCGCACGGTGCCTATAAAGATACTCGTCCAGAAGACGTGCGGGAGGCTGCTTCTGGTGTGCGCATTAAACGCTCACACCAGCTGACAACGCAAATCAACGTTGCGTGGCTCTGGTCGCTAGAGTACACGAAGCAACGCTATCGTATTAGCCTGGAACCAAACTCGATCGCATTCTATATTAACCTAGCCGATCAGTTCGGGATTGCACCTTATTTAAGTACACTTACGCGGATCAGTGCTGTTTTCGAGGCAATCGGTATTTCATGGCTCACTCCGCTTAATTGGCCGCCTATTGTTGAGCCACGGTGGCGTACACGAAAGGAGGTTAACTTCTAGTGTCAGCAAATGTTTGGTCCTATTTTTTGGGGGCTTGAAGTTTTGTTGAAAAAAGCGTATACTATTCACAATCGAAGGGGCAATTTCGCCGCCTTCACATGCACACACACCTAAGGAGGTGTCACGATGGTTACGGATGTAAAGGTTTCTCTCATGTTCCACTTGCCGCTCGACATGAAGGTGCAGCTTGAAAAGGCTGCTGCGGCTGCCGGTACCTCAACCACGGCATTCGTACGCAACGTTTTGGCTGAGAAAATCGACTACGAGCTCCCCGCTGCGGCTGCATCCGGCGGTGGGCGCAAGTACGCCAGCCCCGAAGAGCGCATTGTGGCCCAGAAGGCTCGCGACAAGGAGCGTCGGTCACTGATCAAGAATCTTTTGGCTCAGTATCGCGAAGAGACTCCTGAGACCCCAACCGAGTCCTAACCGCGTCCGCGACAGCGAGGGCCGTCACCCAGACGGCCCTTTTTTTCAGAAGGAGGCTTGACCGTGCTTGCTAATGACATTGAACGTTTTTGGTCCAAAGTTGACAAACGCGGTCCGGATGAATGTTGGCTTTGGAAACCTATTCCAAACAATGCCGGATATGGAGTATTTAGCTTGCAAGGAACCTCCTATCTAGCACATCGTATTGCATACGAGCTTTGTATCGGTTCTATTCCTTTCGGAGTCAATGTTTGTCACTCTTGCGATCATTCAAATTGCTGTAATCCAATACATTTATTTCCTGGAACGCAGCAAGACAATGTCGATGATATGATTGCAAAGGGTCGCACCAGACATCATATCATTCTATCGAATGAGCAAGTACGAGAAGTTCGAGCAATCTATGCAACTGGACAGGTTGCGATCCAGGATTTAAGTAACTGGTATAACGTTTCCTATGCTACAATCGGAAACATCGTTCGTAATGCTGCCCGAAAGGAGGCATGAATCGTGCTACTCACCTTAACGCAAGCCGGTAAAGATGCCCTTGAAGCCGAGCACGTCGACTTTACGCAGTTGCAAATACGAATCCTTTGCTACTGTTGGGATCCTACCACTCCGCAAGCGCTTCGCGATCGCATCAACCTGAATCCAATCTACGTTGGTATTACGCCTCGTTACTTTGTTGCTTATCTCGATGCTCTCATACGCAAACACTATTTGGAGGTAACCGATGTTGAACCTGATAAACCATTCCATGCACCAAATGTCTTCGTCGGAAAGAAAAGTGGTAACCCTGTTGTCAGGCGGTCTTGATTCTACCGTCCTGGCATATATGCTTCATCGCCTCAATTACCTGCAAACGTTCATTAGCTTCAACTATGGTCAGAAGCACTTGCGCGAACTCGATTGCGCAGCTCAAACAGCAGTCGCTCTTAACTGCGCGCACCATATCATCGATCTTAGCTGCGTAAATGACCTGTGGCAATCTTCAAGCATTGTTGGTCCTCAAGCAGTACCTGAAGGCCACTACGCCGCTCCGAATATGGCCTCAACCGTTGTACCAAATCGTAACATGCTGTTCATTACCTTCGCGGGCATACTTGCAGTTAACGTCGGCGCGGCCCACGTTTGTTTAGCAGTACACGCAGGGGATCATCCAATTTACCCTGACTGCAGGCCGGACTTCATCTCGGCAATCACAAGAACACTTCAATTAAGTTGCGGTGTGGCAGTTGAAGCTCCATTCAGCGGATATACGAAGTCGGATATCGTTCTCTTGGGTGAACAGAATCAAGCGGACTTCGCAAACACGTGGTCGTGTTATAAAGGCGGCGCGCGTCACTGCGGCCTGTGCGGAACATGTGTTGAACGCAAGGAAGCTTTTTTATTGGCGGGTGTAGACGATCCGACGGTGTACGATGCCTAATCTATTTGAACATGCTAGTTTCGTTGCGGATTTGAAATCGCGCCACAACTGTGATGCATGTGAGGCAGCTAAAGTTTGCCCTATTCTTAAGGCGGCCGAACAATCCGATATCGATGCAGCATCCTTGCCGCATGAGATGGATCTCGCATCTGCGCTCCTTATTCTTGCAATGCTTCTTCGAATGCGTGATTAAGGCGGTAACGGCGCAGGGAGTTTCAATACTCCCGCCGCCTTTGGTTTTAATAACAGGAGGTGCAACATGTTACCGGAAGAGTTACTTCACGCAGCGAACTTGAACGCGTTATGGCATCGAGGAGAGAAAGGAGGAGTTCGATTCGAACGCACTACGGAGCACTTTCTAGCTACCCCGTTTGCAAACACGAGTCTTTCGGGGTGCAAGTTCGTGGGATGCTCCTTCTACGGGATCAATTTCGAAGACACTATCTTCATTGGCTCCGAGTTCTTAGGCTGCTCGTTTCAGGCATGTGAGTTTCCTACGACGTGGTTCAAGCAAGCGAAGCTCACCGCAACTCGCTTTCGCCAATGCCGCTTTCGAGACACGCGCTTCAACTATGCACGCCTGAACGGAGTTCATTTCGATCATTGCATAGTCAACGCCAACTTTGAACGTGCGAGTATGTACAACTCCGTTCTAACGTTCAGCGATCTCTACGAAGCTGCAACCGAGGCAACCCAAGGCATCTTGCGCGTTGGTCCAATCGGTAGTCGTGGAGACATTCTCTGGGCAGTATATCACGAAGGCGAGCCCGACGAGCATCTGTATCTTAAGACTGGTTGCTTCTGGGGCACTTATGCCGACTTCACTCGTGAGCTCAAAGCAAACCACGAACCTGACGGACGCCACTATCGTGAATATCAAGCCGCGCTAAAGCTTATTTTGTTATGGCGCGACGACGAAGCTGAGGAGGCCCAACGTGAAACTGATTAACCCAATGCTTGCAAAAGTTGCTCCCGAGGGATACGACCTGCATAGATATATCATCGAACCAAAGTATGATGGTATACGCTGTATTGCTTACGGGTCGCAGTTAATTAACCGCTCAATGATCGATGTTACTGATCGCTTTCCTGAAATTAAGCAGCCGTACAAAGATGCAGTCCTTGACGGTGAGCTCGTTTGCTTTAATGCTCAAGGAGTGCCTGACTTTCAGCTAATGCAGCGGCGTATGAATCGCTTCTACGACATTGCAGAGCAGGCGCGTCTTTATCCAGCGACGTTTGTAGTGTTTGATCTGCTTGAACAGCATGGCCTTAACCTATTGCAGACGCCTCTTTGGCGACGCAAGACCTACCTCGGACAGCTAGGTGATCTTACTCACGCCCCTTCTGTAGTAGGGTATACCGCTTCGTACGTCGAGGCACTTGTTGAACAGGGGTGGGAAGGCGCAATGGCCAAACGAGACGAGTCACCTTACAGGCCGGGGTCGCGTACGCTTGATTGGTTAAAAATCAAACTACGCAAGCAGACAGTCGTTACGGTGCACGGCGTTACGCCAGGCATCGGTCATCGCCGTGACTTGTTCGGTGCGATGATCGGAGCAATGGACAACAATCACATCGGCGATATCGGCACTGGCTTCACTGATGATGAAGCATCTAATATGCTCGACTTATTTAGCGAGTGCCGATCGGAAACGCCTACGCTGTCCGGCTACAGAGGCCCTGTACTATTCTGGATGGTACCTGTAATTAAGATTCGCGTTAGCTATATCGAGATCACCAACGCGGGGCAGTTGCGACATCCGTCGTTCCTCGCGTTGGCGAATGTCTGAGATACTAATACCTAGGCAGTATCAAATCGATGGCATTGCATTCTTGAGTCGTCTTAAGCGTGCAATGCTTACTGATGCCCCTGGCTTAGGTAAAACGATTCAGGCATCAGAAGCCGCTGTCAAACCCGTCCTAGTGACTGCGCCATCTTACTTGGTGGAGCACTGGGCGGAGTTTTTGTCTACGCAATTTCCGGACGACAGAATCACGGTCGCACAGGGCAGTCGTACACAACGCGAGCGAGCACTTGATACTGAAGCTGAATGGTGCATCGTCAATCACCAAATGCTGCGTACGTACGCTATGCCCAAAGTAGCGACGTTCATCGTTGACGAGTCGCATCACTTCAAATCACACGTTGCAGAAATGGCGCAAGATGCTTTGATTATCGCCTTGCAAGTGCCGCGTGTCTATTTGCTTACGGCTACGCCTATCGTTCGAGAGCCGGATGATATGTTTATGCAACTACGTCTCATTGATCCAACTCGGTTCAAAAGCTACGATCAGTTCGTGGAAGCCTATTGCAGGTACTACTGGGGGCCGTTTAAGCGAGTCATCGCCGGTCTCAAGAAGGGTACGAACTTCAAAGAGGTTGTTGCACTATACGCGCTAGGTCGCACATACGAACAAGTCCGGCTACAACTACCTGAGCTCATTGAGCAAAAGCTAACGATTACTCCGGAGCCGGCACTGATGCAGCGCTATCGACGCGCCAAGGCGGAGTATCGTCTTGACGCGCGAGTCATTAGCAATCCACTTGAGTTGCTACGTGAGTTACGCCGTATGACTGTTTGTAAGCAGAAGCTTGAAGTAGTCCAAGCACTAGTAGAAGACTCTCCTGGATCGAGTGTCGTGTTTTGCTGGTTCCGCGAGACCGCGCAACAACTTGCGACGTTGCTTCAGGCGCCTTTAATTACGGGTGCTCTTAAGCCTGATGAGCGACGTAAAATGGCGCTAGAGCAACACAAAGTAATTGTGGCGACCATCGCCGCTCTCAGTGAAGGCGTTGATCTTAGCTTTGCGAAAACCGTAATTTTCGCTGAGCAGGATTATACGCCAGGGCGAATGCATCAAGCAATCTCGCGAGTCCACCGGTGGACCACCGACATGGCCCCTGTGCGAGTGTTCTATGTCCTCATGAAACAAACAGTAGATGAGGTGATTCACCGCTGTGTTGATCGACGTATATCTAGTATGCACGAAGTACTTTCAATTGCTCTACAGGATGATGTTTAGTCCAAATTTTTGCGGTCTTGACTTTTTCGCAAAAAGGGCGTATAATTAGTACAATCTTTTGGAACAACTATCACAAGTTGATGTCGATGGCTTATGCCTTGGAGGTGTCAGATGACCAACGAAGAAACGATCGGTCGCGCACTACTGCGTATTGGACACTGTGACCCCGATAATGAAGATTCGGTCCAGGTTGAAATTATCTTTACGAAGCACTCGCAAACGTGGTTCGTTAATGTTTACATCGATGACGTTGTTGCTAGCGAGGGTCAGGGGAAGACTCTTCTTGAAGCAATGATCGCTGCGCAGCTTATTATTGAACTTTGTAAAGATTGCCCGTTGCCTGGTTTACCTAACTGCCCTACGTATCCTCATTGCGATGCTGATGAGTCATGAAAAGTTGTCTTCTAGGCTGTTTTACAGTCTTCGGGTTGATATTTCTATTCGGCGTTCTTATTAGCTTTGCAGGTGCGCTTGTTAGATGAATATAATACTCGCCGGGCTAGCATTGATACTGGCAGCAAATTCAAAGCCTACAGTTATAACAACATATGGCATCGACGATATATTTTACGGCAGGCGCACGGCTAGCAGTTGGCACCATCAAACACCGTCAGGAGCACCTGAAGTTGTCAACGACACATACATGGGCGCAGCAAGCAACGTATTTCCATTCGGAACGCGCTTGCGGGTGTTCCTGACGGCTGAATGTACTGGTGAGTCAGTTCAGCCGCGGTTCGTAGATGTAACAGTAGTTGATCGCTTAGCTATAGGCTTTAATTCGTACATCGATCTATGGCCAGCCCCAGCAGCCGTGTTAGGCCTCGGCAAGGGGGGCTGTGGTTTAGGAGAAGTCGTTGTACTATGAAGCTCATATGGAAGATTCTCTTAGGGCTATTGATCTTTGTATTGGTTATCTTTGATGCATGGTTTATTTGCACTGTATTGTTGTGAGCGGTGTTCACCCGGCAGGTGTGTGTCCCCCGGCACAGTCGAGAGCCCAGCACTCGATTCCAGGTTCAACTCCTGGCGCCGCTCTTGTACTTTAGTTTAAGGAGGTGCGTATGAGAATCACAGTGACCGAGCGGGGCATCTTCAAACGATGCCGAAGGCAGTGGGATTATAATAGTTTTAACCGGCAAGGGTTAGCTAGGATAATCTCCAAGGGGGCACTTGCAACAGGCCGGTTAGTGCACCAAGCGCTAGCAAACTGGTTGCTACATCCGGACCAAGACCTCGTAGGCATTTACATGGGTCTTGCGGATGATGAGCTTACGAACGTCAAAGTTCAGTATCAGAAGCAAGTCGGAGCGGAGATCAGTGACGCGGAGCTAGGCGGAGTTTACGATGCAATTCTAGTCGGCCATACGGTTATGGATAACTATCAAAAGTACTATCATAAGCCGCTGCCTGATGGTTATACTTTAGTTGCACCAGAACAACAACTCGCAGCAATCATTCCGGGCACAGAGCACTTTCTCGAAGGCAAGCTAGACGCTATCATCAAGCACGCAAATGGTCTTTTGTTCGTGCTTGAACATAAAACGTTCAGCATGATGCCTAAAGAAGCCGACTTGCAAATGAACGACCAGTTCTTAGCCTATACATGGTTACTTAAGCAATTCGCACAGGGCGCGCGGATAGGCGGACTGGTCTATGATGGTGTTTCAAAGAAAGCTAGCGCGAAGGGCGGGCTCGCCGATTTATTTTTGAGGCTGACCTTGCTACGCCCACCTGAAGAGCTAGAAGAGTTCGAGCACAACCTTCAGGCGGAAGTGCTTGACATGGCTGATGCGCGGATCTATCCGAATCGGCAGTGGGCAGGTTGTTGGGATTGCGACTACAATGACTTGTGCAGCGCGCAAAGCCGTGGCGAAGATGTTGAGTATCTTAAGTCGCAGTATTATATGCCAAGGCAGAAAGTAGAAGAGCCTGAATGAGCACTCTAAAGACCGTCGCATTGCGCTTCTGGAGCAAAGTTGACAAGAGTGGTTCAAAGGCTCGCTTCGCAAGTAAGTTAACTGTCGAACAAGTGCGAGAGATTCGTTTCCTACTTTCTACTGGAACGCTTCAGAGAATCATTGCAGAAGAGTATGACGTGTCTCCAACAACAATATCTATGATCGCGCGGGACGCCGCGTGGAAGGGGTTACAATGAACGAGGTCATTATCAAGTCGCGCGTACCTACTGAAGAGCAGGAGCGCTTCGCAGGCTTACGAGTTCAGCGTCCGCAAGAGTTGCCGGGCTGGGGCTTGTGCATGGCTATTTATGGTGCACCTGGCTCTGGCAAGACAACGTTTGCATCTGATGCTCAGGACTCTCCGTTCGGTTCACCAGTCGTGTTTCTTGATGCAGAGTCTGGTATCCGCTCGGTAGGACACCGCCGAGACATCGATGTGATCCAGATTTCTTCGTGGGGTCAAGTGCAGACATTCATGAACGCACTTAAGCAGCAAGCAGATCCACGCTGGCGAACAATTGTTCTAGACAACATGAGCGAGCTACAAGCGATGGCAATCAAGGCAGCTCAAGGCGATTCTGAGATGCCGCAGATTCAACACTACGGCAAAGCAACATCGGACATTCTTCAACTGACGCGTACTTGTCGTGATATTGCTCGATTACGCTCAACGAACTTTATCATGATCGCTTGGGAGTCGCCAGAGAAAGACGAAGCGACAGGCGTTATCAAACGTGATATCGGCTTTTCGCCTAGCCTTGCGAAAACGTTTCCCGGCCTAGTTGATCAGGTTGGATATCTCGTATCGAATGATCAGCCGCCATTTCTTCGCACGATGCATTTCGAATCCAGCACACGAACCGCAGCGAAATTCCGTCGTAGTCAAAGTGAGGCCGCTGCAGCTATTCCATTAACATTCTCTTACAAGCTTGAAGACCAGCCGTTAGTCGATCTTTTAGCCACGCTCGTCGGTGAAAAGCCGTGGCCTAAAGATAAATATCCAGTCCGCGCAGCTAGATGAAAGGAGGGTTAGCGCCACGGTCGGGTACGTTCGCCACGTCGTTCAACTAGTGCATAAGGAGTTATCATCATGGTTAAGGTAAACTTTTCTGGTATCAAAGAGTTCACGCCGATTCCTGACGGAACCTATGCTGCGACCTTGTCCGGCACGAAGCTTGTAGCGGAAGCTAAAACCTCGAAGCAACCGTACATTGAGCTGTCGTTCACTATCTCGGAAGGCGAGCATGTTGGTCGTCGTCAGTTTCGCAACCTGAGCTTGACCCCGCAGGCTTTATGGGCTTTCAAGCAAGCAATGGTTCGCCTCGGAGCCGATCCCTCGGAGTTCTCTGGTGAACTGGAGCTCGAAGAAGTTGCCGCTCTCGCGGCTAATTACGTTGGATCGCCTTGTCGGATTGCCGTAGCTCAGCGCGAATACAATGGCGAGATTCGTAATGACGTTAAAGCCATCCTTGCCCCTGAGTACTAATCCTCTTAGAGAGGGTCTCGAGAGACAGCTGCAGTACCTCGAAGCACTGTCTCTCGAGGTTATAGGCGATGTAGATCAGCCACAGATCTGCATCGCCTGTTTCTGTCTACCCGACGAATGCCAGTGTAGAGCACAGATTCTATGGCCACTGCCTCACGCAATCAATCTACTTAGACAGAGAATCGCAGCGATGTGTGGAGAAAACTATGGACGTTAGAACATTCTTACAAACAGTGATCACAACACCGGAGGGTTGGTTCTGTTTGGCACATAGTAGTGGAGGACATTGGAGAGAGGAGTGGTATAAATGGCCAGAGCAACTTGAAGATATTATAGCGTTCGCAGCTTCGCGTTCGGATGAAAATGTTTTCTTTACTACACACCTGTTTTCACAGCCGTGCAGTCAAAAGCGTTATGCGCTCAATAGTTCTACAATACAAGCAGACCTTGATGACGCGGATGTGCTATCACTACCGATTGTACCAACAATACTAGTACAGTCCAGTCCGGATAGACATCAGGGTTATTGGGTTTTGACTAATGCACCGCCAATCGATACACTTGAAATTCTAAGCCGTAAGCTAACTTATGCAATACCCAAATGCGACCACGGCGGTTGGTCAATCGGACACAAACTAAGAATACCAGAAACGTACAATCATAAGTACTTAGAAGGGCCGCAACAGGTTATTATCGTTGGCAGTGCTCTTAAGTTACATTCAGTTGAAGAATTTGAACTATTGCCAGAGGCACCAAAGGCAGCAATAGTTGAAGCCGATAATACCTGGGTTGACTCGCCACATGAATTCAACGTCGGACCACAAGAGTTATTGGAGTCTATAAAAGATGGCATACCCTTGCGTGTATACATACAGTACAACGTTCTGGCCAAAGACCGATCAGCTGCACTCTGGGCCCTTATGTGTGCGGCTTTTAGGGCGAATCTTGACCGTAGTGCGGTGTTCTGGTTGGCGAAACACTCAACAAACAATAAGTTTGCGTCTTTGGCATACAATAGTGATCGCGAGCTTGCTAAAGACGTACTCCGCGCAGAACAAGTTGTCCGAAATAGAACTCCAGATCTCCGTACGGCAATACTCGAAGCGAGGAGACTGGCGGGAATTAATGCTGAGAAGCGACAGTATATCCAACAACTTGTAATAGACGCAATGAAGCATACCGGAGAGTTTATTCGAACTTATGAAGACTCTATCTGGTATATCAATCGTGAGCAAGGCAGGCCTGTTACGATATCGCCTAACAGTGAATACTTACAGATGCTTCTTGACTTGCAGTTTGGTTTGAATGCAACGGAGACTGAGCAGGCATATGTCATCTCAGGCTTAATGGCGTATACACATTCACTACCGCAAACGGCAACAGTAGCATCGATGAGTTATTATGACCCTGAAACAAACACGCTCTTGCTACATACAGGTAGAAAGGACGTTCTACGCATTACGACAACAAGCGTAACAAAAGTAACCAATGGAGCATACGGAGTAATCTTTCCGTGGAATAGTGCTGCTGAGCCTTTCGAGCCACATAGCTCGAGCATCGATTGGGCTGATGAGCTGTTCGACAACTGCTTGAACAACATCATTTCAAGTCCGAAAGCGCAAGCAAAAGCATTACTGCGGGTTTGGTTTCTCTTTCTATTGTTTAGGAGTGCCGCGGTGTCAAAGCCAATCTTAGCGTTGTTTGGACAACCGGGTGCAGGCAAAAGCACTTTATTCAGGCGCGTATACGCCCTATTGTATGGAGGTAGGAAATCGCTAGGAGCGGTTACGGTCGCTGAGGACTTCGACCATGCAGTAACCATCGACCCGCTAGTGGTATTAGACAACGTCGATAGTTGGGAGCGATGGCTACCGGACCGGCTAGCGCTAGCAGCATCAAGTAGTGATATTACAAAACGAAAGCTATATACAGACCAAGACACAATCGTTCTCAAACGTCAAGCATTGCTAGGCATAACTGCACACAATCCAAGATTCGGTCGTGAAGACGTTGCTGATAGAATGTTGATTATCATGTTCGAACGTTTGCCGTATTTCTTGCCAGAAGAAGATATTATCTTAAGTTTGCTAGCGTCAAGAGATCAGTTATGGGGAGCGATAATCAATGACGTACAAAAAACTCTTAATACACCGATCCCCGCCGCATCTGATTGTCCGCAATTCCGAGTTGCTGATTTCGCAAGAATTGGATATCGAATTGCTAGTGGACTCGGAATTACCGAAGACTTCGTGGCCGCTATTGGAAGTGTACATAAAAGTCAGAAAACCTTCTCTCTGGACGAGGATCAGCTTTTGGTTACAGCAATGCAGAATCTAATTCGCAAACAGAAGTCTAGCACATTTTTAACGACAAGCGTACTGTGGACCGAATTAGAACTTTGTGCGCCGGACGCGTTAGGCTTTACCCGCATGTATCATAATGCGGTGCAGTTAGGCAAGAAGCTTTGGGCGTTGCATAGTAGCTTAAGGGAGGTAATGAGTATCGAGTGGAGTGCATCACCGGACGGTAGTCGATTATGGAAACTAGGTATAAAGGAGTCTTAGAATGGCAGAGGCGGCTCTACGGCTTTGGGCAAAAATAGACAAGCGTGGTCCCGACGAATGCTGGCCGTGGCAAGCTGCAATGAACAAGTACGGCTATGGAATGTTTTGGTTTGAGGGAATGATGCAGCACGCGCATCACGTTGTCTATGTACTTGTAGTTGGACGGGTTCCCGAAGACAAGGATGTTTGTCATGATTGCAATCATTCTTGGTGTTGCAATCCAGCACATTTGTTTCTTGCTACACATCTTGTTAATATGCAAGATAGAAATGCTGTTGGAAACTTTGGTCATAGCTGCCTGACTTGGGAGAAAGTTCGAAAGATACGTGAACTTCGCAATGAGGGAGAATCTATGAATAATCTTGCCGCGGCGTTCAATGTATCTCATTCGGCTATACGTAATATTCTCGACAATACTACTTGGAAGGAGGGATAGAATGGCAGAGGCAAAAAGCAGGCAGTTTATGATAAACATTGAGCCTACTCTATATGACCTACTGCAGAGTGTCTTAAATGATGAGAACGTCTCTGCAAGTGGGTTCATGCGAGGCTTGCTAATCAAAGCATTATATGATCGCAAGCTGTTGAACGAAGAACATATGTTGACAATGCTAGGAGTACAAAATGCTAGCCACTAAAATGCGAATGTCAGTTACGAAGCAGTTCAGATTCGAAGCGGCTCATCACCTTCCAGGTTACGATGGGCCCTGTGCGGAACTTCACGGCCATTCGTACTTGCTTGAGGTTACTGTAACCTCAGACTCATTTAAGGACGATATGGTGATGGACTTTGTAGCGCTGAAGAAACTTGTACAACCGTTTATCGAACAGCTTGATCATCACTATCTAAACGATCTCATGGAGCGGCCTACTGCCGAGGCCTTATTGTACTGGCTAGGCACTGAGCTACGAGTATTAGATAAACGTGTTTGGAAGTTGAAGCTGTGGGAAACAGCTACTAGCTACGCCGAAATCGAATTCGGCAATCTAGAGCCGCTAAGATGAAAGTTTATGTTATGATTCCGAAGGCTAACATCATGCCGAAAGCTCCACTACCGCCGCCAAGAACCTTTAGTTCTATGCAAGCCGCGATTGATGCGGCTATAGCAATGCTTGGCTATAAGGATACTGTTTGTACGTCCCAGATTGAAACCGAGGCGGATGTTTGGGCAGGATGTGCTCATCCGCACTTCTTTTCGGCTCCTGAGATTAAGATAACTGCTGTTGAATTGGAGGAACATGGCGACGTTGAAAGTTGCTAATCAATACGCTCGAGATATTATTCGCTTCTGGAGCCGTGTTGATAAGCGAAGTCCTGATGAATGCTGGCTATGGAAAGAGCGATTAGAATCTAATGGCTATGCACACTTTACTATTCGCCACGTTCACAATCTTGTACATCGATTCGCTTTCGAATTAGTGATCGGCGAGATTCCTGAAGGCATGGAAGTGTGTCATACTTGCGATATTCGTTCTTGTTGCAATCCTGCTCACTTGTTTCTTGGAACGCAATTGGATAACATGGTTGACATGGTTGCAAAGAGACGTTCAGATCATGCTTGCGGTGAAGAACATAATCAGCACAAGTTATCTTGGACGCAAGTCGACGAGATTCGAAAGTTGTATTCGACGGGTAGAGTTTCTTTAAGTATGCTAAGTCAACAATACAATCTATCCGTCGCCGCACTAAGTCATGTTGTTCGCAATGAAACGTGGAGGAAGTAAATGGCGACGTTGAAGGTCAGTGAAATTTTTGGACCCACCTTCCAAGGCGAGGGCAATACAACCGGACAGTATTGCAGCTTCTTGCGGTTGAGCGGTTGTAACTTAAAGTGCAGCTGGTGTGATACAAAATACGCTGCACAGGGCGAGTTCATTGAGATACGTGAGGTGCTCGATCGATTATTTGCGATGTTACCGCGGCGGGTGGTTATAAGTGGTGGCGAGCCGTTACTTCAACAAGGCTACCTGCAACCAGTAGTAGATGGCCTTCGCGAGGCAGGCATACTCGTAGACATTGAAACAAACGGTACAATCATACCTACTCTGAAGAAAGTATGTCAGTACAATGTCTCGCCGAAGTTACGTAACGCCTGTAAGAACGGGATCTATCAAGGCGTACTTACGTGGTTCGCGACACAAACGAACTGCATCTTCAAGTTTGTTTGTGCTAATGATTCAGATGTTCGTGAAGTAGGCGGTCTAGGTTTAGAAGCGTCAAAAGTCTGGATAATGCCAGAAGGCATGACTACTGCAGCGCTTGATGCCTCCTTAAAGGCAATCATACCAACGACGCTCGAGTACGGATATAACCTGACGGATCGATTGCACATCCGGTTATGGGGGTGCAAACGTGGAGTCTAAAACACCTACACCGGGAGAAGTAATTGAAGCTATCATTGCGAGAGGAGAGAAAGTGGATACGGATAAAGAAGTCATTGGTCTGCACGAAGTCCTTTTAAGTGTATTTGGTGAGCATGGTTGGGACGACTCTGCTCTTGATACTGCAAGGCGAGTCGTTCGATACTGGCATGAGTTTCATCAACATGAAAGCACTTTTGTTTTCACATGCTTTCCAACCGTTGTAAACCAGCTGATTGTTGTCAAAGACATTGAGTTCAGTAGCCTGTGCAGTCATCACCTGTTGCCATTCTATGGCGTAGCACACGTAGGCTATATACCAAATAAGTTGATGGTTGGTCTTTCAAAAATACCGCGGCTAGTCGATTGGTGTGCACATCATCCGAACACCCAAGAAGCTCTCACTGCCTCGATAGCATCGTTTATGAAGGATAAGCTTGCAGCAATGGGAGTAGCAGTAGTTATTAACAGTCGACACACGTGTATGGCATGCCGCGGGGCTAAAGCATTTAATGCTTCAATGATCACGTCTGAGATGCGCGGCGTCTTCTTAACCTCCGGCGAAGCGCGGAGTGAGTTTCTGGAGCTGATAAAATGAAACTTGCACCCATCATGCCAATGTATGGATGTGATCTAATCGATAGTGACTATAATTTCTGTTTCGCCGAACTCGCGTTGAAGAATCCTGTTTACGCTGCTTACTATCGCGATAAGGCGAAAACCGGAACAGTGATTATGGATACGATGATCTTTGAACGCGGGAGGCCAATTGCAGTCGGTGCGTGGCTTGATGCCCTCGATTTAGTTCGACCAACAGTTGCAATTGCTCTTGATACTCTTCAGGACGGTCCTGCAACACGATCACGCTATCGTACACTACGTGAACTAACTGAAACACCGCTTATGGGCGTTGCTCAAGGTAAGGACTACGCTGAGTTCATGCACTGCTTTACATACTTCATTGAAGAGTGCGAGTGGATAGGCTTACCCGTACAACTCCCTGCAAGACGTCGCGAACGCTTTATGTTGTTAAATCGTCTACGCGGCGTCGAAGTACCTAGCAGCGTAAAGATTCATTTGCTAGGAGCCTCAAGTGATCAGCTATATTGGGAGCAAGAAGTAAAAGACTTACCATATGTTATGGGCGTCGATACAACGAAACCGATCGCAGCCGCTCTGAACGGGTTTGCTATATCTGGACCAGAGCAACCAGACGAGTCGAAGCGTTCTAAGGACTTCTTTGAGAAAACCTACCTTGAATGTTTACCGTTTCAACCGCTGATGCAAATCAATACAGACTATATGAGGAGCTTATTAGAATGCAACAATCCGGTTTAGCTTGCCATAAACATGGTATACAAGGCTACGGTAATCCGAGTGAAGGAGTTATGTTTATAGGCATAGCTCCTGGACGCGAAGAGATGCTTCAGCGTAGACCGTTTGTAGGACAGTCCGGTCGATTACTGAATGCAATACTTGACGCGGTTGGTTGGCCCAGAGAGAACGTTTACTGCACAAATCTCATATGCTGGCAAAATGATTCACCGTCCGCGGACGAGATCAAATCCTGCCTACCCAGATTGATGGCTGAAATAAGTCAGTATAAGCCGAAACTGATAGTGCTATTTGGTCATCTTGTCAGCGCAGCGTTAACAGGCTCAGAGAAACTAAACAGAGGCGCAGTACACTGGCATCCAGAATTTAATGCATATGTAATGACCACGTTTCATCCCGCGGGAGTATTACGTGGCGAGGCAAACCTGTTTAACGATATTGTGCGTGACCTAGCAAAGATACCTTTGATACTTACCTGGCCTCAGCGCGAAGGTTATAAAGACGTCGAATATGAAGTAGTTGCAACTAAAGAGCAAGCACAGTCGCTACTTAATAGCTGCAGTGGTTGGTTGACTGCACTTGACGTTGAAACAGACTCTGCTGAGGAAGAAAAGCTAGACGTATTTAGAGACGGTATCATTTGCTTCGCAATCAGTAACGGTCAGAAGTCGTGGGTATTTCCAGCAGCAATCGCACAGGGCCTGGTGTGGCCAAACGATGTTAAATGGCTCTTTCACAACGGGCTATTCGACACGCAAAGCATACGACAGAACTACGGGGTACAACTTGAAATTGCAGAAGATACAATGCTCATGTCGTATTCGCTTGACGAGCGAGGCGGGTATCATCGTCTCAAGCCGCTAGCACAAGAGTACTGCGCAGCAGATGCATACTCAGAGGATGTTGTATTATATCGCAAAGCTAAACAGAATCCGCCACTACCGATGCTTTATGAGTATAATGCTAAAGACGCGGCTTATACGATGCGACTGTTTAACGCATTGAGGCCACGCCAAGACGCCGACGGCGTGCGGGGTTTTTACGAAAACCTTTTGATACCGGCAGCAAACACTTTTAGTGTAATTCAGCGGAGAGGAGTTTTTATCGACCAGGTCAAGCTAAAGGAGCTTGCTCTAGACTGGCTACCGAAGCACATTGCAATGGAAGACGAACTTATCGAGCTCGCACGAAACTACGGCTTTCCTGGCAGTATAAACCTGAATAGCCCAAAGCAACTGAGCTTTCTGTTATTTGACAAGCTACGCCTACCAGGAGGTCCAAGTACTGCTAAAGAAGTTCTTGCAGAGCTCGACCATCCGTTTGTAGGCAGGCTACAAGAATTTAGGCACCTCGATCATATGGTAGGAACATACGTACTCGGTCTTAAGGACGATATCAAGCGTGATGGTCGAGTACATGCGGATGTGATGCTCCACGGTACTGTAACTGGACGACTAACCTATCACGAGCCGCCTTTGCAGATTATTCCGAAGATATATACCCTCGGAGATGATTATGGAAGGCTAAGAAGCATTTTCAGTGCAAGTGATTCAAAGCACTTGATACTCGAGGCTGACTATGGTCGTATCGAGATTTGGTGCGCGTACTTCGAGTCAGGGGATCCTCAGTTACTTGCAGACTTACAGTCAGGTGACTACCACGCTAAGTCAGCTTCGGTCATCTTACAGAAGCCAATAGAGCTGGTTACTCGTCAGGACCGTTTTACAAGCAAGTTCGTTACGTTTGGAATAATGTATGGCCGCGGTGAGGTAAGCCTCGCACAGGGCGAGTTGCATTGTAGCGTTCTCGAGGCACGCCGCTACTTAGCTAACTGGCTTGCGAGATATCCTATATACGCTGCATGGAGAGAGGAACAGCGACGTAAGGCGATCGAGGAAGGTGAACTAGTTTCAAAGACAGGACGCAAGCGTCGCTTCGGAATGATTCGAGGTAGCGAGGCGCATCGAGCTCTAAATCAAGCCTTGAACTTTCCGCTGCAAAGTCTAGCAAGCGACATTATGCTGAGTAGCCTAATTGAGTTGCATCCGCAGCTCGAGCAGTATGATTCGTATATTTGCTTCTCGGTGCATGACAGCATTTTGTTTGAAGTAAGCAAGGCACATCTACCCGAAGTTGTTGATCTAATCAAGACAACAATGACTAAGCCGCGCTTTCCAGGAATTAGCGGAGTTGATATTGACTTGGCGATAGGACCTAACTGGGGTGAGATAAAGGAGCTGACATGAGCTCGGCTGAGGACTTTGTATATGCCCAGCTTCGCGTTGCTTGCTATCAAAACGAAATGATTACTATGCTGGCTCTAGGAGACGTGGATAACCTGCGCGACTTCTATAGCGCATATCTAGAGGCGGTAGATAAGGTACAGATGCAAATCCACGACATGTTTCCGATGTACGGTACGAAGAAGTTCTTTAACTGCTCCGTAGATAGCACAATAAAACAATTCGAAGCTCTATTGAAAGGAGATCCTAATGCTAGTAATAGCCATTGATCCTGGGATAACTACAGGCATTGCGTTTCATAATCCGGGCGGCTATAAAACTATTGCAACAAAGGACGAGGATGAAATCTGGTCTTTGTTGACCGGCGTCCCGTGGGAGTGTGTGATATTTGAAACCTTCGCAACATCAGGTAGAATAAGTGCTCCAGGTCTCGCGACCGTCCGCCTAGTGGGCGGGATACAGGCCCTGTGCAAGCACCTAAAGTTGCGTACGTGTCCACACTCGCCGCAGGCTCGCTATCCGTATCAGAAGCAAGCCAAGCAAATGTTACCGCATACGGTTATTCACGAACAGGATGCCATGGCGCATTTATTAAGATGGGAGGCTGATCATGCCAAAGCTTAAGGTGTTTCTACAAGGCCTCTGGACTCTAGTTCTTATTATTGTTTCATTCGCCCTTGCGCTTGCTGCAACTGCAACTTTAATAATCTTCATCATACGCTTGTTCATCAAGTTCCTTACGGTGGGGTGGATATAATGAAACCAAACCAACTACCTCTATGGCCTGATGCATCCGTGTTCACTAATTTTGCCAAGACGTTGGAGGAAAGTATGGCACATCGAGATCCTATTGAACCGCGTTACGATTTAATCCCATGGAGCGTATTACGACGGATAGCCTTAACGTTTGCCGAAGGAGCTAAACATTATGGCGATCGTAATTGGGAGAAAGGGTTACCCTATAGTGTAATGATCAATCATACCTTAGAGCACCTTGCAAAGTATCAACAAGGGGATCGTAGCGAGGATCATTTGGCGAAGGCTTGCTTTGGATTGATTGCAATGATGTTTTATGATGAGCACCACTTCGAGAATGACTGGACAGAGAAGTGGCCAATGGAAGAGCGAATTGACGCGTGTACAGGTCTGAATCTCAAACTAAAGCCAGAGGATCTTCAAGCCAAGGGGCTAGAACAAACGCTTAAGGATTCTTTAGCTGCACAGGGGCATGACGCTTAAGGTACGGGGATACCTGGTGTAGCCAATTGACCGAAAGTAAATCCTATCTTTTCCGTACCCGCTGCGACGTCTACACTAACACCTATGATTTTGGTGGCCCGTGTGATGTCATTGAAACGTGCGGTAACAATGTCGCCGTGGAAGAAGTCGCGTCCATAAAGCGTCGCAGCGGGCATAATGTCAAATGTAAATGATTCCTTCGCACCATTATCGACAATCATCTTATTTGCTGCTGCAAGTAAACCTGAGTATGTATCCTCCGAACCAGCCTCTTGAACTGCCTCAATTCGGTTCCATTGTGAATCAGTTGCTGCTGCGCTTGTTACTGCTACTCGTTGTCTACTTACACCCGTCCCTTGTCCTAGTGCAACTGCTATAGTTGTCTCCCCTTTGCGCTCTATTGAATACGAAGGGTTGTCCATGTTGCCTAGATTAGGCGCAAAAATGATGTTGGCGCGCCGATCGATTCCAAGCTGTGGAAAGTAAGTGCGAAACTCAAAGGTGAGGGGCCCTGTGCGAACCACGTCGAAGTCAATCCTTGTCGTAAGTGAAACCTCTTTGATCACATCTAGTAAGCGAATGAATGCGCGGTCTCCGAACCAGAAATCGCCCTGAGCGGCATCAGGCGCAATCGTCAACCCAGGAGTTACACCGGAGACAACTCTTAAAGCAGCACTCGCTCCTGGTCCCGCATTCTCATCTACATAAGACTTAATAACCGATTCGCCAGGGCCCGACTTTAGAGTATACGCAGATACGCTAGGATACATAATACACTTACGGCTAATTAAGCTAAGTAAACTTTCGCCGGTAGATAGAAACGTCTGACGCGAGTTCTTGATTGTAAATTCAGGCGAGCGATGAAAACCTGTATATTCAAGGTAGCGATCACCTCCATCAGGCGTTCGCCACACTTCAAAGATAGCATCGAGTTTGAACAGTGCGACACGAGGGTCGGTCGACGGTAGCTCGAAGGTATATGGAGCTACGTCATTAAAGATCTTCTCATAATGCAGCTTATCCCAAGCATCAAAAATGGCCATTAAAAGCCCGCTAGCAGGATCGTATAACCTAACCTCGTATCGCGCTTGTTGTACCATTATTTGAAACCCTCTTTAGTCAACGTAGCTTCGGGCGGAGTACCTTCAGTAACGCCGGTAACTATCTCGACCGGGATCTGCATAACTACGGCTGCAACCGACTTCGGCAAATCATCAACATTCGCAACGGGTAACCTGTCTACTGAAACTTTCTTATCCATCAGATTGTAAAGATAGCTCGGACCGGCCCCACATG
>Ga0209777_10002780_pt1 | contig 22499 bp, 19 predicted proteins | sample FrelakmetHBP12HB_FD_187147 | JGI IMG/M metagenome (GOLD analysis project Ga0209777, IMG submission 187147) | Freshwater lake sediment microbial communities from the University of Notre Dame, USA, for methane emissions studies -HBP12 HB (SPAdes)... | ecosystem: Environmental > Aquatic >...
GATTGTTATATTTGCCACAGATGAAAAACTGTATAGTGGCGCCGCTTGCTAGCAAGCGGCGCCACTGCTTGCTAGCAAGATGAAGAGAAGAGACGCCGTAAAAATCATCGGGGTGGCCGGAGGGCTGGCGGCGGGGGGCTGTGTTCAGAAGTCCGCCGAGAGGGTATACCCTTATTTGAACCAGCCCGAGGAGATTGTGCCGGGCATTCCCACCTGGTACGCCACGACGTGTCGCGAGTGCCCCGCCGGGTGTGGGATGCGCGTCAAGACGCTTGAGGGGAGGCCGGTCAAGCTCGAGGGGAATCCTGATCATCCCATCAACAAGGGCGCGCTTTGCGCCCGCGGGCAGGCGTCCATCCAGGGCCTGTATCATCCCGGGCGATTCCGGGGGCCTATGGCCCGTAGAAACGGAAAGCTCGCGCCCATATCCTGGGACGAGGCCCTGAATACAGTCTCACAGGCCATCTCCAGCATCAGGGAAAAACAAAAAACAGATAAAATCTCGATGATCACAAGCGCCATGACGGGCAGCATGGGCGAACTGGTTGACTTGTGGCTCCAGGAATTAGGCGCACCCCCGAAAATCATATATGAGGCATTCAGCAACGACGCCTTGAGAAGGGCCAGCGCGCGGGCTGTCTATTCTCCCGAAATCCCCATGATGGAAATAAGGATAGCGGAGTTTCTCCTGGGTTTTGGCCCCGATTTCCTGGAAACCGGCCCATCCCCCGTGGAATACGCCGGGGAATTTGCGACGGTTCGAGAGAGATGGGGCGATGGACGGGCGCGATTTATAGCGTTCGATTCAAGACTCAGCATGACCGCCGCCAATGCGGACGAATGGGTTCCCATCCGTCCCGGCTCCGAAGCGCTGCTGGCCCTGGCGGTTTTGCACGTGATCTCGTCCGTGCTCTCGAACCCGGTCCATGATGAATTAAAAGATTTCAGCCCCTATGCCGTTTCTGAAATAGCCGGAGTGAGCGCAGGCCGAATACAATCTATCGCGAGAAACCTCATAAGCATAAGGCCCAATCTGGTGACCGCGGGGCAAACGTGCAGGAACGGCAGCACGCTCTGGACAACTGTTTTCAAGATCAACGAATTGACAGGCAATTTGAACGGAGCGGTGCACTTCGGCGCCGGCTTCGGCGCAGATTGGGCCTTCTACGAGGACATGAAGAAACTCGTGGAGAAAATGGCTGGCAAAGAGATCGAATTGCTCTTTATTAACGGAGCGAACCCCGTCTATTCCCTCCCGGCAGGCGCCAAATTCGCCGAAGCCGCCGAAAAAATACCCCTCATAGTGAGTTTTTCCAACATACCCGATGAAACGACCGAAATCGCTCATCTCATACTTCCCATTCATCATTTCCTCGAATCCTGGGGCGATTATTCGCCGCGCTTCGGGATCACGGGGCTGATCCAGCCCACGAGAAAGCCGTTATATGACACGCGTGGCCTTGACGAAATTATCATCGAGTTGACGAAGCGGATTTCAGGGGGAAAAATCGCCGACCTGGCCGAGCGAGTCTCAAATTTAACCAGAGAGGGATTCTGGCTGACAAAGATGCCGCAATCTGCCGTGGGGCAAAATCCCGACGAGTCGGGATGGGTTGAAGTGCGCAAGAGGGGCGGGGTATGGGGTCTGGAAGCTCCTCCGCCTCAAAGCAAGGTGAATATTTATCTCGGCTCACCGAAATTCGCCGAATTGGCGCCGCGTGAGAAACTGACGCTTCAGGCGTTTCCGTCGGCGTTATTTTACGATGGTCGAGGCGCCGCTTCTCCCTGGCTCAACGATTGTCCCGACCCGATGAGCAAGGTCGCAGGGGAAGCATGGCTGGAACTCCATCCCGATACGGCGAAGAGGATCGGCGTCGGGCAGGGGAGCGTAGCGAGAGTCAAAACGGCTTTTGGATCGGGGGAATGGCCGGTCCTGGTAACGGAAAGTGTTCATCCCGGCCTCGCGGCCATTCCAACGGGGACCAGAAATCACCAAGACGGCGCCTTAGCATCCAACGTGATGGCGCTGCTCCCGACTGAGCCGGACGACTCGGGTTGCCTCCAATGGACGGCCAATGCCGAAATCGTGCCCGCGGGCCGGACACACGATTTGGCATCCCTGCAAGGATCGGATGTCCAGCACAACCGCGGGCTGGCTCGCGATACCGAATACGTAGTCTATAGCCGGGCCAAAGAAGAGTGGAAAGAAAATAATCGCCGCAGGCTCCCCCCGCGAAAGGATATGTATCCTCCCCCTGAGCACCCCGATTACCACTGGGGGATGGTCATAGACCTCGATCGGTGCACCGGTTGCAGCGCATGTGTTGTCGCGTGTTACGCCGAGAATAATATTCCGGTTGTCGGGCACGAGCGATTGCTTATGCGGCGCGAAATGGCATGGATGCGCATCGAGCGATATTACGAGGTGAGAAATGGCGCGAGGACGGCTTTCTTCTTGCCGATGCTGTGCCAGCATTGCGGGATGGCCCCCTGCGAGACGGTTTGCCCCGTTTTCGCCTCTTACCATACCCCCGAAGGCCTGAACGCACAGGTCTACAACCGCTGCGTCGGCACACGATATTGCTCCAATAACTGCCCCTACAAGGTAAGGCGGTTCAACTGGTTTACATACCACTGGCCTGAACCGTTGAATATTCAATTAAATCCGGATGTTACGGTGCGGGAAAAGGGCGTTATGGAAAAGTGCACATTTTGTGTGCAGCGCATCATGGCGGCTAAAATCGCAGCCAAAAGGGAAGGACGGAAGGTGCGCGACGGCGATATCGTCCCCGCCTGCGCCCAAACTTGCCCGACCAAGGCCATTGTCTTCGGAAACCTGAAAGACACCAATTCCCGCGTCTCCATTCTCTCGAAAAGTAACCGCGGGTATCAGATATTCGAGGAGCTGAACACTAAACCGGCAGTTATATATTTAAAGCGGGTTACGAGAAAAATGAATTACTAAATAAGGCATTAGGACTTAGGCGTAAGGCCGTATGCCAGAGACCAAAGACCAAAGACCAGATAATGGCTGAACCGTATCTGACATATCGCAAGGTGGGCGAGGATATTATCAATATCCACGGCGCGCCCGGCGTGAAGTACTACGCTCTCCTTGCGCTTATGGCCGGGTTGTTGGGCATGGGGGCGTTTTGCTGGGGCTGGATGATCCATATTGGCTTGGGGCTATCAGGCTTGACCTACCCAACCTGTTGGGCCGTTTTCATAACCAATTTCGTCTTCTGGGTAGGTATTGCGCATTCCGGAACGCTAATCTCGGCGATTCTGTACCTTTTCCGCGCGAGGTGGAGGACAGGCGTATTTCGCAGCGCGGAGGCCATGACTGTATTCGCGGTCATGACGGCGGGCCTATTTCCACTGATACACCTCGGAAGGCCGTGGTATTGCTATTGGCTCTTCCCTTACCCCAACCAGCGAATCTTATGGCCCAACTTCCGCTCGCCCCTTATCTGGGACGTTTTTGCGGTGAGCACGTACATGACCGTAAGCATGATGTTTCTTTATATGGGTATGATACCCGATATCGCGGCGCTCAGGGATATGAGGAAGGGCGGCGATTTCAAGTCCTTGATTTTGAAGAGGTTTTACGGTGTTTTAAGCCTGGGGTGGCAGGGCACTGACAGGCAGTGGAGCAATTTTGGGGCTGCGTACCTGCTTTTTGCGGCCCTTGCCACTCCGCTGGTGGTATCGGTTCATTCGGTGGTGTCGTGGGATTTTGCCATGAGCATAGTGCCGGGAAGGCATTCGACGATTTTTGCGCCTTATTTTGTGGCGGGGGCCATTCATTCCGGGTTGGCGATGGTGATCCTTATACTTGTGCCGGTGCGCAAAATATATAGCCTCGAGGATTATATCACCGACCATGACATCGAGAACCTTGCCAAGGTCATGCTGGTCACCGGCCTGATCATGCTTTATTCGTATGCCACTGAAGAGTTTATAGCATGGTATTCGGATAATCCGTATGAGAGGGCCATTTTCGCCTATCGCGCCACCGGAGAATATCGCTCCCTTTTCTGGATGATGATCCTGTTCAACTCGATTGTCCCCTTAGCGCTATTTTGGAAAAGGGTACGTACGAGCATCCCGTGGCTGATGGCCATCAGCCTCTTGATAAACGTGGGCATGTGGGCGGAGCGGTTCGTCATAATCGTGACAAGCCTCGCCCACGAATACAATCCCTCGAGCTGGCACGTTTACAGCCCGAAATGGGTGGAAATCGGCATCACAGCGGGCAGCTTCGGCTGGTTCTTCTTCTGGTTCCTGCTGTTCATTAAAATATTTCCTCCGGTGGCAATCGCCGAAGTCAGGGAGGCTATCGAGAAGGAGTCTGTTACGGAGGCCGGCTCGTGAGTAGAATGAAAGAGCGGATCATGGGGCTGATTGACCGGGTGCTTCACCCGGATGGAAATCCGCGCTCCGTCGGGGTGTACTCCACCCATGAAAAGTGTCTCGATGCGATTAACTATTTGAAAAATAAGGGCTTTTCCAGGTTGGTTATCTATAGTCCGATCCCTTCACATGAGATCGAGGAAGCGCTGGGCAAAGGCGCCGCTGTCATTAAGTGGTTTACTCTCGCTGGAGGTATTTCCGGGGGCGCGGGCGGTTTTCTTCTTGCGGCGCTGACCTCCCTCGAATGGGGCATTCATACGGGTGGCAAGCCGATCATATCCGTTCCGCCGTTCCTTATTATCACCTTTGAGTGCACAATCCTGTTCGGCGCTCTTGCCACATTGCTGGGGTTTTTACACGCATCGCGAATCCCTCAGCCCAAGCTGAGCAAGGTCTATATGGAAGAGTTTGGCGAGGACCGTTTTGGCGTGGGAATCGTTTGCGGCGATTCCGAAGTTGAGGAAGCCGAGATGGCGCTCAGGGACTCCGGGGCGGATGAGGTGCGGCGTGCGTCGCATGCGTAACGTCATCGCGGCGCTCGGGGTCTTTACGGGGATATTTATAACCTCTGAGACCCTCTTTGGCTGGCCGTGGAGCGCCGACATGTTCAGGCAGCCGTCGGTCAGGCCGCAGGCTTCAGCTCCGCTTAATCCGCCGGAGGGAACCCTGCCAGTGGACGGAGAGCCACCCATGGATCGCTTCGAGGCCGCCAAAGTCTTGAAAAATCCGGCGCCTGCTACGCGGGATTCCCTTGCTTCAGGAAAAGTCCATTATGAGAACTATTGTGTTGTATGCCATGGGCCTAAAGGTCATGGCGACGGGCCGGTGGCCTCCAAGTTTGCCACCCCTGCGAACCTGACGCTCCCCATGTATGTAAAAATGCCCGATGGCCTCATATACGGGATCATCCGGAACGGTGGCGCAAATATGCCGCGGCAGGGTGATGCGCTATATCCGAATGACCGCTGGGACATCGTCAATTACGTCAGGAGCCTGCAAAAACAATGAGTTTCGAGGCGCAAAGAAGGCCGCTGCTCGATGGCAAGCGGTATATCCTCCAGATTGTGGGATATAGCTCGCTTGCAGTGCTTCTGTTTTATTTCGCGATATGGAGAGACACTTTAAGGATATGCCAGGCATCCCTTATAAACTGGTTTTTCTGGTCCGGGATGGCGCAAGGGGCGGTGGTTTTTTCGGCGATAATCGAGATTACCGATTCGAGATGGGCGAGACCGATGAAGCGGATCGCCGAGTGTTTTGCCGCGTTTCTACCCGTATCGCTCATGCTGTTTCTTATGACATGGCCGTCGTTGCTCCGGTTGTATCCCTGGCTCAACACACCGCCGCCGGGTAATGGATGGTGGTTGACTCCCTGGTTTATGTATTTTCGGGATGCGGCTGCGCTTGCCGTGCTTTGCGGTTTGAGTCTCACGTATGTTTTTTATTCCATTCGTCCTGACTTAGGGGTTGAAGGATTGTGTCTGCCACATGAAGAGCTTCGCAAATTGCTGGCTGTGCGGGGTGATGACACATCAGGGATTGAACCGGCCCTCATCAGGCGGAAGTATCTTGCGGCGGCGGTGATAATAGTTTTCTGCCTGGTTTATTCCCTGATAGGTTTCGATATGTTGATGAGTCTTGCGCCGACGTGGGCGAGTAGTCTTTTCGGGGCCTACGTGTTTATAATCGCCGAATACGGCGCACTGGCCATGATAGCGGTTACATCGGCGCTGCTCATGCGTTCCCCGTCGCTCGAGGGTGCCATCGGGGAACACCAGTTCCATGATCTTGGCAAGCTCCTTTTCGCCTTCTGCCTTCTCTCCATGGACTTTTTCTGGTCTCAGTTCCTGGTCATCTGGTACGGGAACCTGCCGGAAGAGACGGAATTTGTGATATTGCGCGCATTCGAGCGTCCCTGGAGAGTCGTCACGTGGACGGTGCTTTTCGGATGCTTTATCGCTCCATTTGTGTTGCTTATGAGTCGGCGGGTGAAGATGGGCCGATGGAGCCTTTTCGCCGTTTCGCTATTGATAGTGGCGATGGTATGGCTGGAGCGGTTTATTCTGGTTGCGCCGTCGGCATGGGTGGGGGAGAATCTTCCCCTTGGCGCTCCCGAGATTGCGGCTACGGCGTTTTACGGGGCGCTGTTCATAAGCTCCTTCGCGTGGCTTTTCGACCGGGCGCCGGCTTTGCCCATAACCGACCCGGTATTTAACGGGACAAAGGCGTCTCGGTTTGTGGCGCCGCTTGGCTAATCGGATGGCGCCGCTTGCTAGCAAGCGGCGCCACGTTATGACTATAACGGTAAAGAATTCTGGCCGAAAGTCATCGGCAGGGAGCTTGACAGGCGACTCATGAACGCGCAGTTCTGGATAGTCCTCACGGGCGCCGTTGTAATGGTGATAACTCTCACAATGGCGGGGCTTGTTCAGGGCACGATGTGGCGGGATGCGTCCGTTCCATTTATCGAAACGGTCGTCAGGATGAGGCCATATTGGGCCATTCGCGCGCTTTCGGGGGTTCTCCTGATGATTGGCTTCTATCTGTTCGCCTACATCCTCTGGCAGGCCCGCAAACCCGCGAATTCAGCAGGGGCGGCGGAGGAATAACGATGGAAACCCGGCGCGAGAATGCGAGCCTTTACTTCATGTTGGCGGGTCTGATATTCTTCATGATCGCCGCTGGCGTCGTGGTCTTCGCCCCATGGATGGGCATGGCGCGGAAGATGGAAGAGGTGACGAATGTGGAGGGCAGGGCCGTCAAAGCGCCGCAACGCACCGAGGCTGAGAAGCGTGGCAGGCAGATATACATTCGCGAAAAATGCTGGTTGTGCCACAGCCAGGTGGTGCGCGGCGACTGGGAAAGAACCGCCCAGGGACTTAAACTCGAGTCCAGGGGAGGCGACGCGGAGCGATACGGCCCTATAAGCCAGCCGGGCGAATCAGCCGCCGACACTCCTCATCTATACGGCACCCGCCGCATAGGCCCCGACCTCGCGCGAGTCGGCGGAAAATACCCCGACGCATGGCACACCATGCACTTCCTCAACCCGCAAGCCGTCATCCCCGGCTCGGTAATGCCCAAATTCGTATGGCTCTACACAAATATTGACTATGGAAGAAGCGGCAAGCCTGTAAAGGGCGACCCCACCGTGGAACTTCTCGACCTCATAAGCTATGTCCAGTCATTAGGCGCCGGCATCGGCGACTGGAGGCGGGCAACAGCCCCGCAGGCCGCTGCTGCGCCCCATGAGGCCGTATCCGATGCGGCGCAGCTCGCCAGCCAGGGCAGGGAGATATTCGGCAAAGCGGACTGTTCCGCATGCCACGGGCCGGAGGGCCGAGGGGATGGCCCCGCGGCGGCGGGCTTCCCCTCCAACCACAAGCCCGCAAACTTCCACTCGGGAAAATGGATATTTGGTGGCGACGACAAGTCGGTGCAGGAAACCATATCGAAGGGTAGGCTGCCCTACATGCCAGCTCATCCTCAGTACAGGCCGGATGAAGCTCGCGCCCTTTCAGCATTCATAAGGAGTCTTGCAGGTAAGAAATAATCTTAAGGAGACCGGACATTCCTGTCCGGCGCAACGTTCAATCGTGAGAAAGGGCGACGGACAAGAATGTCCGCCCCCCATGAATGTAAAAGAGGAGGAAAACGATGGAGATCAATAAAAATTTGCTTGCGCAGTGCGGACTTTATTGCGGCGTGTGCGGAATACTTATCGCTCACAGGGACAACAACCAGAAGTTCAAGGAGAGATTGACCGCCATTTACGGGGTGGAAGTTGATGATATCAGGTGCGAGGGTTGTCTTTCTAACAATGTGTTCAAGTATTGCAGAGTGTGCCCGATAAAAGCATGCAATAAAGAACGGGGCTACGAGGGATGTCACATGTGCCCCGAATTCCCATGCAAACATATAAATAACTTCGCCTACCCGGTGGGGAAAAAGGTTATGTTGCGGGCAATTCCACAGTGGAGGGAGATGGGAACTGAGGCGTGGGTTCTCGCCGAGGAGCAACGTTATCACTGCCCCAGTTGCGGGAATCAGCTGTTCAGGGGCGCAAAACGTTGCAATCAGTGCAAGGTGGCGGTGGATCAGGATTAGGGTTCCGGCCGTTCCTCAGGTGCGCAAATTTATTTTTCAGGTAAAAATATTAGACAAGGGGTTTAAACCCCTTGTCTGATGAAAGGGAAGCTTTTTTAGGAGAGTGAGATGAAGAGACGGGAATTTATAAAGACCTCCGCCATGGGCGCGGCGGCAGGCATTACTTTAGGCTCCGGCCTGCTCATGGCCACGGAATCGAGACCAAATGTGCTCTTTATACTTGTTGACCAGATGCGGCAGCCGAGGTGGACGCCTCCGGGCATCACGCCCAACATTGATCGCATTGCGAGCAAGGGAGTTTCCTTCACCAACCATTTCACCTGCGCAGTGCCGTGTTCGCCTTCTCGAGCATGTCTTATGACCGGGACCTATACGACCCAGAACAAGATGTTCACAAACTGCGATTTTGTCGAGGGTGCGCTTCAGCCGAGCCTGGATCCCAAAATACCGACAATGGGCCACATTTTCAGGAAGGCCGGATACCGAACGCCGTACCGCGGCAAATGGCACCTCACCCGAAAGGCGGACAGGAGCCGAAAGGATCCGCTCATTGCTTACGGGTTTGAGGGATGGAAACCGCCAGAAGCGCCGTTTGGAGGCCCCCCATACAATGGAGAGATGATTGATCCGCTTTATGCGCGCGAGGCTGTCGAGTGGATTAAAAATCCGGAAAATCACAAGCAGCCGTGGTTCCTGGTGTGCTCACTTATAAATCCACACGATATTTGCGCCTATCCGCGCTTCTACCCCCAAACCAAACTCCACCACATCAGGACGGAGAAGCCCCCCGACAATTGGACCGATGACCTCTCCACCAAGCCGCGAGCGCAACTTGAACACCAGAAGAGATATATCAAGGTCGGCGGCCCCATTGATGTTACGAACCCCGACGCCTGGCGAAGATATCTCGACTATTATGTGCATTGCCAGGAAATGGTTGACCGCAACGTCGGGATGGTGCTAGATGCGCTTCAGAGGTCGGGCCGGAGCGCCAACACGATCGTGGTGTTTACGGCGGATCACGGCGAGATGGGCGGCTCTCACCGGCTTCGCACCAAGGGTTGCTTCGCCTATGAGGAGGTTATGAACGTGCCGCTCATATTCTCGTGGCCGGGGCGTATTCCGGAGGGGGTTACCGCGGGCGCATTGGTTAGCAACGTGGACGTTATGCCTACCCTTGCCGCACTGGCCGGGTTGGGAAGCTTGCCGTACATGGCGGGGCTGAACCTGTCGCCGGCTCTCACAAATCCCGCAGCCGCGGTTCGCGATGAGATTCTTTACCACACCGATTGGGAGTTGGCGCTTACCGTGGGCAAGAAGGCCGACGAGCAGGCTATCTATAGTTCTCCCGCGCATGTACGCTGTATTCGTGACCGCGAATGGAAATACGCCTATTACTTCAGGCCGGGCGGGAGTGAGGAGGATCACGAATTGTACAACTTGAAAAACGACCCGCTCGAGATGGCGAATCTTGCAAGCGATTCCGGCTACCTGAAAAAGCGCAACGAAATGCATGAAAGAATGATGGAACGGGAAAAAAAGCTGGTTGCGGAATTTAAGCTTTAGCGTGCCGCAGGAAAACCGTACTATCAGGCGCAACGGCGGATCAGTTGAGACAAGGGGCTTAAGCCCCTTGTCCGCCGCATTAGAGGAAACTGAACCATGATCGTTATTTTTCCAGTGGGTCATGAGACGCGAATCCAGCGTATTCCCTACGTGACTGTGGGCATAATTGCGCTTAATGTGATTGTTTTTCTAATAGGCCTGGGAATTCAAAGTAATGAGGATAACAGTATCAAGGTCAAGGAACTGGATATCAGGGCAAAGATCGAGGCGATTGATCCTAATTATTTTCAAAGAAAAAGAATGGAGAAACTTTTCGAAGACCCGCGATATAAGCACCTGAAAGATGACCCGGAAATCCAGAAGCAAATTGAAGGTTACAAAAAGGAGTTGACTGAAGAACAGAAAGAGCGGATCGAGGGATTGGAGAAGGAGTATGAGCGCCTGCCCGAGATGAGATTCAATTACCGCTGGGGTTTTGTGCCGGCCCGTTGGAGTTTTATAAATATGGTGACGTCGGCCTTTTTGCATGGGGGTTGGATGCACATCATCGGCAACATGCTTTTTTTATGGATTTTCGGCACCGCTCTCGAGGATAAATGGGGTCCTTACGTTTACACCGGTTTTTACCTCATGGGCGCCGTGGCCGCTTCCGCAATGCATGGATTTGTGGAGTCGGGGAGTGAAATCCCGGAGATCGGCGCATCGGGAGCAATAATGGCTTGTTGCGGCGCCTTTATGTATCGCTTTTACAACACAAAGGTGATTATGGGATGGGCCGTATGGATATTTTTACATATAAGGAGGGGCAGGTTTCGGGTGGCGGCATGGGTCGTTACACTGATATATTTTCTAGAAGACCTTGCTTCGCTATTTATAAGCAGGAGCATGGGAGGGGGGGGCACAGTGGCCTATGGCGCGCATGTTGGCGGGTTCCTTTTCGGGTTTATAGTCGCCGTCGTGTTGGGGCAGTTCGGCCTCGAGAAGAAATATCTGGCGCCTAAGTATGACCTCGATGGCGAGGAGCATATAGTTCCCGAGGAGTATCAGAACGCCCTTCAGCAGATTCAGAGGGGCGAGCTGGACGCCGCCCTCATAAACTTGCAGGCCACGCTGGTCAAGGAGAAAGATTATCTTCCGGCGCTCGGCGAAATATTTAAAATTTACCTTGCGAAAAAAGATCAGAACGCCGCAATTGATATGGGGACAAGGGTGGTGGACGGCTTTCTGAAGCTCGACGAGGCGCCTTTAGCCACTGATACTTATTTTAAATTGGTGAAAGAATTTCCGAACGCCTCCCTCAAACCGGCAATACAATTCCGAATCGCGGACGCGCTTACCAGAGCGGCTTCGTACCGTGACGCCGCCATTGCGTATCGCAACCTGGCCACGAACCACCCCGGCGGCGCCATGGCACAAAAGGCGCTACTCGCTTGTGGAAATATCCTTACCGACAAGATGGGCGAACACCAGAATGCCATGAATGTTTTCAAGTATCTAGCGAAGACCTACCCGCAAAGCGATCTCTTGGAATACGCAAAACAGAGCTATAACCGCGCCAAAAAGGCCCTGCAGGCGCAGGGCGGCGGGCTGGCGGAGCCGGGAAACCAGTGAGAAAATCAAATTATATAGTAATATATATTACAATACTGTTTATCGCAATTTGTCTGCCGTCAACGCCGATATCTCAGGCCCAGGATCGAATGCCCGCGAAGGTTATACTTCACGGCATGGACCAGTCCGAGGCGCGGGAGATCGAAAGCCTCGTCTCGCGCGAAATGGCCCGGCGGCACAGCCCCGGACTGGGCGTTGGCGTCGTCAGGGGCGACACACTCGTATTCGCCGGATACTTCGGCTGGGCAAACATAGCGAAACGGGAAGCAGTGAGCGAAAGCACGCTCTTTCGCATCGGATCAATTTCGAAGACGGTAACCGCCATCGGGCTGATGCAACAATACGAAAAGGGCAAATTCAGCCTCGATGATGACATCAACAACTATCTGCCAAGGTCCCTTGTTTTCCCGCCCCATCCCGACACAAAACCAGTGACGTTTCGCCACCTGCTGACTCATACGTCGGGCGGCGGCGAATTTCTCTCTTACAGGCAAATCGTAATGCCGGGTTTCGGCGTGGTTGTAAGAGGAGAAAATTACCAGCCGCTCGAAAATTATCTCAAGTTTGGAATGCGCACTCGAATAGATCCGGGCCAGGATTGGGCCTACTGCAATTACGGCTTTGCCTTTCTCGGGCTGGCCCTCGAAAAAATCGCCGGGGAGCAATTTCATGAATACATGAAACGCCACGTCCTCGATGTTCTGGGGATGAATGAAACCGCCTACCATCATGATCAACGGGTCTTATCGCACACCGCGGCGGGCTATAAGTATAAGCATGGCGGGTTTGTGGAGGACCCGCACAAGCCCACGGGCATCACGCCTGCGGGAAGTATATATACTAACATTTCAGACATGGGCAGGTACGTGATCGCGCTGTTGAACGGCGGACGGAACGCCGCCGGCCAATGTATCAAGCCCGAAACGCTCGATATGATGATGAAGACCCAATATACGCTGGACGAGAGGCAGAGGGGCTGGGGATTGGGCTTCGAGGTGTATTCGAACAACCGGTGGGGCAGGCGCATAGTGGGTCATTCGGGGAGCATTCCGTGGGGCTTTACGTCGCAGATGCTGCTTGTGCCTGGTGAGAAGGTGGGCGTTTACGTGTTCAGCAACTCGATGACTTACTCGCCGCGTGAAATCGCATGGGGAGTGCTCAAGGATGTGCTTGACGCTCATGATGAGCCTCTGCCTAAAATTCCGTCTCAGCGTGATGTGTGGAAAAAACTTGTCGGATATTACGGGCCTCGACACAGGAAATTAAAAAGCAATATGAGGCTATATATGGAGGGCATCGGCGCTTATCGCGTTACGATCGTGGGAGACCAACTCAAGTTGATATATTTATGGAAAGGCAAGCGAAAAGAGATGACGCTCGAGCAGGTAAGCCCCGGCGATTCGTATTTTTACAGGATCATGGTTGAAGACCGGATTCTTCCCGAGTACATCGCCTTCAAACGGGATAAATCTGGAAATATAATTTCAATAATTCCCGGAGGTCTGAACGAATACGTTAGGCTTGGAGCGGTGAGGCGAGTAAACGCTAAGGCCGTTGCCGTCCCCGGGAAGATTCTGAATAGAATATCACCTTTCTAGGCGGTAGGCTGTAGGCCTGAGAAAAACAAGTTTCTTTTCAGCCGGACTACAGCCTACGGCCTACTGCCTACAGCCTATTCAATTATATCATCCTTCAGGGCGTTATGAGACCAGACGGGCAGGGGATGCGCCTTGCCGGAAATCGGGTCAACCCGGCATCGGTAGGATGCGCGAACCTGATGCTGTGACATCATCCAGTCCCAACCCCTGACAAAATACTCGCAATCATCGCTAAAGCAGACATACTGGAACTCAGTTGACCAAGTGGAGGTCTCCGGCGCCTTCCATTTTTTCATCTTCAGCCCGCAATGGGGGCAATTCGGGTTTTCACTTGGGCGCATATTGCTTGTCCTTTGATGCGGTAGACAAGGGGCTTAAGCCCCTTGTCTCAATTAACAAATGCTTACTTTTTTTTCTGCGCCTCGCCGGTCATCGGCACGAATAGAACGGGGATAACGCTTCGCTCCGCTACGCCGGTCTCGGTCTTAGTGATGACCTTAAGCTCCTGATAGATTTCCCCGACGGGGATTACGAGTCGGCCGCCGACTTTCAACTGCTGAATGAGTGGCGGAGGCACGGCAGGCGGCGCAGCGGTCACGATAATACAATCGAACGGCGCGGCCTCGGGCCAGCCGACATATCCGTCCCCTATTCGCGCGTGAATATTTTTATAACCCATTTCCTTGAGCCTTGCGAGGGCGCTCTTGCCGAGGGATTCGATTATCTCGATGGTATAGACCTCTGAGGCGATTTCGGCGAGTATTGCGGCCTGATAGCCGGAGCCTGTGCCCACTTCCAGAACTTTTTCTCCGCCTTTAAGTCCTAAAAGTTCGGTCATTAGGGCGACGATGTAGGGTTGTGATATGGTTTGGTCCTCGCCGATGGGGACTGGATGATCCTCGTAGGCTTGCCCGCGGTACATCGGGGGGATGAACAGGTGTCGCGGCACTTTGCGCATGGCCGCGAGGACTTTCCTGTCACTGACGCCCCGCGCCTCGATCTGCGTTTCAACCATTTTTTTGCGCTCTCGCGCATAGCGGGAATCATCATTTGTTGTATAAGCGGTTCCACCCGGCGCGCCGCGACCGCCAGATTCACAGGCGACCAGAACTATCAGGGCCAGAAATAAATATCGCCTCATGGCATTACCTCGCTCCAAAGATCAATCGAGCGTATTCCACAAGACTCAGACCTTCTCCGAACGAGCAGCCCAGGGAGCATGTCGGGCATAGCTCGCGCCTTATTCGCGCTCTTTGGGAAAAAACAAGCTTCCATCCCTCGGAAGGGGGCGTCTCGGTGAGCTTGATGTCCACGGCATGGTATGCGCGGGGACACGGAAATATTGACGCGTCGGGGTCGAGATACATGGTTGCATCGAGGGTTTCGCACTTGTGAGGCCGAGATTCGCCATTCAGCACGGCCCTTACGGTTTCGTAATGGCGCCGGTGATACGGGTCGCTGTCTTCAATCAGCCCCTCCACGAATTTCACGGCCTTTTGCCGTTCGGATTCGCCTATGCCGCGGCCTTCGCGACTTCGATAGAAGCTTTCCATCCTTTCAGCAACGTTGAATGTTATGTTGCTTTCCAATAGTTTCGCCGCATCAATAATTTGAGTGAGATAATCCACATTATCTTCCTGGATAACGCAGTTGAAGCTCCAGCCTATTGACGCTGAATCTTCCCTGAGTCTCCTTGCGGCTGCGACGGCGCGCTCGAGGGAAGAGTAGGCGCCCTCGATGCCGCGGATGCGGTCATGTATGTTCGGCGGTCCGTCCATGCTGAGGTGGAGGTGCAGATATATTCCGCGTTCTCTGAGGCGCGGCGCGAGTTTACGAAGATTCTCTTCGATGGCTTCAGAATCGAGCGCGTTGCTGGCTATGGTGATTGATTCCAGGGAGGGCAGCGCGGAGGCGGCGGCGATGGCGATTTTGTGGAGGTCGCCGCGCAAGGTCGGCTCACCCCCGCTGAACCATAATGTATGAATGGCGCAAAAAAAAGGGTCTGCAAGTATCCGTCCCCATTCAGCGGGATCAAGCTCTTTTTTATTTCGACCTCCTTCCGCCCATATAAGACAATGCGAGCAGCGGGATGAGCAGCGCAAGGTCGGGCTTATGAACAACGATGTCGGCTTGATCGGATAGCGCGGCGCTATGTAATGGACAAGGAGTTTTCTCAGTGGAGGGCGGTCCATGACGAACCCTCGAGTATCTGCACCCTCACCCGCTCACCCCTCTTAACCTTCGCGCGATCCGGCCCGATCACCACAAGGGAATTGGCGAGCGCCATCGAGTGCAGAATCCCCGATCCCTGCGGCCCGGTGGTGCGTACCCGGAATCGGCCGTTTTCGTTCTTCAGCGTCGCGCGCAGAAAATACGTCCGGTTCTCCTTCAGGCTTAGGTCCTCCTCAATCTCGGCTTCGATTTCGGGGAGGTCCAGGTCGGCGAATCCTATCATTTTGCGTATCGCCGGCCTCACGTATTGAAGGGTGCAGACCATGCTTGATACGGGGTTTCCCGGAAGCGCAAAGACCAGCGTTTTCCCAAGCTTTCCGAATGCCATCGGCTGGCCCGGCCGCTGCTTAACCTTGTGAAATATGCTACGAAAGCCCAAGTCGTTCAGGGCCTCGCCCACAAAATCGTACTTGCCCACCGAGATGCCGCCGCTGGTTACGAGCAGGTCCGCCTTCTGCATTGCGCGCTTGATGCGCGAGGCGATATCGCGCCTGTTGTCCTTTACGATGCCGAGGTTCAACGGTATTGCGCCGAATTCGGCCATCTGGTGATAAGCCGTATAGGAATTGGAAGATCGAATCTGGCCGGGTCCGGGCTTGACGCCAGCGTCAACGACCTCATTGCCTGTGGCAAGTATCGCCGCAACCGGACGACGATAAACCATGACTTTGTCCGGCCCCGAAGAGGCTATTACGCCGATGCGCGACGGCGTGAGCGCGTCCCCAACGCCTCCAACCTTCTCACCCTTTATCACGTCCTCGCCCGCGTATCGCAGGTTGTCGCCAATTTTCACCGGAATGAAAATGGAGACCTCGGCCCCTTTTAGCTCAGTATCCTCCTGCCTCACCACCGCGTCGGCGCCCCGGGGTATGGGCGCGCCGGTCATTATTCGCAGGGCTTCGCCTTTTTTAAGCTTTCCCGGAAATATCTTCCCCGCGGGGAGTTCTCCCACGACCTTGAGCGTCGCCGGCCTGCTTTTTTTGGCGCCCGCCTGATCCGCGGCCCGCACCGCGTAGCCATCCATGGCGGAATTGTCCAGCGGAGGGATGTTCATGTCGGCCCGGACGGGACGGGCAAGCGCCATGCCACGCGCATCAAGCAGTGATAATTCAACGGTGTCGAGAACGGATGTATTATTCTTCACTAATTCCCGCGCTTCGTCCACGTTTATCATTGCCCGTCTCCCATCAGGACGATCCTGTCTCCCGGCTTCACCTTGCCCCCTCTGATCACCTCCGCGAATATGCCCTCCCTCGGCATAATGCAATCGCCGACGGTTTTGTAAATATCGCAGCGGTCATGACAAACCTTGCCGATCTGGCTTACACGAAGCATTGCGTCGCCTATTCTCAACATGGCCCCCACGGGCAGCGTCGGCAGATCGAGGCCTCGAGTTGTGATGTTCTCCGCAAAAGCTCCAGGCCCCACGGTAAGGCCCATTACTTTCATCTTGGCTATGCTTTCCTCAGCGAGCAGGCTCACTTGCCGTTTGATCCCCGCTTCCGCATGGCCGTCCCCCTCGACGCCGTAATTTTCCTTAAGCAGCGCCTCTCGCACCGGCGTTTTCTTCTCGCCCTTTTTCTCGCTGACGCAAACGGCGATAACCTCTCCCGTACTGCCTTTCACACTTGCCATATCTAAGAAAGATGGTATCACTATCGGCATGGGGCGTCAATGTGAATCAGCTTTTGCCGCGCGGTGAGAAGACCAGCGCGGCAAGCGGAGGCAGGGTCAGGCCGAGTGATTGCGGATAGCCATGACAGGGGATTGGCTCGGCGACCGCTCGCCCCATGTTGCCAACGTTGGACCCGCCATAAGATGAGGAGTCGGAATTAAAAATCTCTGAGTAAACGCCTGCGGCGGGAACGCCGATGCGGTAGTTATCCCTCACCACCGGCGTGAGGTTAAGCACAATTGCCAGGTGATCCTCGCCGTTGATCCTCAGGTAAGAGACCACCCCCGTATCAGAGTCGTTGCAGTCTATCCAGCGGAATCCCTTCGGGCTATGGTCTTGCCAGAGCGGTTTTTCATTCAGGTACATCCGCCCCAAGTCTTCGAGAAACTTCTGGAAGCCCTGCCGCGTCGGGTCTTCGGCAAGGCGCCAGTCCAGGCTTTCGGCATGGTACCACTCGTTCCACGGCGCAAGCTCTGTGCCCATGAAAAGGAGCTTCTTGCCGGGCCGCGTATACATATAGGCGATGAGCAGTCTCAAGTTGGCGAATTTTTGCCATGTGTCGCCGGGCATCTTCGACAGAAGCGACCGTTTGCCGTGCACCACTTCGTCGTGCGAGAGTGGATTGATGAAATTCTCCGTATATTCGTAAAGCATCGAAAATGTCAGGTTGTTATGATGGAAGCGACGGTGTACGGAGTCTTTCGAGAAATACAACAGCGTGTCGTGCATCCATCCCATGTTCCACTTGAAGCCAAAGCCCAGCCCTCCGAGATATGTGGGAGAGGTCACACCTCCCCACGCCGTGGATTCCTCGGCAATGGTGAAGCAGCCGGGGAATCTGCCGTAGACAAGTTCGTTGAGTTTTTTCAGAAGAGTGATTGCATCCAGGTTCTCACGCCCGCCGTAGCGGTTTGGGATCCATTCGCCCGGCTTGCGGCTGTAATCCAGGTAGATCATCGAAGCAACGGCGTCCACGCGCAGCGCGTCTATGTGATATTGATCGAGCCAGAAGAGGGCGTTGGCGAGCAGAAAGTTGCGCACCTCGTTCCGCCCGTAATTGAAAATGAGGCTTCCCCAATCCGGGTGCTCGGCCATGCGCGGGTCTGCGTGCTCGAAGAGCGCGGTGCCATCGAACATGCGCAGGCTGTAGTCGTCCTTCGGGAAATGCGCAGGCACCCAGTCTATTATCACGCCGATCCCGTTCTGGTGAAGTATGTCTACAAAATAACGAAAATCGTCAGGGCCGCCGTATCTGGACGTCGGGGCGTAATAGCCGGTGACCTGATAGCCCCACGATTCATCAAGCGGATGCTCCGCCACAGGCAACAACTCGACGTGAGTGAAACCGAAGCGCTTCATGTGTCCGGCGAGTCTCGGGGCTATCTCTCTATAGGTAAGCCAGCGATTCCCCTCATCCGGCGCCCGCATCCACGATCCGAGGTGCGCCTCGTAGACGGCCATGGGGGAAAAGCGCAGATTCTTGCGCACGCGCTTCTCCATCCAATCGCCATCGCCCCAGGTGTAGCGGCTCAAATCATATACAATCGAAGAATTATTCGGGCGCAATTCCATGGCGAAGGCAATCGGGTCGGTTTTGATGCGCAGGTTCCCCTCTTGAGTCTTTATCTCGAATTTGTATAAATCTCCCGTTTTTACCCCCGGGACGAACAATTCCCAGACCCCGGAAGCCCCCATGACACGCATCGGGTACAGCCTTCCGTCCCAGCGATTAAAATCGCCGACGACGCTGACCCGTTTCGCATTTGGCGCCCAGACGGCAAAGGCGACACCATCCACGCCGTCCATCTTCGCTGGGTGCGCGCCGAGGCGCTCATAGAGCTTTTCGTGCGTACCCTCCCCGGTCAGATAGAGATCAAGCTCGCTAATCGTCGGCATAAAGCTGTAAGGGTCTATTTGTTCATATAGGTTGCCGTCGGGAAACTGGAACCGCACCCGGTAATGGAAGGGCCACCTCCGGTTTTTCAAAATCGCCGCAAATATCCCGCCCGAGTGAATAAGCCTCATGGGCACTGCAAGACCGTCGCTAAATAAAACCCACGCCTTCACGGCGTCAGGATGAAAACAACGGACGATCACAGGCCCGTCATCCGAGATGGGATGGCCGCCGAGGATGCTGTGCGGATCGTGATGCTCGCCATCCGCCAGACGGTCGGCGTCTTTCTTGTTGAAATCCAGGTTTATCAATCCGCCGCTGTTCATAAATTCACTATTTCCTTTTCAGGCGGGTCGTTGAGGAAAATGTCTGAAGCGGTAAATATATGGCATAATATACGTTTAAATGTCAATTCCCTTAGGGGCCACGCGATAACAGCAGGATTGCTAAAGGGGGGGCGAACCCCTACAGGCTTCGTCATAAGTGCTTGATTTGGTTGCGATTTCTGAACCAAGCATTTCCGATTGTGGCCCGGCTGTGGGAATATCTGTGGCCTTTTCTCCTTTAACTACATCTTTGCCCATTCTTTCCACGAGGTCTTTACGGCTATCCCAGCGGGAATGTCCATAATCTTTCAAGGTAAGGTCAGACATACTATGTCTAGTCATGTCCTGAATCTCTTTCAAAAAAACTTTTCTATCTATTATAAGATTTATATAAGCAGACCGCAAGCTGTAAAAATCAAGTCTCAGCCACTTGACATTTTCCGAGGTTTTGATGTAAAATAACAGATACGCTTGGTGGACCGCTACTTATGCTGGGAGAGGGGAAAGAAGTTTTTAGAAACCTTGTTTAGGATGTATTGGCCCCATATTCGGTACCGCCACAATGAAGGCGAAGCTTATTTAATAACCTGTAAACCTCAAAAAAGATCATGAAAATGGTGCGTCAAAAGCTTGAAGCAATATTAAGGTGGGCATTAGCATTCACATGGCTGATTATCTTCTTTCGGCTGACTTTGATGGATCGTTTTTTAGTCCAGAAACAGTTTGGCTGGCTGATTAGATTGTGCGCAGCTGGGCATATACGGGGCAGCACGATAGATGTCGTTTTTCACTTTGCTAGCTTAGCGATAATGTCTTTCCTATTGGCAGGGGCAATTCAGAAAACATATTTTCTAAACATACAAAAATCCCACGTGCCTTATTACGTATTAACCATGATTTTCCTTATCGGAGGATTATCTGAAAATCTTCAGATTTTAACTCCAACACGCACTCCAAGGTTTTCTGACTTCTGCATCAATTTCTTCGGCGGGGTAATCGGTTTAGCTATTACCCAAGCAAGCGGAGTCCTTGATCAAAATTTAGCGGACAACGAGTTACCGGGGCCGCTTGTCACAGAGAGCACAGGCCCCGATAAAGAAACGAATATTTTTTGAGAAATAATTTCTTTTTAAAACGCGCAAAATATTTGGAGTTATCTATTACAACTTGATTTTATAATACTTTCGACTTGATTTGTCCGGGATGATACCTTTTTTATCCAGATGTTGAAATGTAAGAATTAGTGCGAAAGGGGGGAGTCGAACCCCCACAGGCTCGCGCCCACAAGATCCTGAGTCTTGCGCGTCTACCAAATTCCGCCACTTTCGCAATATGGCTTCCCGTTTTACGGATTCAGATGAAAATAATAAGCGATTTGAGGAGAAGTTGCAACGATCCCTACTTGCGTTCCACTTTGAAAGCTATTTTGACCTTTATCTGAGTGCGATTTTACGCTTTACCAGTTCCACAATCGCGGGGACGATTTCCCCCGCTTTCATCCTGATGATAACGTCCGCATATTTGTCGTGAGGGGTTGGCGACATGTTTATAATAACAAGGGCGGCGCCAGCCTTTTTGGCGTAAAGCGGCATCATCGCCGCAGGATGCACCACAAGACTTGAGCCAATGACGATAAACAGGTCCGCCTTACCGCTTCTTTCCGCCGCCTCTTCCGTCTCCTTTACCGGCATCGGCTCGCCGAAGGAGACGGTAGCAAGCTTCAGCATGCCTCCACATTTGGCGCAGTCAGGTATTTCTTCGCCCGCTTCGAGGCGCAACTGTATTTCGCCGCGGGCAAATCGCGCGCCGCATTCGAGACAGTATACCCAGAGTGCGTTTCCGTGAAGCTCGATGACGCGCTTGTTCCCGGCGGCCTGGTGGAGGTTGTCAATATTTTGAGTGATAACGCAATCGAGTTTTGACAATGTTTCGAGTTCCGCGATGGCATTGTGTGCCGTGTTAGGCTGGGCCTGGAACATGGCGGTGGTTTCTTTTATCATCCGCCACCTCAGGCGCCGGTTCTCCTCGCTCGCGAGAAATTTCTGGTAGGTGAACTCTTCGGGATTATATTTGTCCCAGATACCCCCCGGGCTTCGAAAATCGGGGATGCCAGACTCGGTGCTTATTCCCGCGCCGGTGAAAACGACGCAACGCTTGGACTGCGCGATCAGGTCCGCGACGACCTCGATTGCTTCATCAAGTTCCGCATCGGGCATTATTTTGCCGTCACGTCATCGAGCCGCCGTCCACGGTCAGCACAGCGCCGGTTGTGAAAGACGAGGCGTCCGATGCGAAGTAGATCGCGGCGCCGACCATTTCGGTAGGTTGCGCATGTCTTTTAAGGGGGATGCTCATCAGCGCCGCCTTATAGATTGCCTCGGTCTGTATGAGGACTTTAGCGAAGTTCGTTTCGGTGAGGCCCGGGCAGATGCAGTTCACGCGAACGCCCCTGCCGCCAAGCTCCTTCGCAAACGCCTTAGTCATCGCCACAACGCCCGCCTTGGTGATCCCGTAGACCGCCTGCCACGGCGGCGGGCTGATGGCGGCGACCGACGCGATGTTGACTATTGCGCCCTTGCCCTTTGCGACCATCCTCTTTGCCGCCGCAAGGCTCATGAAAAAATAACCCTTCAGGTTGACATCGTTGGTCTTGTCCCAGATGCTTTCGTCCACGCTCAAAATGTCGCCGAAAAACGGGTTAGTCGCGGCGTTATTGACGAGGACGTCAACCCGGCCGTATAGATCGTCAACCTTTTTAAAAAGCGCTTCGATCTGGTCCAACTTGCCGGTGTGGCATGCGATCGGTGTAACTTTGCCGCCCTTCGCCTTGATCTCGGCCGCCGTTCCATCCAGCGCTTCCTGCCTGCGGCTGGCGATGATGACCGTTGCTCCCTGTTCGACAAAGCCCAGGGCAATAGCCTTACCTATACCCCGGCTGCCCCCCGTTATGACGGCCACCTTGTCTTTTAAGCTGTAGTCAGCGATAGGCATTTTTCTTTTCCTCCTATTTTTCGCAGAGGCATAACGTTTTATGCCCTGGGTTTAATATTAAAAATATCCCTTAAAGGATAAATAAT
>Ga0209777_10002781_pt1 | contig 22489 bp, 16 predicted proteins | sample FrelakmetHBP12HB_FD_187147 | JGI IMG/M metagenome (GOLD analysis project Ga0209777, IMG submission 187147) | Freshwater lake sediment microbial communities from the University of Notre Dame, USA, for methane emissions studies -HBP12 HB (SPAdes)... | ecosystem: Environmental > Aquatic >...
CGCGACCGTGAGGGAGCGGTGCCTTGGGCCGTGGCGAACAGCACCGCTCCCTCACGGTCGCGGCTCGGATAAGGTCGGGCACCCAAACCTGGGGCCTTACCAGCGCCGGGCTATTATACTAAACGTACCTCGCGGCAGATAGTTGTCTGCCGGACAATTCCTCGATCCTCATGGCCAGGGTCGAACGCACCTGGCGGGCGGTCGTCTCGCTCAGCCGCACGCGGTGAACGTCGGTCCAGGCGGCCGTCCGCAGGAACGTGATGGCCTGGATCGCCTGGCCGCTCAGCTTGAGGAGGCCCCCCGCCTTCGCGCGGCACGCCGGGCAGACGACGCCGCCCAGCCCCGGACTGAATTCCTGCGGCGACTTGGGCGGCAGCTCCGCCTCGCATTCGACGCACCGCGCGAGGTTCGGCCCGTAGCCGAGGGCGTCCAGCAGGCGCCACGCGGCCGCAAAGGAGACGGCCCGCGCCGCTTCCGGCTCGGCGGAGGCCAGCTCGCGAAACGCCTCGACGACGAGGTCGAACAGGGCCGGCTGCGGGTCGGCGTCGGGCACCAGGGCCGTCACGATCTCCGTCACGAAGCAGGCCCCCAGGTAGGCGGGCAGCTTCGCGCGGATCCCCTCGAACCGGTCCAGCTCGTACAGCTCCATCAGCGTGGCGAGCTTGTTCGGGTCGCGAAGGCTGAAGACCGCCTCGCCGAGCGACCAGCGGTCGAGCGGCCCGCCGAACAGGTTCTGCCCGCGTTTCGATCCTTTCGCCAGGCACCGGATGCGCCCCACCTCGCGGGCGATGAGGTGGATCACCTGGCTCGACTCGCTCCAGTCCTGGCAGCGTAAGAGAAGCACTTGGGATTTGACGACGGCCATGGGCCGCTCCATGAGCACAAAGCAAAAAGGCTTTCACCGCAGAGAACGCGGAGAACGCAGAGAAAACCACTGATTGGTAATAGTCAACAGAAACGACAGCCAGAGAAGAGAAAAGCCAACAGAGTCAGCAGAGGCGCGAGTCGGTTAGTGAGGCTAGCGATATAGGCGCACATCTCTGCTGACTCTGTCCTCCGTTCTCGCCGTTGACGTTTTGCCGTTACCCAATCCTTGCCGTTCTCCGCGTTCTCCGCGTTCTCTGCGGTTCAAGCTTCTGTTTCTTTTGTCTGCGGCAAGAGATCGATCCGCAGCCGCATGATCCGCCGCTCTTCCGCCTCCAGCACCGTGATCTTGAGGCCCTCGACCTGGAGGGTCTGCCCGGCCTTCGGGATGTAGCCGAGGCGGCTGAGCACGAGGCCGCCGATCGTTTCGTAGTCTTCCCCCTCGGGCAGGCGGATCGAGAGGCCGCTGTTCAGTTCGTTGATGCGGACGCGGGCCTCGACGGCCCAGGCCCCGTCGTCGAGCCGGCGCATCGGCTGCGGCGGCGCTTCCTCGTACTCGTCGACGATCTCGCCGACGATCTCCTCCAGGATGTCCTCGATCGAGACCAGGCCCGCCGTCCCGCCATACTCGTCCAGCACGACGGCGATGTGCATCTTCGCGGTGCGGAACTCCGAGAGCAGCTCGTCGAGCCGCTTCGTCTCCGGCACGAAGAAGGGCTTCCGCATGATGTCCCGGACGCTCGTGGCCGCGCCGTCCGCTCCGCCCGCCCGGGCCAGGATGTCCTTGGCATAGAGGAAACCGACGACGGCGTCGAGGTTCCCCTGGACGACCGGCAGGCGGCTGAACCCCGAGCGGGTGACCGCGATCCGCGCCTGTTCCAGGGACGCGTCGGCCTCGAGGCTGACGATGTCGGTCCGGGGCGTCATGACCTGGCCGACGTCGGCCTTGCGGAACCTGAGGACGCGTTCGATCATGGCCCTCTGGCCCTCTTCGAGGACGCCCTCGCGCTCGCCGGCGCCCGCGACGCTGCGGATTTCCTCCTCGATGTAGGAGACCGGGCCGCTCTTGCCCGTGACGCCCGCCAGCCGCCCGATCACCCGGTCCAGGAGCCGGACCGCCCGCAGGAACGGAAGGACGAGCGAGCGGCACGCCTGGAGGACGGGCAGCGTGACGATCAGGACGGTCTCCGGGGCGTACTTGGCCCAGGCCATCGGGATCGCCCCTCCGAACGTGAGCGCGAGGCCCGCCGCCACCGCCAGGCCGATCAGCCAGGCCCGGTGGATCTCCTCGAACTGGGCGACCGCCCAGGCCCCGAAGAGCGTCGTGGTGGCCACCAGCGCGAGGATGTAGAGGAGCCCCGTCGTCTGGACGAGCTCGTCGTGGTGCTCGTAGAAGTGGCGGAGCGACCCCAGGCGCCGCCGGCGGCGCAGGGCTTCTTCCAGGCGCGCACGGGAAAACGAACGGAGGGCATACGTGGTCAGCGCGAAGAAGAGCGCCAGCGCGGTCGCGCCAAGGCCCGACCCGAACCAGACGGTGGACGACAAACGGGGGTCTCCTCAAGGAACGGAGAAAGGCGGTTTCAAGTCATGTAGGCCGCGGCGTGCCGCGGCGCCTTGGTCGTTCAACCGATAAGGAAGCCGCGGCTCGCCGCGGCCTACATTTTGGTCTTCTCGCGGCGGGTTAGTGAGCCGCGGCCTCGGCGCGCGGGGCGTACACGTGGCCGTAGCCGAAGCCCTCCAGCAGCAGGTCCTCGCGCTCGTGCATCCGCTTGGCCAGGAGCGGGGTCCGGTCGTCGTACCCCATGAGGTGCAGGAGGCCGTGGACGAGGTAGAGGAGCAGTTCGGCCTGGGCGTCGCCGTTGTGGCCGCGGGCCTGCTGGACCGCCAACTCCGCCGACGCGATGATCTCGCCGTTGAGGCCCCCGCTGGACGCGCCGCCCGGCCAGTCGAGGTCCTCCAGCGGGAAGCTGATGACGTCCGTGAAATGGTCGTGGCCGAGGTATTGGCGGTTCAGGTCGCGGATGTGCCGGTTGTCGGTGAGGACGACGCTGAGGCTTCGGGCCGTCCGCCCCTCTTCCTTGATCACGCGGCGAACGACTTGGAGGATGAGCTTCTTGTCCAGGTGGACATGATCCTGGAGGTCGGTGATCTCGATCTTGGCCATGGCTGCGAAGGTCCTGTCCGTATGGCGGTGAGTCAAGACCGGTCGACGGGCCTCGTCTAGTTGTATTTATAAACAAGCATCATCCATCAATTGAGGAGGCGCGTCAAGGGGTCGCTCAGCCGCACGTCTTCCGGGTTCACCGGTTTGACGCCCGTCTTCGTTCTCAAGCGCGCCAGGCGCCCTTCAGGCCGCCCGGCTCCTCCTTCTTGGTTCCCTCCCCGGACGCCTCGGGCACCGGCCGGTCCGTGGGATAGGGAACCCGCGTATGATAAACCGAAAGGAGGGCCTTCGTCAAGGTCTCGTCGATTTTGTGGAGGTCGCTAAGCGTCAGGCCGCTCTGGTCGAGCTGGCCGTCCATCAGGCGCTTCATCACCATTTCGTGGACGGTGGCCTGGACGCGCGCCGCCGTCGGGTCCTTCAGGGCGCGCGTCGTGCCTTCGACCGTGTCGGCCAGCATGACGATGGCGGTCTCGCGGCTGCGCGGCTTCGGGCCGGGGTACCGGTAGTCGGTGTCGTGCGGCGGCTCGCTGCCCATCCGCTCCGCCTGGACCTCGGCCTCGTGGTAGAAATACTCCGTCACGGTCGTGCCGTGATGCTCGGCGATGAATTGCCGGATGTAGCGCGGCAAGCCCAGCCGGTCGGCCATTTCGAGGCCGTCCTTGACGTGGCTCATGATCACGAGGCGGCTCATCGCGGGCGTCAGGCCCTCGTGGGCCTCGGTCTTCCCGAGCGCGTTCTCGACGAAGTAGTGGGGCTTGTTGACCTTGCCGATGTCGTGGAAGTACGCGCCGACGCGCGCCAGCAAGCTCTTGGCGCCCACGGCCTCGGCCGCGGCCTGCGCCAGCGATCCGATGTACAGGCTGTGCGCGTACGTGCCGGGCGCTTCCATCGCCAGCCGCCTGAGGGCCGGCTGGTTCACGTCGCACAGCTCCAAGAGGCTGATGTTGGTGGCGATGCCGAACAGCCGCTCGATGAACGGCAGCAGGCCCAGCACGAGGAACCCCGCCGCCAGGCCCGAGCCGAAGTAGAGCAGGCACGACCTGATTACCTGAGGGCCCGTCAGGTCCGTATAGGCCAGCCGCCACAGGTACAGCCCGCCCACGGCCGCCAGGAACGCCAGGCCCGCCAGCGCGCCCACCTGGATCAGCTTCGACCGTTTGTTGATCTCTCCGAGCGTCAGGATGGCCGTGAACGTGCCGGCCGTGGCGGTCATCATCCAGTCGAAATCGCTCCGCGTGCCGATGGCGATCAGGAAGATGAGCGTCCACGAGATGGCCATCGCGAACACCTGGGAGTACGCGATCGTCAGGATCATGGCCAGCGTCGTCAGGAGCACCGCGTGCGTCTCGACGTAACCGTCGGCCCGCGCGATGGCCTTCGACGCGCCGACGACCGCCAGGCACACCGCCGCCAGGATCGCGCTGCGGGCGGTCGAGCGGCTGACGCGCGGCTGGAACCGCCAGACGTAGACCGCCAGGAGCCCGACCACCATCGCGATGATGGTTGCGCCGCCCAGCACTTCGCCGACCCGGCCGATCCAGCGCAGCTCGTGGCGATAGGCCGCTTCCTCCAGGTCCAGGATCTTCAGGTCCTCGTCGGCGATTTCCGTTCCGGCCCGCACCAGCGCCGTGCCGGCCATCCGCGTCACCTTGTAGGGCCCGACGGCGGCCATGGCTTCCATTCGCCGATTCTCGGTGGCCGCCTGGTCCAGCTTCAGCGTGGGGCCGATCCGTCGGGCGATGGTCCCGGCGAGCCACTCGATCGCCGGCCGGTCGAAGGCGACGTCCAGGGGCGTGGCGATCAGGCTCGCCACCTGCGACTGGACTTCGCCGGGCGTCCGCAGGATGTTCATCCGCGGGAACTTTTCCTCGCCGGGCGGCAGGCGGATCGTCAGGACCTCTTCGGACCGCTTCTCGCCCGCGGAGATTTCGGGCCGCGCGTTGGTCGGGAGCTTGTCGATGATGTCGCGGACCTGCCGGCTCCGCAGGACCTCGGCCTCGTAGTCGGCGTTCCCGATCACGAGGAGCTGGCCCGGCTGGGCCAGGGCCGCCATCGCCTGGTCCACGGCCTCCTGGGCGGCCGCCAGCGCGTCGGCGTCGGCCACGCCCTTCTTCAGGGCGGCAAACGTCGCGGGCTTGAGCGGCCAGGCCGTCGCCAGGTCCGCCGGCAACGTCTCGAACGTCTTCGTCTCGGCCACCTTGCCCAGGAGCTCCGGCAGCTCCTTCTTCAGGTCCGCCACCGCCTTCAGGTCCAGCGCGTAGACGCCCGGCACGCGCTGGGCGGCCAGTTCCTTCAGGTCGCCGGCGATCTTGTCGTCGACATACGTGAACTCCACGCGCGACAGGATCGGATGCTTGAGCTGCGTCCCCTTGTGAATGGTGTGCGGCGAGTCGGGCACCTGGACGATCAGGAGCGTCGCCAGGTAGAACCCGGCGACGACGATGAGTTGTCGGACCACCTTCGGGTCGCGCAGGCGCTCGTGCCAGGGGACCTGGCCCTCGCCCAGGAGGTTTTCGACGCGGCGCGGCTTGCGTTTCCAGAAAGGCATGGCCCGGCGTTACTCCTGCGATTCCTCGGCCTTAGAGCCTGTCCGAATAACCCGAGTGCCCGGGTGCCACGGCTTGCTTGCAAGCCGTGTTGTCGGAGGACACGGGTTGCAAGCAACCCGTGGCACCCGGCAGACTGCACGGGGCCGGCTATTCGGGTAGGCTCTTAGGCTCCGTGTGCGGTGTGCGGCGGCGGCTCCGGTCCTCCGGGCCGCGCTCCGCGTGCTCGTAGGCGTTCACGATCTCCTGCACGAGCCGATGGCGGACGATGTCGGCCCGCGTCATCTCGTGGAAATCGATCCCGTCGATCCCCGAAAGTTTCTCCCACGCGTCCACGAGGCCGCTCTTCTGGCCCTCGCGCAGGTCCACCTGCGTCACGTCGCCGGTGACCACCATCTTCGACCGCATGCCCATCCGCGTCAGGAACATCTTCATCTGGGCGGCCGTCGTGTTCTGGGCCTCGTCCAGGATGATGAAGGCGTCGTTCAGCGTGCGGCCGCGCATGTACGCCAGCGGGATGATCTCGATGATGTCCGTCTCGATACAGGCCCGGACCTGCTCGAAGCCGATCATGTCGTGCAGGGCGTCCAGCAGGGGCCTCAGGTACGGGTTCACCTTGGCCTGCATGTCGCCCGGGAGGAACCCGAGCCGCTCGCCCGCCTCCACGGCCGGCCGCACCAGGACGATCCGCTTGATCACGCGCTTCTTGAACGTCTGGACCGCCATCGCGACCGCCAGGTACGTCTTGCCGGTGCCGGCCGGCCCGATGCAGAAGACCACATCGTTCTTCTCGAGCGTCTTGACGTAGGCGGCCTGGCCGGGCGTCTGCGGCCGGACGGTCCGCCCCTCCGTGAAGACGTCCAGCGGGGAACTGGCCGGGGCCCGGCCCGACCGGGCCACCGTGTCGACGACCTGCTGGACCTCCTTGCCGGTGATCGCCTGGCCGTCCTCGACCATGCGGTGAATCTCTTCCAGGACCGTCTGCGTGCCGCGCACGTTCTCGGCCGCCCCCTGGATATGCACGGCCTCTTCGCGCGCCGCGACCTTGACGCCGAACGCGTCGCGCACGAGCCGCAGGTACTTATCGCGCGGGCCGAACACCAGGCGGCGGTGCTCGTCATCCGGCATGGAGAGGATCTTTTCCATGATCTCTGGTATCTGGTATTTTGAATCTGTTACTTGAATTCTGTTATCTCAAATCTGAAATCTCAAATTTCAGATGGCGCCTTCGCCGGCTCGGGTGCCATGCTTTCGCGCCGTTGCGAAAGCATGCTTACCCGCCGGCCGAAGACCATGCTTTCGCAACGGCGCGAAAGCATGGCACCCACAGGATCAATGGTGACGCCGCTCCAATGCCGCCCGCGATGAGTCCCTCATTATCCCCCCCACTTCGGCCCCGTCAAGATGGCGAGCACGACGTACGCCACCGGCCCGGCCGCCAGGATCGAGTCCAGAATGTCGAGGACCCCGCCGAACCCGGGGATCGCCCCGCTGTCCTTGACCTCGCAGGCCCGCTTGATCAGGCTCTCGGCCAGGTCCCCCAGGATGCTGCTTGCGGAGACCGCCGCACCGAAGATCAGCATCTGCCACCACGTGAACCGGCCCCATCCGAGGCCGATGGCCATGGCCGCGCCGATGCCGCCCGCCAGTCCGCCCACGAGTCCCTCGACGGTCTTCTTCGGGCTGAGGCGCGGCACCAGCTTGTGCCGCCCGATCGCCGACCCGACCGCGTACGCGCCGATATCGCTGATCTTGGCCACGCCCAGCAAGAGCGCCAGGTACAGCAGGCCGTCGAGCGAGTCGCCCCCCATGTACCGGATCTTCACGACGAACACGGCCAGGAGGCCCACCGTCAGGACGACCATCATCGTCCAGGCGACGCCAGCCAAGGCCTGGCCCATCTCGTGGCCTTCACGTTGCGTCCGCACGATCTCCACGATGAACGTCGCGAAGAGGGTCGCCACGATCAGCAGAAGATGGACGGGCAACCCATGGCCGGCCATCCACGCGTAAACCGGGCACCCGGAAGGCTCGGCCCACGCGCTCCCGATCAGGAGGGCGATGAACACAAGGGCGATCACCGGGTGGCACGGGCGGCCGCTGCGCCGCAGCATCCGCAGGAGTTCCCATCCGCCGATGAGCGGGGCCGCCAGCGTGATGAGCCAGAAGCCCGGCAGGATCCCGCGTCCCGCCCAGGCGCTGATCGGAATGTCGGCCAGGAGGATCGCGCCGAACACGGCGACCATGACCGCCCCGAGCGAGATGCGTGTGGCCACCGGACTCATGCGCCCTCGCTTTCGCTCTGCGGCCCGAGGCCGCCGAACCGGCGTTCCCGTTTCGCGTAAGCCGCGATGGCCGCCCACAGGTCCGCTTCGGCGAAGTCCGGCCAGAGCGTCTCCGTGACCCACAGCTCCGCGTACGACAGTTGCCACAGGAGAAAATTGCTCAGGCGCATCTCGCCCGCCGTCCGGACGAGGAGGTCTGGGTCCGGCATGCCGGCCGTGTCGAGCGCCCCGCTCACGGTGTCTTCGGTGATCGCGCCGGGATCGACCTGGCCCTGCCTGACGCGCCCGGCGATTCGCCGCACGGCGTCCGCGATCTCCTGGCGGCTGCCGTAGTTCACCGCCAGGCAGACCGTGAGGCCCGTGTTGGCGGCCGACATCTCGACCGTCCGGTCGACCTCGGCCAGGACCTCCGGCGGAATGCCGTCCCGCCGGCCGATGGTCACCAGGCGCGAGTGGTTCTTCATGATCAGCGGCCGCTGTTCGATCATGTGCTTGCGGTAAAGGTCCATCAGGGCCTTCACCTCGTCCGCGGGGCGCTTCCAGTTCTCGCTCGAGAAGGCGTAGAGCGTGAGTTGCTTCAGGCCGAGCCGATGGGCTTCCTCGGAGATGCGGCGGACGGCCTTTCCGCCCTGGCGATGGCCCTCGATGCGCGGCAAGCCGCGCCGCCGCGCCCAGCGCCCGTTGCCGTCCATGATGACGGCGACGTGCGCCGGCCACCGCTCGCGCGGCACGTCGGCCAAGGGGGCGGGGATGTAGGGTTTGTCGGCCATTGGCACCCAGCGATCGTTGCGGCACCCGTTTAGCCGTCGCCGGCCAAACTTTCAGCCGGGTGCCATGCTTTCGCGCTGTTGCGAAAGCATGGTCTTCGACCTCCGGGAAACATGCTTTCGCAAAGGCGCGAAAGCATGGCACCCGCCGTTGCCGTTACTCAGGCACTCAGTCACTCAGTCACTGCCGTTCACGGCCGAAAAATCGTCTGCTCGCGGTCCGGCCCGACGCTGATGATCTTCACGGGCGCTCCCACGATCTTCTCGACGCGCCGGACGTACTTCTGGGCCGCGTGCGGCAGGTCCCTGAAGTGCCGCGCGTCCGAGATGTCCTCCGTCCACGGCACCATCGCCTCCAGCACCGGCTGCGCCCGGTCGAGGGCCTCGATGCCGTCCGGAAACGTCTTCAGCGGCTGCCCGTCAACCGTGTACCCGGTACAGATTCGCAGTTCCGGCAGGCCGCCCAGCACGTCGAGCAGCGTAATGACGATGCCGTCGAGGCCGTTCAAGCGCGCCGCATAGCGGATCGCGAACGTGTCGAGCCACCCGCACCGGCGCGGGCGGCCGGTCGTCGTGCCGTACTCGTGCCCCTGCTCGCGGATCTGGTCGCCGAGGGCGTCCTTGAGTTCCGTCGGGAACGGTCCTTCGCCGACCCGCGTCGTGTAGGCCTTGACGACGCCCAGTACCTCGCCGACCGCGCGGCCAGGGACGCCCGCCCCGGGCGAGACGCCGGCGGCCGAGGCGCTCGAACTCGTCACGTAGGGGTACGTCCCGTGGTCGATGTCGAGGAGCGTCCCCTGGGCGCCCTCGAAGAGAATCCGCTTCTTCGCGTCGACGGCGTCCAAGAGCAGGGCGGTCGTGTCGGCGATCATCGGCTGGATCGCGCGGCCATAGGCGGCGTACTCGTCCCAGACGGCCTTCGCGTCGAGCCCTTCCTCGCCGAAGACCTTCTGGAACACGAGGTTCTGGGCCTCGACGACCGCGAAGACCTTGGCCTGGAGGGCCGCCGGGTCGAGGAAATCGCCCATGCGGATGGCGTGGACGCGGTTGGCCTTGTCGGCATAGGCCGGCCCGATGCCGCGCAGGGTCGTCCCGATCTTGCCCTTGCCCTGATGTTTCTCGGACAGGGCCTCCAGCTTCTTGTGCCAGGGCCAGATGGCGTGGGCGCGGCTGGAGACCTTCAGCCGCCGGCGGAGGTTCGGGGCATGCGGCTCGTTCTTCACGATCTCTTCGAGGAGCACTTTCGGGTCGACGACGACGCCCCCGCCGATGACGCACTCGACCCGCTCGTGGTACAGGCCCGACGGCACCAGGTGCAGCTTGTGGGTCTGGCCCTCGAAACAGACGGTGTGCCCGGCGTTGTTGCCGCCGTTATAGCGCACGACGATGTCGTGCTCGGCCGCCAGGATGTCGACGATCTTGCCCTTGGCCTCGTCGCCCCACGTCAGGCCGACCACGCACGTGTTTCCCTGGGTCTTCTGCACGATTCGGATGCCTCCTCCGTTGCGACGGACTTGCGATACGTGTTCAGCGCAAAGCGCCGGCGCCTGCCCCCTCCCGGAGGCACGCGCCGTTACACGAGTATAGCGAGCGATCCCGGGCTTGCCAGCGAAAACCCCCGTCATGTAGGCCGCGGCGCCTTTGTTCCCTCTCGCTCCGTGAGGGGAGAGGGTAGGGTGAGGGTGCTCCTTATGGCCTCTTTGGCCGTTGTTTTTTCTGTCGCGATTTGTCCCCGATTTCCCTCAAGCCGACGCCGATTCCTGCCGATACGTTCGGCAAGGCTGTGGGTCATCCTGACGTAAGTCGGGACAGCCTGGCTTTGGGGATCCGGGTAACGGCGAGCCCGGATCCTCTTTTATTGCGCGCCGGAAGCAGTTATCGGACTCTGGCTTACACCTCCGCGTACTCCGTCCTCAGCATGATCTCGTCCTGCATCTCGGGCGAGAGCCGCGTGAAATAGTCGGTGTACCCGCCGATGCGGACCACGAGGTCGCGGTACTCGTCGGGATGGGTGCGGGCCCGGGCGAGGGTCGCGCGGCTCACGACGTTGATCTGCGTCTCGAATCCGCCGCGCCGGAGGAACGTGAGCACGAGGTCCCTCAACCGCGCGAGCGACTCGGGGCCGGTGAAGAGGCCGCCCGAGAACTTCATGTTGTAGGCGAGGCCGCCGATCATCGGGGCGTGGTCCCAGGAGGTGGTCGAGAGGATGGCGGCGGTCGGCCCGCGCGACTCGCGCCCCTGGGCCGGGCCGCATCCGTCGGCGAACGGCGTGCCCGCGCGGCGGCCGTCGGGCGTCGCGCCGCACTGGCGGCCCAGGGACTCGTGCATCGTCCACGCGAACGCCCCCGGCACGAACGGGCTCCCGTCGGGTTCCATCCGGTGCTTCGCGCACTCGGCCACGGCGAACCGGACCATTTCGCCGAAGAGGCCGTCGACCGCGCGGTCGCCGTTCCCGTACTTCGCGTGGCCGCCGAGGAGCCGCTCGCGCGCGGCCTCGTGGCCTCGGAAATCGGCGTCAAGCATCGCCTTGAGGTCCGCCAGTGTCATTCCCCGCGCGACGTAGACCTCCTGCCGGATCGCCTCGAGCGAGTCGGCCAGGTTCGCGAGGCCGACGAACGAGCACTCGACCCAGTTGTACCGCGCGCCGCCGCGCTCGATGTCGAGGCCCCGCTCCAGACAGTCGCGCGTGAGGACGCTCTGGAGCGGCTTTCCGCCCCACCGCGCCCGCTGCCGCCGGAGGGCGTTCTGTTCCTCGACACCCGCCGCGACGGCGCGGGACAGCCGCGCGCGGTATCGGTCGAGAAACGCGTCGAACGTGGCCGCCGCGCCGTCGGTCGCCTGCGCGGCAATTTCTTCCAAGAGGATCGTGCACGTGGGGTAGTAGGGCGAGGCGACCCAGACGGCCGATCCGCCGACCGGCGTGATCTCGACGCACGCCGAATTGATATAGTTACAGGCATCCTCAGGCGGGGCGCCCAGGGCCCGGAGGCCGCGCTGGATCGTCTCGTCGTTGAAGAACGCCGGCGTCGCGTAGCCCCGGCCAATCAGGTCGATCGCCAGGTCCGTGAGGGCCTGCGGCGTGCCCGGGTGCCAGCAGATGCCGACGGTCGGATAGATGAGCTTCGTTCGCCGCAGGGCCTCCAGGCACAGGTACGAGAGGTCGCTCGTCACGTCGCGCCCGGCGGCGTCGCGGCCGCCCACCATGACGGGGATCGCGAGGCCGTCGACTACCGTCTCGTTGAGGAGCAGATAGAGGTTCTCGATGAGGAGGAGCGCCCGTTCCCGCGTGATCCGGCCATGCTCCAGGTCCGCCTCGTAGTAGGGCCGCAGGAGCAGGTCGAGGCGCCCGGGGGCCGCCAGGTGCGCGTCGTCGCACAGCATGACGCCGAACTCGGCGAACCAGATAAGCTGGATGGCGTCGCGGAACGTCTCGGGCGGCCCGTGGGCGATCCGCCGGCACGAGGCGGCCATGTCGCGAAGCTCTTCGCGCCGCGCGTCGGAAGCCTGGGGCAAGGCGTCTTCCGCCGTCCGGGCCGCGCGCTCGATCATGTGGCCAAATCCGTCGAGGGCATAGAGGAAGGATTGGTACACGTCGGCCTTCTCCCCCTTTGCCCCTTGGCGCAGTCCCTCTACGCTGGAGTGCAGACCTGGAAGCCCGTCGGCGAAGAGCCGCGTCATGTCGAGGGCGCAGTGGCCCGACTGGCCGCCCGGCCACTCGTAGCGCTTCAGGTACTCCTCGGCCTCTTGCCGCGCGGGAGTGGGCACGTCGGCCGGCGGACCCAGGCGGCCCATGAGAAGCTCCCGGTCGTCGAGGTCGAAGGGCAGGGCGGCCAGCCGGTCGCGCGTGAGGAGACCCCGCCGCAGTTGCCACGATGCGACGCCCTCCGACTCGCGGAGCGACCGGGCCATCGTGATGGGGTCCCACCAGATCGGCCACGGCTTCGCCCGGAGGCAGCGCCTGCGCAGCGTGGCGATGCGGTCGGCGTCGGATAGGCTTGGCGCGAGGGAGGTCATTGTCGCATGCTTGTGTTTGTCGTGCGGCCATGAAGCAGCAGTGCCTAGGTGCCTAAGTGCCTAGGTGCCTAGGTACCGGCGACGTGCCGTGCTCTGTTCACTTAGGCACTTAGGCACTGGCCTTCCGTGCCTTCACGGCTTAATCACCGCCTTCAATACGTTGTTCTTATACTCCGCCACCATGTCGAACGCCTTATAGGCGTCCTTGAGGCCGAAGTGGTGCGTGACCCAGCTCTTCACGTCGAGCTTGCCGCTGGCCACGAGGTCCACCGCCTGCCGGAAGGCGTGGCGCGAGCGGCGGATGTGCTGGATGGTCAACTCCTTGCGGCGCGGCCGATGGGCGTTCAGGATGATCTCGTCCTCTTGCGGGATGCCCACCAGGGCGACCCGGCCGCCGATGCCCGCCAGGTCGTAGGCCATCGGCGCCCCGACGGCCTTGTTCGTGCAATCGAACGTAAGGTCGGCCATCCGCCCGTCGGTCAGTTCCGCGACGGCCTCGACCGGGTCCGCCTTCGCATTGTTGAAGGTGTCGTCCGCCCCGAGCTTCCTGGCGAGCTTCAGCCGGTAATCGAGCCGGTCGATGGCGATGATGCGGCCGGCGCCGGCGATGCGAGCCATCTCCATACATCCCAGGCCGATCGAGCCGACGCCCACCACCGCCACCGTCTCGCCCGGCCGCACGCCCACGAGGTTCACCGTGTGGACGCCGACCTGGAGCGGCTCGAGCATGGCGGCCTCGTCCCACGACAGCTCCTCCGGGATCGGCAGGCACTGGTGCCGCGCGACCACCGTGTACGTGCACATGACGCCGTCGATGGGCGGCGTGGAGGCGAACTTGACGTTCGGGCACAGGTTCTGCCGCCCCGTCTGGCAAAAGACGCACTTGCCGCACGGGTTCGCCGGCTCCAGGGCCAGGCGCTGGCCGACCTTGAGGTCCGTGACGCCTTCGCCGAGCTCGGCCACCTCGCCCGCGCCCTCGTGGCCGATGATCATGGGGCTCTTGACGACCTGGTCGCCGATCCGCCCGTGCGTATAGTAATGGACGTCCGACCCGCACAGGCCGACCGCCCGCACGCGCGCCAGGACCATGCCCGGCCCCGGCCTGGGCTTCGGACGCTCTTCCACTCGCAGGTCGCGGATGTCGTGAAGGACGAGGGCTTTCATGGGTGTGCCTTTCGCGTTCTCTTGTTTTCTGAGCGAAGCGAGGGGCTTCGCCGTTGTCAGTGACTGAGTGACTGAGTAACTGAGTGACTGAGCCACGGCGCGAGGCCGTGTTCTTGCTCAGTCACTCAGTTACTCAGTCACTCAGTCACTCGTCTTCTATACCGCGCCCGCCGCCCAAAGGCAACGGCTCTACTTATACACCCCGCACGTCCTCGCGGTCTCGTACATCGCCACCACGTTCTCGGTCGGCGAATTGTCCTGGAGCTGGTGTGTCGGGGCGAAGGCGTATCCGCCGCCGGGCATCATCGTCTCCAGCGTCGCGCGGCAATCCTTGATCGTGTCGTCGACCGAGCCGTTGGCCACCGGGCCGGCGGTCGAGATCATCCCGTGGAACGCGAGGCGGTCGCCGTACCGCTTCTTGAGGTAGGCCGGGGCCATGTCCTTCGCCTCGGGCTGAAGCGTGTCGACGACGCCGATGCCCATCTCGGCGAAATCGTCGAACGCCCAGCTCGACGATCCGCACGAGTGAATCATGACGGGGATGCCGAAATGTTTCCCCAGATCGACGAACCGCTGCATGCGCGGGCGGATGTGCTTGCGGAACATCGGCAGGCTGATGAGCGGCCCGCGCTGGCTCCCCAAGTCCTCGCCGAGCCAGAGGAAATCGATCTGGCCGCGCCCGGCTTCGAGCGTCCGCCGCGTGGTCTCAAGCAGGATCTCGGTCCGCCGGTCGATGAGGCGCAGGCCCGCCGGATCGTCCGTCGCCATGTCGACGAGGACCTGCTCCATCGTCCGGAGCATGCCGTTGGAATTGATGATGTCGCCGACGCCGGGGTTCCCCGCGCCGACGGCGAAGTCGCCGCACGCGCGGATCTGGTCGGGGATGGCCGCGTAATCGAACTGGTCCGGCGACGGCATCGGCCACGCGTCGATCTCCTCGACCGTTGCGTTCTTGAGCGGCCAGTCGCAGAAGTCCCAGTACCCGCCCGAGGCATGCTCGACCCACCTTCGCCGCATGCCCCAGTCATCGACCGAGATGCCGCCCGGCAGGTCCTCATGGAGCCTCGGCCCCTTGTACGGCGCCCCGACGCCGCGGAAATCGACGGCCAGGGCGCGCCTGAGGCCCTCATGGTCATCCGGCCGCAGGCAGAAATGCTTCTTTAGCCGCGCGTCGATGCCGCTGTTCGACTCGTAGTTGATGGGGACGCGGTCGGGCTCGTGACGATGGAACGTTGTGAGGACGCGGTCGCGGGGGGTCATGGGTTTGGGCATGGTGTACTCCTTACGCTGTCATTCCGCGAAGCGAGGAATCTCGCCGTGCTGTAAGAGTGACTGAGGAACTGAGAACGGCCCAGGCTGCGTTATGCACGTTTAGCCGTCGCCGGCACGGCGACGATCCTTGACTTCGTACGGCATTACCGTGATTAGCGGGTAGCGGCTCGCCTGTGATCACGATGGGCTCGTTTCGTGGCATGTGCGGCAGATGAGCGTGCAGTTCCCGGTGCTGTAGCTTTGTGATGAGTCCTTACGGTGTATCTCAACGCCCTTGAGAGCCTCAAACGTCTTGCCGCATATACAGCAGCTTCTCGCCCCACCAGCCCAGAGTTGCTTCTTGATTGGGCGCTTGACGCGGATCTCATCTTGCAGAAGTCTCGCGAACACCCACCGGTTCAGCTTGAACCGCAGGTCCTGGTCCTCGCCGGACGCCAGTCCTATGGTGAACCGGACGTGGTCCAGTATCCTGTCGCCGACGGCTTTCACATGGTCGTCTTTGGCCGCCGGTCCGCGCGCTTGGCCGACGCCGGTGGCCGCGGGACGAGGCGACTCGGTCCGTTTGGGAGCGTTGCGTCTTGTGGCGACGCGGTTTGCCAGGTCGGCCCGTTCCTCTTCGGAGAAGAGCGGCTTGAACCTCCCGCGGACGATCTGGTAACGATACCATGTCCAGTGCGTCTTCTGCCACCTGCTTGTGGGGAACTGCGACTTCACTTCGCGCGTGAGGGAATCGTAGTCCACGTGCCCCTTGGCCCTATGAACATAGTCAAGAACTAAGTCTTTGATCGTGACGAACCTCGGCCGTGCCTCGTCCATCGGCGGCTCCAATTGTCAGGTTCGGCCCAACCCCGGGCTTGCGCCGCGGGGCTGCAGGCAAACGCCCCTGCGGGGCTCGACGAAGGCCAAACGGCAACAACGAACGTCGCCGTACCGGCGACGGCTAAACGAGGGCGACGCGGTCTTGGCCGTTACTCAGTTACTCAGTCACTCAGTCACTGGCGCACCAAGGCAACAAACGTCGCCGTGCCGGCGACGGCTAAACGAATCAGAATTCCGTCGCGCCGGTAAACTGCACCCCCGCCATCCGCACCGCCGGCACGACGCACGGGTTGCGCACGAGGGTCAGCTTCCTCGACAAGCCCTCGATCCGCCCGAAGGCGTCGAACACGTTCTCGGTGTAGCGCAGGTTCTTCACGGGGCCGACCACTTCGCCGTTCTCGACGAGGAAAAGGCCGTCGCGGGTCATCCCGGTCAGGACCGTCTTCATCGGGTCCAGGATGTTCGTGTAATGGAACCGCGTGACGAGGAGGCCGCGCTTCATGCCCTTGACGAGTTCGCGCTCGCTCTGCGTGCCGCCTTTCATGAAGAGGTGCAGAGGCAGGCATTCGTACGAGGTCGAGGCGGGCAGGGCGTGGCCGCTGGAGCGGTGGCGGCCCATCCGCTTCGCGCGGTAGAAGTTGGTCGCGACCGCCTTGGCGACGCCGGCCTCGATGAGGACGGTGCGCTTGCGCGGCACGCCTTCGTAATCGAACGGCTGGCGGAGGGTCCGCCGGTCGAGGGCGTCGTCGTAGATCGTCACCTCCCAGCCCGTCACCTTCTCGCCGAGGTGGCCCGAGAGGGGGCTCTGGCCCTCGTCGAAGAGCTTGCCGCCGAACGCGATGTACGAGAGCATCTCGATCCACTCGGCCACCGCCACCGGCTCGAGGACCACGTCGTACCGTCCGGGCGGGAGGGCCTGGGGCTTACGGCTGTCGTGGGCCTTGCGGGTCGCACTGCGGCCGACGGCCCGGGCGTCGAGGTCCGAGAGGCGCGTCGAGCAGTCTTCGGCATAGCCCGATCCGTCGGCGCACGTGACGACCGTGTGCATGGTGGCCCGGGTGTGGCTGGCCGCCACCGCGGTGCCGCGCGAGTTCGCGACGGCCAGGGTCGATTCCTCGGTCTCCAGGGCGCCGGCGGCCTCGCCGCGCTTGGCCTGGGCGGCCGCGACGACCTCGGCGACGCGCGTGGCCCGGGCCTCGGCCGAGACTTCAGCGGTGGCGTCATCGTAAGCGTCGAGCTTCTTCGTGCGCAGGGGCGGCGGCAGTCCCGGCCAGTCCCGGATCGGTTCGCTGGCCCGCGCGATCGCCAGGGCCGCCTCCCACGTCTCGCGGAGGGCCTGCATCTGGAGGCTTGAGGACGTGGCGCAGCCGATGCGGTTCCCCTCGACGACGCGGACCTGGGCGAAGATCTCCTCGGTCCCGACGCTCTGGTGGATATGGTTGCGGCTGAACCGCGAGAGGAACGACCGGCCCTCGATGAAGAGGACCTCGGTCTCATCGGCCGTCGAGGTCTGGACGAGGTCGGCGCCGATCTGGAGGAGCTTGGCTTCGCGCTCCGCTGGGTTCATGGGCTCTCCTTCGTGGAAGACGACATCGGTTCAAGGTTCAAGGTTCAAAGTTCAAGGTTAACAGCGAACAGCGCCGGCCTGCGACGAGCTCAGTCGAGTCGAGGCGCCTTGCCTTGGTCTTTCACCTTGAACCTTGAACTTTGAACCGCCGTTGGTCGTTCACTTTGAACTTTGAACCTTGAACCGCCTTAGTTACGCCTTCACCCCGACCTGCACATCACGGAACCTCGCCGGGGCCACGCCGTGGCCGACGCGGGCCGTCTGGCCGGGCTCGCCTTTGCCGCAGTTCGGCGTGCCCCAGAGCTTCCACGCCTGCGGGCCGCAGACGGCGTCGCAGGAGCCCCAGAACTCGGGCGTGATCCCCGTATACGTGGCGTTCTTGTAGATTTGTCCGAGCTTTCCGCCCCGGACGTCGCGGCACATCTCGGTGCCGAACTGGAAATTGAGGCGCTTGTTGTCGATCGACCAGGACCGGTTCGTCGTGAGCAGGAGGCCGTCGCTCGTGTCGGCGATCAGGTCCTCCAGGCTCCCCGCCGCGCCGGGCAGCAGGTTCACGTTGGTCATGCGGATGAGGGGGATGCGGTTCCAGCCGCTCGCCCGCATCGAGCCGGACGACGTGCCCTGGACGGCCGGGGCCGTCTCGCGGCTCGAAAGGTATCCGACGAAGATCCCCTCGCGGACGATCGGCGTCGCCTGGGCGGGGACGCCCTCGTCGTCGTAGCCGAACGTGCCGAGGCCGCCGGGGCTCGTGGCGTCGGCGGTGATATTGACATGGGGCGAACCGTAGCGGAAATGGCCGAGCTTGTCGATCGTCAGGAACGAGTCGCCGGCGTACGAGAGCTCCATCCCGAGGACGCGGTCGAGCTCGATCGGGTGCCCGCACGACTCGTGGACCTGGAGGGCGAGCTGGCCGCCGTCGAGGAGGATGGTCCGCCGGCCTTCGGGGCAGGGCGGGGCCACGAGGAGCGCCTCGGCCTCGTCGCCGACGCGCGCGGCCTCGGCCGCCAGGTGCATCTCTTCGACGAACTCGTACCCGGCGGTCGCGAAGTTGCCGCGGAAGCTGTTCGGGAAGCTGCGGACCTGGAGGTTCGACCCGGCGATGGCCGTGGCGGCGATGCCGCCGCCGCACTGGACGATCCGCTGCTCGATCCGGGCCCCTTCGGTCGACGCGAAGTGCTGGTGGATCTCGTAGGCCGCGAAGAACGCCTGGGCGAGCTTCAGGTTCGGCCCGCGCATCGACCGCGACGCCTCCACGAGGAGCGCGAGCTTCCGCTCCAGCGGCACGCGGAACGGGTCTTCCTGGAGCGGCGTCTCGTACCGCCCCGCCGCGGCGGGCGGGGTCACCGGCGCCAGGACGACCGGCTCCTTCCGCAAGGGGGCGCTGGCGCGGGCGATGGCCACCGCCTGCTCGACGGCCGGCTCGACGGCCTCTATCTCCAGCCGATGCGTGCCGAAGAAGCCCCACGCCCCGTCCACGAGGACCCGAACGCCCAGGCCCGCCGACCGTTCGCTGGTGATGTGCTCGGGCCGGCCGTTCTTGACGGCGATATGCTCCTGGCGGTCTTCGCGGACGCGGATATCGCCATACGATGCCCCGGCCTGCCGCATCAGGGCGACCGCGCGATCGAGGAGGGCTTGCATGGAACGGCTCCTTAACGGCAGGGAACAGGCACCCGGTATTGCCGTCGAGTATAGCGCGAGCGGGGGCAAGGCACAAGCGAGTTTCGGCGGGGGCTCGAACCAGTGACTGAGTAACTGAGTGACTGAGTAACAGCACGCCCACGCCGTGTTGTGGCCGTTGCTCAGTCACTCAGTTACTCAGTCACTCAGTCACTTTCTTTTCAGCCCCCCTCCAATCCTGCCGATGTAAACTCCGAGGCTCGCGGCGAGCCGCAGGGAGATTCTGCGCTGTGATGGCCGACGCGTATCTGGGCGGACACCTGATCCTGAAACCCGTGCTGGCGCTGCCGGTGTGCGGCGCGCTGGCGGCGGTGCTCGCGGCGGCGCTCCTTTGGACATGGCTCCGCTGGCGGCAACCGGTTTCCGGACGCCGGCGCGCGGTCCTCATCCTGCTTCGGATCGGCCTGGCGATCGCGGCTCTGCTCCTCGTCCTGCGGCCCGAGATCGCATGGGAAGGCCGCCAGGAGGTGCGCGGCAGCGTGGCGTTCCTGGTCGACGCGACGCGCAGCATGGGCATCGCCGATGTGGCTTCGACACATTTCGCCGGCGAGCTTGCTCGCCGCTCGCCTTCCGAGCGCGAAGCCCTCACACGCACCGAAGCCGTCCGCCTGGCGTTCCTATCATCGGTAAAGCCTTATACCGAACTCTCCAACTCCTGCGTCATCGGGGCGTTTGCCTTCGGGACCGACCTCAGGCAGATCAACAACCTCGCCCCGTCGCCCGAGGACCCGCGGACCGACATCGGCCAGGCCCTCGACGCACTCGCGGCCCGGACCGGCAACCGCCTCGTCGCGGCCGTCGTCGTCTCCGACGGACGCGTGAACCTCGCCGGCGGCCCGACGCCCGAGGAGGCGGCCAAGGCCCTGGCGGCGCGCGGCGTCCGGGTCCATACGGTCGGCGTCGGGAGCACGCAGCCGACCGACCGCCTGTGCGACCTGGCGATCCGCGACCTGCGTGCCCCCGGCCGCGTCTTCGCGGGGAACCGGGCCGCCGTCCGCGGCATCGTCTCGGCCCTCGGCCTGGCCGGGCGCCCGGTCAAGCTCACGCTCACCGTAAACGGGAAACCCGTCGAAGAGCGCGTGCTCACGCCCAAGTCGAACCTGCTCGTCGAGGAGGTGGCCTTCACGCCGATGCTGGAGACGCCGGGCCTCGCGCGGATCGGTTTGGAGGCGGCGCCGGTTCCGGGCGAGCTCAACGAAGGCAACAACCGGGCCCAGACGGCCACCCGCGTCGAGCCGGGCGGCGTGCGGGTGCTCTACCTGGAGAGCGAGATTCGGCCGGAAGGGAAGTTCGTCGCCCGAGCCCTCGCCGACGCCAAGGAGATCGACCTGGACCGCCGCATCCTCCTCGGCACGTCGGCCGCCGTGGCCGCGCCCGCCGCGAAGGACCTGGGCGGGTTCGACGTGGTCGTCCTCGGCGACATGCCCGCGTCGGCGCTTCCGGCCGACGTGACCGCGCGGCTCGTCGAGCGGCTGAGGGCGGGCGACCTCTCGCTCCTCGTCCTGGGCGGCTCGCACGCCTTCGGCGCGGGCGGATGGGCCGAGACGCCGCTGGCCGACGTCCTGCCCTTCGCGATCCGCAAGACCGACCCCGACATCAAAGGCCCCATCCGGTTCACGCCGACGGCCGCCGGCCTGGCGCATTTCATCCTCGGCCTGGAAGGGCCTTCGCGCGGCACCTCGGCGTTCGCGGCGATGCCGCTCCTGGCCGGGGCGAGCGGCGTCGGCGCCGTGAACCCCGCGGCCCGGGTCCTCGCCGAGTCGGCCACGGGGCAACCGCTTCTGGCGGTCCGCGAGTTCGGCAAGGGACGCCTGGCGGCCCTCACGGTCGACACGACCTGGACCTGGGTCCTCTCGGAAGGCGACCCGCAGGGGCCCGAGCATCACCGGCGTTTCTGGCGACAACTTATATTGTGGCTGGCGGGCCGCGACGGGCGCCCGCACGACGACGTCTGGGTCGTGACCGACCGCCTGCGTTACACGGTGACCGATGCCGCCAACCCGCCCGCTGTCCAGGTGGTGGCCCATGCGACCGCTCCGGCCGACGATACGAAGGACGCCGCGCCGCCGCGGCTTCAACTGGCCGCTCCCGACGGACGGACCGAGGACGTGCCGCTCTCTGCGCCCGGGGCCGCGAAGGGCGACTGGCGGGCGACCCTGCGGCCGACTGCCGCCGGGGCCTACACGCTCAAGGCCCAGGGACGGGCCGGCGGCGCCGCGAAACAGGGCGAAACGCAGTTTTTCGTCGAGGTCCAGGACCTCGAGATGACCGACCTCCTCGCGGGCTACGAGACGCTCAAGCGCGTCGCCGCGGCCGGCGGCGGCACGTTCCGCACGCTCGACGGCCTGGGCCAACTGATCGGCGAGATCTCGGCCGACCGCCAGCCCGTCTACGAACCCCAGGTGAACCGCAGGCCACTGGCCGAGGGGGGCATTTTCCTCGCGATACTCATGGCGCTCTTTGCGGCCGAATGGGGCTTGAGGAGGGTGTGGGGGCTGGCGTGAAAGAGTGCGGAATGCGGAGTGCGGAATGCGGAATGAAAGGCGACAACGGCGGGCACTAGGCACCAGGCACCAGGCACTAGGGGTGGTCAACATCCTTCATCAATGATGAAATCCGTTTACCTCCCCTAGTGCCTGGTGCCTAGTCCCTGGTGCCCGCCTTTGACTTTGCCTTTCACTCCGCACTCCGCATTCCGCACTCCGCACTTGCTTTTGCGGCCCCATTTTGGATAATCACCTGTTCCGGAAGCCACAAGGAGGAGTTTTCATGGCCAACGTCTACCAGGGGCAACTGGTCGCGGGGAAGCACCGGTTCGGCGTCGTCGTGTCGCGGTTCAACGAGTTCATCACGGCGAAGCTGCTCGGCGGATGCCTCGACGCGCTCGCGCGGCACGGAGCGGACACCGATAAGGTCGACGTGGCGTGGACGCCCGGGTCGTTCGAGGTGCCGGTCGTCGCGAAGCGGATGGCCGAGAGCGGACGCTACGCCGCCGTCATCTGCCTGGGCGCGGTGATCCGCGGCTCGACGCCGCACTTCGACTACATCGCGGCCGAGGTCTCCAAGGGGATCGGCCACATCAGCCTGGCGACCGGCGTTCCGGTCATCTTCGGCGTCATCACGACCGACACCCTGGAACAGGCCATCGAGCGGGCCGGGACCAAGGCCGGCAACAAGGGCGCCGACGCCGCCACGAGCGCCATCGAGATGGCGAACCTGCTGGACCAATTGCCGAAAAAGAAGTGACCGGCGCGCCTTGCGGGTGCCATGCTTTCGCGCTGTTGCGAAAGCATGGTCTTCGAGTGGCGGGAAAGCATGCTTTCGCAAAGGCGCGAAAGCATGGCACC
>Ga0209777_10002782_pt1 | contig 22480 bp, 25 predicted proteins | sample FrelakmetHBP12HB_FD_187147 | JGI IMG/M metagenome (GOLD analysis project Ga0209777, IMG submission 187147) | Freshwater lake sediment microbial communities from the University of Notre Dame, USA, for methane emissions studies -HBP12 HB (SPAdes)... | ecosystem: Environmental > Aquatic >...
TTATTTCAGAAATGACCTTATTGTATGTAAAATCAGCCCTGTGAATAAGCTCAAAGCACCAACCACACAAAGCAATACAGCGATCAGCGCAGGGCCCACCCAGAAATCATGGTAAGTGTCCCACCCGTGTATGACACGCCATCCTTCCCAAAAACCAAAGGCCAGCATTAACACCCCTGGCACGCCGAAGAAGAAGAGTGGTATCCTCCTGCTGATTAAGCCCAGTATGCTGTTCAATACCCCCATCCCGTGAGCTAGGGGGCTTCGCTTTGACTTGCCATAGTAACCTACGCTTATAGGAACTTCCATCGTCCTGAGTCCCGCCTCATTTGCCCAGAACTGCATCTCCGATTCTACGGATAGTCCTCCCTCAGCAAACGAAAACGCCTGCATGGCTTTTATGGAGAAGGCCCTGAGGCCGCTCTGGGAGTCAGTCAGCCTAACCCGTGAGCCCAGATTGGTGAGCGAAGTAAGCACACGGTGCCCCCATGTTCGATATCCCGGAACAGAGCTCTTGATCCCCATGTAACGAGAGCCTACCACCATATCGGCTTTGTCATCAAGCACAGGCTTAACGAGAGCAGGTATATACGATGGGTCATGTTGCCCATCGCCGTCGAGAAGGACCAGCGCCTTGCAGCCCGCCTTCTTCGCATACTCGAAAGCAGAACTCACCGCAGCGCCTTTGCCCTTATTAGAGCCATGACTTATCACTATAGCTCCTGCTTTTTCGGCAACCATAGCAGTCTTGTCAGTCGAACCATCATCAATAACCACAACCTCGTCAACATAATCTTTTGTCTTGAGCGCCACGCTCCCTATGAAAAGTTCCTCATTAAAACAGGGGATGGCTGCAACCACCTCTGGACACTGTCCGTCAGGATGAGGTTGAGCATCTCTCCATGTTCGTTCGGAAGGTCGTTTCGTGCGGAAATTGTTGCTCATTTTTTGACTGGCTGGAATTAAATAAGCTAGATTGGTCTAAAACGATAATAACATAATGTGAGGGGTACGGCAAATCTCAGATCTAGGTAGTGGGTCGTTTTGAATATATCATGAGTTTTCGATAAATTATTTCATTGTTTCTTTAAGGTATTTCCCATTATCATTGGTGTAGGGCCGTGCAAAACCCTATATAAAGGTGATCACGCAGAATTAGCAAGTCAGATCGGTCATCAACTGACATATTCCTTGAGACGAGAATGGCCCAATAATTTGACACATACGAGAGTGAAAACCACTGCGCAGACTCCGATAATAAGATAGATGAAGCTAAATTGAATATTGAAAATCGTGACAGATTGGTTAACATTCAAAATTGAAAATGCCTTCGTTAGAAACAATATGAAGAACAACTCCCAGTATTTATGTATGGCGAAAATCCCTAGCGAATAACGTGCCAAGAATTGTGTGAATCTGTCAGTCAACGCCAAGTTTAGGGAATAGATGGTGCAGAAAACAGCCACCGCCCCAAAAACGATGCTGAGCCTGGCATAAACACTGGGATCGCTCTTCAGCAACCAGATATTGTGTGCTGAGAACAAAATGAACCCCGCTAGGAAAACAAACCAGAACTTCTTGAGTCTATCGTTATGATATAGCATGTATGCTATCGGCACATAAATGATGAAACTGTCAGGTCTCGGATATGCTATGGAAATGTTATAAAGATGGCATACCTCAAAGTAGATTGCAGACCCAAGAATCACAGCAATCCCTATGGGGGTTCTGAATTTATCGTTAATTCGTGCGTACAAGAAAGCTAAGATAGTGAGTATTGCCAAGTCGACAAGGAAATAGAATACTGGATCACCAACTAACGGAAGAGTAGGGCCACCGAGCACGAAGAATAGAGCAACAGGCCTTTGACTAAATCCAAGCCAGACGTTCGGGTAATAATGTCCGTACATTCGCACTGCAAAGTAAACCGCAACCTGTACGGCAGTCCAGAAAATAAACAATTTCGCAAGACGTCGCAACCTACGCCATAGGTAGCTTGAACTTGTACTTGAACTTGTAGAGGATAGATGTGAATAGAACAAATAGAGAGAAACCAAATAAAAGGTTGGAACCCCAATTAACGTCAACTGATAATTGAATACAGATACTAGGTCTTGTGGAATTCTCGAAATATGGTCTTGAGTCAGTGCGGAGAACCTAAATGGCTGAATGTGCCATAACACAACTAGTACAATGCTCAAAGCTCGAAGAGTATCTAGCCTATAATCCCTACAACGAGCAGTTCCAGTTTCCACGCTAATCGTCTTTTCTCACAGTACCGTACTTCTACATTCCATATACGTCAAGATCTATTTATACCATGTACGCTTGATGGTAAAATCAGACGATGAGTCACAGACGCTTTCGCTAGTAATTCTAACGGCATCTGAGGCACTCGGCAAGAGCATTAGCTACAAAAGCGCACCTCGCTGGCCACATCTGGACAGTTCAAGTGATTGTCTGTTTAGCCGATTCAAATTAACCACCACCCAGATCTGCTTTTTCTATACCCTAGCGCGTTCTCTGCCTATCCCCTGGGCCATAATCTTTGCTATGTAAGCGAGACTATAGTATTATAGAGCCATGCAGAGCTGTCTTTAGCAGCTTCGACTAATTTGAACTATCTCAGTTCTACTGCAATTGTGTAACAAGGGGTCATCTTGAATGGCTAAGACTGTCCTCATAACAGGCGGCGCAGGTTTTATCGGTTCTCATCTAGCTGAGGCACTTTTTGACCAAAGCTATACGGTCAGAATCTTCGATAATTTATCCCCTCAAGTTCATGGGGCAAATGCTAAGTTGCCGCCATATCTTGCAGGCAAAGTTGATTTCCTTGAAGGAGATATTGTAAACAAAGGAGACGTAGAACAAGCTATATCAGGAATTGATGTTGTAGTCCATCTAGCCGCTGAGACCGGCGTTGGTCAATCCATGTATCAGATCTCCCGATACGCAGATGTTAACATTAAAGGTTCAGCAGTGCTATCGGAGTCAATTATAGAAAAAGGAAAAAGTATAAAGAAAGTCATCGTTGCATCTTCTAGGGCGGTTTATGGGGAGGGGAAATATAGATGTAAAAACTGTGGCGTAACATACCCTGAGCAAAGAACTGAGGATGAACTTAGGATGAAGCGATGGCAAATGCACTGTGCCAAATGTGGTCGCAGTATCAAGTCTTTACCAACCGATGAACAATCTTTGTTGAAACCTACATCCATTTATGCGGTTACTAAGCAGGCTCAAGAGCAAATATTTTCTCTGATGGCAAGAACATATGAGATACCAACGGTTATGTTGAGATATTTTAATGTATACGGTCAGCGGCAATCATTGAGTAATCCATATACAGGGATACTGTCAATTTTTTGCTCCAGGATTATCAACGGCAAGGCTCCTCTTGTTTATGAAGATGGGTTAGAAAGCAGAGATTTTGTGCACGTGTCGGATGTAGTCAAAGCCACCATATTAGCCTTAGAGAAAACTGAAACCAACTACGAGGTATTCAACGTAGGGAGTGGCAGAAGGGTAACGATACTGGAGGTGGCTAATCTTCTGGTGGAGAAATTGGAGGGTTCCTTAAAGCCGGTCGTGGTGGGGGAATATAGGGTGGGTGATATCAGGCATTGCTACTCAGATCTAACTAGAATAAAGAGCAAGTTAGGTTATGAGCCAAGCAAAAGCCTAGAAGAAGGGATTTCGGAATTTGTCGACTGGGTAAAGCAACAGAAGAATATCCTTGATTTATCTGACAAAGCGAGTGAGGAGCTTTCTAGCAGGAAATTATTGAGGCAAATGTGACAAGGTCGAGGGGCCGCCATGATAGATCCGCATGTCTCCGTAGTAATTGTATCCTATAACAGCCGAGAGGATTTGGGTGAATGCATACCATCTCTAGTTAGCCAAGATTATTATGACTTCGAAGTCATAATTGTCGACAATAATTCAGTAGATGAGACAGTGGGTTTTGTGGAGAACAATTATCCTTCAATTAGAGTCATCAAGAATAGCGAGAATTGCGGCTGTGCCAAAGGATATAACATAGGGATCAACGCGTCCAAGGGGAAATACGTAGTGCTTCTGAATCCAGACACCGTTGTTGAAAAAGACTGGCTACCCGAATTGGTTAAAGTGATGGAGGAGGATGAAGGTATAGCCGCTTGTCAATCGAGAGTACTCTTGTATAATAAGCCCGACACCATAAACACTGAAGGTAATAACGTGAATTACCTCGGGTTTACATGGTGCAGGAATTACGGAAAGAAAAATACGGACGATGGAGGTATTCAAGCGACTCTAGGCCTTTCTGTCTGTTCTGCCATTCTCAGGCGCAATGTGCTTGAGGAGGTCAATCTCTTTGATGAAGATTTTTTTATGTATCTTGATGATACAGATTTGGGCCTGAGGATGCAGTTACTAGGGTATAAGGTAGTGTGCAATCCCAAGTCAATTGTCTTTCACAAGTACAAATTCACACCGGGGAGGCAAAAGCTATATTATCTTGAAAGGAACAGGTTGCTTGTATTACTGAAAGTCTACCCCACCATGGTGTTGTTGAGAATCCTCCCCATTTTCATGTTCATGGAGATGGGGCTATTAGCCGTGTCGATTTGGCAAGGTTGGTTTAAGGAAAAGATAGCATCCTACTTCTGGATTATACGCAGATGGAAGCTGGTCAAATCAAAGAGACAAAGCGTGGTCAGGAGAAGGGAGAATCTACATAGCATATTGAATTCAATGAGTCCGGCAGTTACATTTGAAGAGATCCAAAACCCTATACTAGATAAGCTTGTTAATTCTCTGTTGAGAGCATATTACCGAATATTGGTTCGGCCCTAGTGTAGCAATCCTAGTTTCAGATTTTAAATTGAAAGGGAACTATTTCAAAAATATGAAGATCTGCCTGATATGCTCTCACGGCGGACATCTGACAGAGATGCTTCAACTAATGGAAGCATTCGAGGGACACAAGGTATTTTTCATTACCTATGACTCGCCCAGAACACGAGTTTTGGAACACAAATACCTGATAAAGAATATCGGTACTAACCCCTTAGTAATGGCGCAAGCTTTCCTCTCCACTTTCATGATTTTATTTAGGGAGAAACCTAAGCTCATCGTTTCCACAGGCTCGGAGATAGCCATACCCGCTTTCTATCTGGCCAAACTCTTGAGGATCAAGACTATTTTCATTGAAAGCTGGACCCGCTTTATTGAACCGTCTGGGACAGGTAAGATGGTATATCCAGTTGCCGATGTCTTTCTGGTACAGTGGGAGCGACTTCTTGACAAGTATGGCAGGAAAGCCAAATATGAGGGGGCAATAATTTGATCTTTGTCACTGTTGGCATGCATCCAGGCGGGTTTCAACGCCTCGTTAAGCAAATGGACGAGGTCGCTGGTAGGATTGACGAGGAGGTTATCATGCAGATTGGGGGGACCAAATATACCCCTAGGAACGCTAAGTACTTTGGCTTCGCCACAGAGCAGGAAATGAAAGAATTGTTCAGAAAGGCGAGGGTCGTGGTGGGACACGGAGGGGTCGGAACAATACTAGACGTTTTGCAAGAGGGAAAGCCCCTAGTTGTTGTACCTCGGCTAAAGAAATACGGTGAACACATAGACGACCATCAACTATTACTACTTCAGGAATTGGAAAGAGATGGTAGAGTAACTCCTGTTTACGAGGTGGAGAAGCTAGAAGAAGCATTGGTAGGTGTAGAGCTAGAGCCGCCGCAGCTAGCTAAAGATAAGCGGCTGGTGAACTTCTTGAAGAAATATATTGCTCAGTTCGATACTGAATAGAGCTCCGGACTTTCTGAGACGTATTGACGGTTCCACGATTTCAACTATAGCTGAGCACAGCCACAATGGGATGCAGCCCATTCAGATGCCCACAAGTTCCTTGGGCCATTCTCGCCTCAAGGAATATGTCAGTTGATGCCCAATCTGACTTAGTAGTTCTGCATAAGCAACTGACACGAGCCAATACCAGAAAATCACGGAACTACCCCTTTGGTATCATCGTGTGTATCAGACGGAGGAGTCCAATGATGCTTACTCACTATTTCATTTTTCGGAAGAAAGCGAGCCGTGAAAGGATGCTCTCAGTCGTGTTCCTGCAAATCTCTCGCAAGGCCCCCTTGATGCTTGGGCAAGAGCTACCATCTGCCCTTTGGATTCTTGAAAAAGATAATCAGGCCGTCTTTTAACCCTCTCAAAAACATTAGGGCCGGTCGTATACTCCTCGTTACTGCTGCCGCCCTTAGTAGAACGACAAACTGCCAAGAGGTAGCCACAAATAGGAGTTTGACCGACGCTACGTATGACCGGTTGATTCTGCGCCTTCGCACCAAGAGAAAGGAATTCTTGATTATTAGGTATGACTGCGAATAAGGATCGCGATTAGTAGTTGCGGACCACTTATGGTACACTTTGCTTGTTGGCACACATAGAATTCTATAGCCATGTTCTTTCAGCCGCTCAAAGAAATCTCGATCCTCACAGTATGCTGGGTAAAACACCTCGTCTAGTAAGCCAACCTCCTCCAGGGCATTGCGTCTGACAAGGAAAGCAGCTCCTGACAGAGTCTCCATCTCCTTAGCTGTATCACCTACCTTTCCGTACAGTTGACGAAGCTGCAACCTAGCTGGGTTATCATAATAGTACAACTTCGGCCCTACCGCTCCTATTCTGTTATCCTTTTCCGAAGCAGCGACTAGCTCGCTCAGAAACAGGGGATCAACAACGGTATCATTGTTTAGTACCAGCACATAATCTGTTCCGACTCTCAAGGCTTGTCTTATGCCTACATTGTTGCCGGCGGCGAATCCCAAATTTCGACCATTTGCTATGATGTGTGCGTAAGAAGAGTATTTCTCTTCGAGAATCTTGACGTCATTTCCCACAGAACCATTGTCTACCACAATAATTTCGTGATAGGGATAAGTTATGCTCTTTAAGGACTCTAAACACTCAACGGTATCCCTGAGTCCGTTCCAGTTAAGAATGACGATGGTGACTTTTGGGTGAGTCATATTGTCTTGTCCCAAGGGGTCAAGTCCTCGTTTCCCTACAAGATCTGGTGACGCTAGGACCTCAGGCATTTAACACCATAGACTGCTACCAGGTCTTTTTACATCATATGCTTCTGGTTACCGAATGTTTCTCGTCGGAGTACCTCCAACTCCCAGCAAACTTCCGGCGTCATCTTCACCCCACGCCAGCTTTTAGATGTCGTTATCAAGCTGGCATGGATCGGCCTTAAGTATGACTCTTCTGAGTGAAGCACTGTAAAAGACGTGCTTGGGAGCGGCGAAAGGCTGCTTTTTCAAGACTAACTTACCCTAACATGAAACTCTCGTTAAAGATCGTAATGAGGCCGCAACTCTCTTATATATCAATAACTCGGCGCCCCTTAAGGACCAGTACACCAGGAAGTGCAGTAGGACTGGCACAGGAAAGGGCGGTATCCTGGAATGCCTGCGAAAAAGCTTGGAGCGACTTCTGATGCCAAATATGCCCCACTCCGCTCTTATTCTCTTGTTCGTTCTTGCAATTGCAGGACTTCCTGATTTGAGCCTTGATGCTCCAACTTTGCGCCATACCTTTGCTTTTGGAACATAGACTAATCTAAAACCTGCTCCCCGTGCTGTGATACAAAAAGTCGAAATCTTCGAAGCCGAAGAGGAAAGACGAATCCATCCTGCCCCCGGTTTTCCAATTCATTTGCAGACTTTGCCAATTGCAATTCCTAAGGCTGGTCTCACCGCTTTTACAGCATGTCTCATCCTCTGCAAGGCTACGGGAAGCGAGGTATCCCAATCCCCGCCGGTCGTATGAATTTGCCCATAACTCTTATGTTTCCTCAGTAGTTTTGCCAAGGTCTGATAGTATGCGTCAGGCAAAGAGCCCAGCGACCTTATAAGTCCTGCGGGGCTTCTTGTAGTTGCGCCTGTTGACCTATGATATATGAACATGGGGATGACGTAAACACGAAGCGCAAATTGTGTCACACTAAGGCAGTAATCCACTGCAAACAGGTGCCAGTCCGAGCAAGTCTCTTCATCGAACCGCAACTTGTTAAACACCGATCTCGGAATTATTACTAAGCATTCGTCCAGCGTTTGCACTTCTGTTGGTTTTTCGATCTGTAGGCTTCCTGCCAACACTGGAGGATTGCCATGCTTGCTATTCGTCATTACCCCCTTTGTGTCTTTCTTTCCTGCTACACCGGCGATGCCAAGATTAGCAACGGAATCTAGCATTCTTTCTGCGTCGTCCAGCCATGAACTGGAACGTAAGTCAACATCCTGGTGCACAAACATTAGGTATTTCCCCATTGCATTCCTTGCGCCGAAGTTCAGAGCCTCTGATGCCGACTTGTGCCTCTTTCCGGTATTGTCAACCAGAATTAACTCATAGTCAACAGATTGGACCTGCAAGCTCTTCAGCAAGTAGTCTGCCAAGATGGTTTTGCTATTGTACACGCATACAATCGAAATCACTGCAAGCACCCAAAGAGCGTAAAGTGTCAAACAGCCACTCAGATGGAATTCCGCCATCTGCGAGATTCAAATTTGCTTCGGCGAGGAATTTGTCACGTGAATCGCAGTCTCTAATTGACGTATAAAAACCTCCAACGCGGACACACTGATACACTAATCGTTGCTACCATCACTGGACTTGTCGAGACGGAAAGGGCTCTGTTGCCGCCACGTCGCATGACGACCAAGAAGTTGTACGTTGGCGGCATGCAGACTATTTAAGTTCTCGGCATTTTCTATTACCTTCTTGGCGATGGCTATTATGTGGACCGGTAATGCTGTGCTAATATGAACTACTTCTAAGTTGATATAATCGTACATGGTAATCAAGCTTTCCGTGATAAATACATGGTGGTGCAAACAGCGGTTCTCGAAATTCCCTTTGGATCTGGCTAGGAATTGTTCGTAGGAACCAGCCTTGGGATCGCGGGAGAGGTCGTGAAGCCTGAGAATCTCAGGCAAATGGCTGAGGTCATCCTCAGTTAACCCCTTGGTGTAATCATCTATAAGGTGGTTCAAAGTCGTTATAGGTCGCCCATGGTCGAAGGTTCGCTCCTTGTGGGGGGCGACGGTGATAATTATGCCATTCGTACGAAGGACTCTCTTCCACTCATACATAGCTTTGAGTGGATTGGCGACATGCTCAATCAGATGCGAGGATAATACAAAATCGTAGCTTTCACTATCGATGCCGGTCAAATTACAAGCATCACGTATGAATTGGTAGCCGGCTGGCTTCTTGGAATGGTACCTGAAGGTCATTCCTTCCTTGACATTCCCCTGCCAAACAGTGTTGTGAGAGAAATTGCAGTTATCACAACTCGCTACCAAGCTATAAATTGGCAGCAACGACCTGCCTGCGAAGATGCGGCTGGGGCCGCCGATCTCGAGACCGCGTTTGCCGCAGAAATAGTGCTTCAACTCATCAAATTGCATGAGCGGTTTTTGCCCCGTTATCCGTATAATTGCTTCCCTGAAAAGAGGCAAAATGCCTTTCTTTCTCACAATATGAATCGTGTTATTAAGTAAAGATGGTGGTTTTTCGGGGTCAAGTCCCCGTTTTACTGTAAAATCTCCTGACGTAAGAGCCTCCGTTATTTGACATTCTACACTGCTACCCGGTCTCTATGCATCTCTTGCTTTTGGTTACCGAAGGTCTCCCGTCTGAGTGTCTGCAACTCCCACCAGATGAGGATGTCGTCTTTGGGGTCATCACGTTCTTAATCAACAGCATCGAATTATTCTATTGTAGCCTTGTATGGCTTTATTGTAACTGCGTTGACCAAACAATGATATCAACGCGAGCAAGAAGAACTTTACGTCTATAGGATATATGATTACTGCCTTTTTAAGATAACCCCGCCCTTGCGCCATTTGCCCATTTAAGCATAGAAGATTGCCGATGCGATAATAATAGTACGCCAGTAATCTCCTGTTTCTCTCGATGTCTTCGAAGTGCTTCTCCATCATTAGTTCCAATGCCTGGGCTTCTATAAGACTGCCTGGCTTACTGACACTGCCTGGAGTGTAGTACGATATTACTAGAGCTTCATCTATATATTTAAAACAGTAGTATTTCGAGATTCTTATCCATAATTCCCAGTCCTCAAACATAGGCAATTTCTCATCGAACATTCCTGCTTTTTCAAAGCATTCTTTTTTTACAACAGCGTTAGGAGTATCTACGAAGTTGCATTTAAGCAAAGCATCGTGGATGGCACCCTCTTTTGGAGTTATATCTGGAGAAGGGATAAATGTTCTCTTATCGCCTTGTATCCTCCAAAACCCCGTGTAAACAACCCCCACCTCCGAGGATGCGGTCTCGAAAATCTCGATCTGCTTCTCAAGTTTCTTAGGTAACCACTCATTATCGCTATCCTGAAATGCTACGTATTCACCTCTGGCTGCTCTGATTCCCGTGTTCCTAGCAGCAGGTGCTCCCTTGTTTCTTTCATGTTTAATGTATATGACTTTATTATCGTTAAAGCTCCTAACGACTTCTTCGGTGTTATCTGTTGAGCCATCGTCGACGACAATTAATTCGAAGTCTTGGTATGTTTGATTAAGAACGGTTCGGATTGCCCTTTTCAGCAGTTCAGCTCTATTGTATGTAGGTATTACCACACTAACTTTTGGCATAGGATGCACCTTCTATTGCGCAACCCAACTGCATCATTATTCATGACGCTACGTTTCATTGTCTGTATGCCACAGAATCATGCCCTGATCATTTTCTTCTTATACCACTCGATAGTTCTTTTGAGCCCCTCTGGGAATCTTGTCTTGCCTTCGAAGCCAAATTCCTTATACATCAGGGCTGGATTGTATGTTGGTATGATTACACTGACTGTTGGCATATCATACCCTTAGCCTTTTACGAATCTGTTTAATAAATCGATATCCTCATGATCTCGCTAGAATCGGCCGAACCATACGCCATCCCCAGAATAGTATCTTAAATAAGGGTTTGGGAAGGATTATAGCCAAAACAGTCCCGCTTGCTTCGGCTGGCCCAAATCCCAAGAAAGTTGTCGGATGCCATAGTACGGCTCTGTAGCTGTGTTTAAGCGCTACCCAACGCGCCTCTCCGCAAAATCGGGCTGCGTTGAGATGCGCCCAGGCGAATGCCTCGCGCCGCACCCTGAGCACCTCCTGTGGAAGATCTGGGCGCGAGTACAACTTTTGCATCAAACGGACATGTTCATTCGCCATTGCTGTCCCTTTATAATATTGAGACGCTGCATCCGGATGTACACGCCATGATGCCAATGTCTTCGGAATATGTGCGAACGGGCCGTAGAGCCCTAGTCGTAGCCAGAACTCAAAATCTGCCACGTATTTGAACTCGGGGTCTCGCATGCCCGCCAAGTCAAATGCTCTGCGGCGTATGAATGCTCCTGGACCAGGTAAACAGTAATGGCGTTTGAGCATGTATAGATAATCATACTCAGGGACTTCGGTATGCCCGGTAACCTTTGAGTCAGGCCCAATTATATTCCAATCCGGATAAGCGACCAGAATATCGGGCTGTGCCTCCATGAAAGCCACTGCCTCCCTGACCGCACCAGGCAGCAGCAGGTCATCCGAGTTGACCACAGCCACTATTTCGCCGTGTGCCATGCTCCACCCTTTATTTACTGTTCTTGTCTCCCCCATATTCGGGTGCGTTTCCCAGATCAATTGACCGGTGTATTTCTCCAAGACTTCTTTCGTATTGTCTGTCGAGCCATCATCCAAAACGATATACTCGATACGTGGATAGTCCTGATTGAGGACGCTCTCGATCGTTTGTTTTAGATACCCAGCACGGTTGTAAGCAGGCGTAATTATAGACACCAAAGGCAACGTATCAATCGGGAAACTGCTCCTTTCCAAGACATGATTGCCCGGTGATATTGTCAACTAAGATTACATGATCAAACCAATTGTGTGGTGGACTTGCCCCCTTGTTTGGGCTAGTTGTAAAATTAGTCCTGTGGGAGTATTCAAGATTGCCATATCATACATCAGAAGACTCAAGATATTTTGAGAAATCATAAGTTCGATCTTTCTATTGGCCGCCCATTATGAGCATAACCTAGCATTATCTTGACCACCGTGTCACTCACATGCTCCGCCAGATATTCCGGAGGTACAGTCCAATTACACTTCTGTTGAAGAACCACGCGCACGCACTGTCGAATCATCTCCGGTTCGGCTCCGCTGAGTATGTTGCTGCCGCACTCGATAGTCTCAGGTCGCTCGGTAACGTCGCGGATGGTCACATTGGCTACATGGAAGATGCAACACTCTTCTTGCACGGTGCCGCTATCGCTGAGCACACAGAAGGCGTTCCGCTCCAGAGCAATGAAGTCGAAGAAACCGAACGGGGCATGAAATCTTATGTGCTTGCTTTTCACATCTAAACCAAAGCGTTGCATTCTATTCTTAGTGCGAGGGTGCAGACTGCAGATTATCGGCATCTTATATTCTTTTTGAAGCAGCAAGAGTGCTTGGGTTAGGGACCGGAGACGAACCTCGACATCCACGTTTTCCTCTCGGTGCATTGTAACCAGGAAATATTTTTCTGGTTCCAGGCGGAGCTCGCGCAATATGCTTGATTTGCGGATAGCAGGGTCATAATGTTGGATTACCTCAAAAATAGGATTACCGGTCACGTAAATCCGATTTCCCTCGATGCCTTCGTGCAGTAGGTTGGCACGGCTGCGCTCTGTGTAGGGCATCAGGACGTCACTGCTGTGGTCTATTAGCCGCCGATTCACCTCCTCGGGCACGCGGTCGTCGTAGCACCTGTTTCCAGCCTCCATGTGATAGACGGGGATGCCCATTCGTTTAGCAACAATGGCTGCCAGAGAGCTGTTCGTGTCTCCTAAAACAAGCATCTTATCGGGCTTTTCAGATAGGATAACCTTCTCACTGCTGGCAATGATCTTGCCGATTTGCTCGCCAAATGTGCCTCCACCAGCACCGAGAAAATGGTCCGGTCGTCGAACACCGAGCTGTTGGAAGAATATATCATTTAGATTCACGTCGTAGTTCTGACCTGTGTGCATCAGCACTTGCTGGCACAGTCTGTCCAACTTCGCGATTATGAGGCTTAGGCGGATAATCTCCGGTCGAGTGCCTAAAATGGTCAGAATCTTCATTTTGAAATCTCCGCTGAAAATCTGTAGTCAAATCTTGCAAGCTCGGCTACCATTTCGGGTACAGATGGGGGCTTGGGATAACCTGCTGCTGACCATAATTGTCGATTCAGCAAGTCGTTCACGGTAGCTAAAGTGCGATCTATCACCGTCTTCGCTTCGGTAGGAGTAATGGCGATATCCTCCCGCTTGTATCCACGTGCGAAACTCTGTAGCAACTCCGCTTTGGAAATCGTGCCTGTAGGAATAACATGTTGCACATGTGGCAACTTGAGGCCGTTTTTGATGATGCCGTGACAGATCTTAGCAAAATGCAAAGTGGTCACGCCATTCCACTGGTGGTTGGTGTAGCCGCTTACCCCACTATTGCGGGGTTGTCGCAAAAACCATTCCATCAAGAAAACGGGTTCCTTGGGCTCCGGTCCGATGATAGAGCATCGTAAGTGATAAACACTGCTTGAATATACTTCACCGAGGCTTTTGGTTTTTCCGTAAACATCTAGCGGATCGTGGCTGTCCTTTTCTACATACTGCCCCTTGCTCCCAGAAAAAACGCAGTCTGTAGCTATCTGCAGTACGTGGCAGCCACTTTGCTCAGCCGCACGTGCCAGCAGATGGGGGAAATGCGCGTTAACAGCGACTGCTCGCTCCACCTCAGCTGCACTATCGTCACGGATATATGGTTTAGTTATCCCAATTGCGTTTACGGCCCATTTAGCATCCTGTAGGGCACTTACAATCTCTCTCACTTCGCACCGCACGGCATCCAGTAAATGCCACTTAACGCCAGGCAGTCGAGTTTCGACTTTACGAATAAAATCCTGATTGCGGGCCGTGGCCACCAACTCGCAGGATGAGTCTCTGGAAAGATAGTCCAGTGCCATCGAGCCCAACATCCCAGTTGCCCCCAAGACAGCTACCTTCATAACCTTTTCTCCCGATTGCAATTTACCTTTCAACGACCTGCCACGGATCCCAATATCGGGCATCGTACCGTATATCGTCACCCTGGCTCTCTTCCAGGGTAGCGGTTGAGAGGAACATCAGTTTGGTATCTGCCGTTAACGACATGAAGCCATTGGCATAGCCCGGTGGGATGAACATCACAGCTGGTTTTTGTGCTGAGAGGACAAATCGATGGATCTTTGCGTTCTTGGAGGGATGCTCCCAGTTGTCAATGGCTACAGCAGCTACAATAGCGGCACCGTGCACAGCGATGACGTATTTACCCTCGCGCCGATGCGCGTGCCAGGCGCGTACGAAATCAGAACGGTGGTTAGACACCGTATAGAATCGTTTCACGCCCTCGAAATGAAAATCGTTGACGAAGGCGACGTCACCTCGATCGTCCACAGCCGAAGCACCTTCAATGACGCAAGGCACGCCTGATTGTTTGGTCTCGATCATGTCCTAACCTCCGGGGCTATACTTGTGCGTGCTGAACATAGATAGATATGTCTGATTAGTGTAGCGTGGATTATCAGCGTCCCTGAGCCGGCGCGAGTCCAATAATTCCTTGATCTCTTCAATTCCATCGTCAATAGAGTAAATGCTCTTGAACCCTAAAACCTTCTGGGCCTTTTCGTTGCTCACTCGATAATTGCGGGCGTCCTGAAATTTCATCGGCGTCTGTTCAACAATGAGATCTGGAAAGTGATTTCGCACCTGATAAGCCAGATCAATGATGCGAACATTTTGACGGGCGAGATTGAATACGCCGGTGTGCTTTGTTACCGCGTTATCTACGGCAGCCCGAGCGGCATCTCGAACATGCAGGAGTGGACGGAACTGGTCGCCTCCGAAAACGCTGATTTTCCCCTGTCGGTGAGCCCTAACGGTGAGAGTGTTGACTACCAAATCCAGGCGTATTCGCGAGAACTGGTCACCGACACCAAAAAGTGTCCCTAGGCGGAAGATGATAGCATTCTTAGGCTTAAGGTATTCTTCCGCAGCCAGCTTGGTTGTGGCATACACAGAGAGTGGGCTTGTGGGCGACGATTCGTCGAGCACTACGTCCTGAGCGCCATAGACTGAACAGGTGGACATGAAGACGATGCGCCCGTCATAATGCTCAGTCAACCACCTCACTGATTCCTGGTTAACAGAGACGCTTATCTCAGGGTTAAGCCCGCACGCACCATCGCCCACCAGCGCGGCAAGCCAGATTGCGGCATCAGCCCACTTCAGATGTGGCAAGAGCCTCTCCGTGTCCCTGACATCGCCGTAGACAAAGTCTACCAGCTTGCGGTAGGATTCCTCGTAGAGCAGTGCATCATATACACGGAGTTGGTGCTCGCTTTGCATAAGTAAGTCAGTCGCCGCTCCACCGACATAGCCAGCGCCGCCAACAACAAGTACATTCACGCCTAGTTACCTCCCTTTTCTCTAGCGGCAATTAGCCTATTTAGCTCTATTTGAGTTAATTGAAGTACCCCTATTATAGTCTCCATCCTTGTTGGCATCAAATCCTTCAGCTACTAAGATTCCTCTTAAGGAGCGTACGTCCTTTCAATGAAGTCGAGCGGGCTGCGTACCATCCATGAAACAAGAGGTCGGCTAATGATTCCAGAAGCATAAAGAAACAAACCATACCCCATCTTTTCAAGTTGTTCAAATTAGCCAAGACAGACGGTGCATGATATTGTATGGCTCTTCAACAGTGCCGAAGCGCTGCCCGTCTTGCCCCTTTGTAGCATGCCGCTGCATGTAAATGGGCTGAGCTAAAAGCTTCAGCGCGCACTTTGCGGACTTCCGGGGGAAGATCTGGGCGGGAATAGAACTGTTCAGCTAGGCGGATATGTTCATTCGCCATCGCTATTCCCTTATGAAATAGTAACGCAGCATCAGGATGTACTCGCCACGTAGCCAACGTCTTCGGGATGCGTGCGAATTTGCCATATAGGCCCAGCCGCAGACAGTACTCGAAATCACCCACGTATTTGAACTCGGGGTCCCGCATTCCGGTCAACTCAAAGGCTTTCCTGCGGATGAACGCGCTTGGTCCTACACTGCAATGATGATTCCTCAGCATGAATAGGTAGTCATAATCAGGCACCTGAACGTGCTCTCTAAACTCCGAGTTCGGCCCGATCATGTTCCAATCCGGGTAAGCCACTAAGATATCAGGGTGCGACTGCATAAAGGCCACGGCCGCGCTCACCGCGCCAGGCAACAAGGGGTCGTCGGAGTTCACCACAGCCACAATCTTGCCCTTCGCCATGCTCCATCCCTTGTTAACGGTGCGTCTTTCCCCCATATTAGGGTGAGTCCCCCAAATCAGCCGCCCAGAATATTTCTCCAGCACTTCCCCTGTATTATCTGTCGAGCCATCGTCCAGCACGATATACTTGATCTGTGGGTAATCCTGGTCGAGTACGCTCCTATGGTCTCATCAAGATATGAAGCCCGATTGTAAGCAGGCGTTATGATAGAAACCCAAGGCTCACTGTCGTTCATAGATTCGCGGGTCCCTTTTTCTTCCTTGATTGAGCAGCAATCTTCTCGTACATGGCGATGACCTGTGGCTTAATTAATGCTTGGTCTAGGCGTTCCCGGGCCAACTGTGCATTAAGCGCAGCAGCACGGTCAACGAGCGCATCGTCCGCAACTGCTTGCCGAAGGGCTGCCGCAATCGGCTCCGGGTCTTCAGGCGGCACAATGAATCCGTTTTGCCCATGAATGATCCACTCGTCAGCGCAAGACGTGCAGGATTGAATAGGGAAAGCGCCCATTACCATCGCCTCGAGCAAGGTCGTGCTGATGGCATCTGAAATGCTCAGGCCTATAGATATGCGGGCGCGTCCGAAATGACGCAGCATGTCTTCATGGGAACAATATGGCATCACTTCTACTGGGATACCGGCGGATCCCGAAACCAACTCTGCTGCTATCCTAACATCCTCATTTGCCAGATACACAGCGATACCATAGCCTTTTAACTCCTTTGCACATAATGCGATAGCTCGTAATCCCACCAAAGCACGTCCAGCCCAGCCGGTATAACCCTTTAGCAAAATCAACCGCCGCTGTGAGGTTGGGCCTGGTTGTCTAAATTGTGCCACTCGGGTCAGGTCGAAACCACCACTGTTGGGTAACACAGGAAGAACCTCACCTTTCAATCCCATCTGTCTGGCCAGTTGCACATCTCGCTGGCACTCACAAGAATAATAATCACATGCTGTGAGAACCTTCTTTATCCTGTCCACGTGATCAGCAAGCCGGCCAAATAAATAGATGTCACTGCCCCAATTGGTCACGATCCAGGGTGGGAATTGACCATCGAGGAGGTTATTAGCGTCTAACGTAAGGTAACCTGCGTGCTGGATTTCCAATGACTGTATGATGTCTGGCTTCAGCCGTCGAACAGCGTTGGCAAGACAGTGAGCTCGATCTACACACGTGAATGACTTTGCAGCCATCTGTAAAGCATAATCCGCCAGCCCAATACCTCTGCGGCAGGGCCATTTAATGCCTTTAACTCGGACACTTCGGCTGAGGCCTGGAGTTCGTCTATTTAGCAACCCGTGAACAGTCGCATTTTTAAGGTCAGGGTGAATTCCGCCTGATGCTACAGGAAATAAGTGCACATCCCAGCCCTGATCGGTAACCTGGTTCACCCACCGGCACGTGTGGATACTGTCGGCCATCGCAACAAATAGAATACGCAACTCTTGCTACCCAACATTTTCTATTTAAACAGATTCAAGATGGGCATCAAAGCAATTTTGGCTTTTATCACACCCAGGCCCGATTGTACGTTGGAATGATGACGCTGACCGTAGGCATATCACATCCCTAATCTCCTGCGGGCTTGCTTCAGGTACCCATATCCCTTTGCCAGGATGGGCCTCTCCTTTGAAGGTGAGATTATTCCCTGAGTACGTTATGACTATGATAGGACATTATATCATAAATTAGGTGTGCTTAACTTACCACTCTAGATAGGGTCGCCATAAAAGGACGGTAGTGTATCATTTTGAAATCAGAGGCTATTGACTGTTCGCCCTCAGCGAAAATGGGACTGCGATAATATTACCCGAGCCACCTCTAGCTCGGGCCTGACCCTCAATGGGACCGGCGGAGTGCCTGCAAAGTGATTTGTTGACTCGATCTGGAGGTGGCCCGATAAACGCCACCTTACCGAGGCGAGCAGTCACCTTATAGGAGCATGGCTCAGGCCTTATCGCAGTCCTGTCCGCTCGTCTGGCAAAAGGGGGTCACTCTGATCGAGGAGGAAAGACCATGGTATCTCACAGTTGCCCTCAAAGAGAGCCCATCTGAGGTAAAGAGGTTGAGAAAGCAATTGGGTGATTGGTTAGCAGCCACAGAGCAGGTAGTACAGCAAACCAAGACAGTGCTGGGAGAGGACGTACATATTGCTCAGAGAGTGGTGAGCATGTTTGACACTGATGCCCGCCGATAAGGCGTGGCAAACTTCGCGCTGATACTGAGTTTGGACGTAAGGTACTCATAAGCGGAGACCGACCGACACATCATAGCCACCTATGCGGTGCTCAAGGGGAATCCTACTGATACCGACCTGCTTAAGTCTGCTGTAGAGGGACACAAGCGCCTGTTTCGGAAGAGACTGAGGGTAGTAGCCGCCGACAGGGGTTTCTATTCTCGAAAGTATGAGGAGTGGTTGAAAGAGAGCCGGGTGCAACAGGTAGGTATCCCAGTCAGAGGAAAGGCTAACAAGGAACGCCGCCTCGAGCAGAAACAGCCATGGTTCAAACGCCTGCAACATTTCCGGGCTGGCGTTGAAGCCAGGATAAGTCTGCTTCAAAGGAAGTTCGGGCTTGAGCGGAGCCTGATGTGGGGTAGCCCTGGGACAGAGATACGGGTTGGGCAAGCCATACTTACCCACAACCTGTGGCAAGCGGCGAGAATAATGTGAAGAGTCCGTCAGTCAGGAAACCATCCAGTTTCTACCAGGGGAGAACTGTCTACTATTTCCGCAGAGGCACTTTTTCAGGGGAAACTAGTTAGATGATGCGGTAAAATCGGCCAAATCATCTATTGCATCGGCGCTCAAAGAGACGAGAAGGCTGTCTAAACACCAGTTCCGAGGATTTAAGGGCATAAGTGTTCATGCTACTTTGGCAGTACTAGCGATGATGGCGGTGGCACTGTCTAAGGCGAATAGTGGACAACTAGAGGATGTCCGAGTCTGTGCAAGAAAAACAGGCTAGTTGATATTTTAGTTTCCAGTTGATAGAATCCTAGAACGGAAGGCAAGGCAGGTGATATGAAAAGATTACTGGCAAAACTCGCTCGAAGACTTCCGTACTTGAAAAAGATGAATCCGTTCCTGAGCTTCGTACCACCTGGACATTACCACTCGCCTATCCCATGCTTAGACGACATTAAGGCTAGAGAAGCGGAGCTTTTCGGCAATGTTCCAAAAGAGATTGCAGGTATCAACTTGAACGAAGATTGGCAAATTGATTTGTTTCATAGGTTGAGTAAGTATTATAAGGAACAGCCGTTCGAACCTCATAAGAACGGCAATTTGAGATATTTCTTTGAAAATCCCAACTTTTCATACGCAGACGCAATTATCTTGTACTGCATGGTTAGGTTCACGCAACCGAAAATGGTCGTCGAGGTCGGTTGCGGCTATTCGTCATGTGTCATTTTAGACACAAATGAGCTTTTCTTCGGTAACTCCATACGATGCAAATTTATAGAGCCTTATCCGAAGTTGCTTCTCACCCTAATTAAAGATAGTGACAGGGAGAGATTAAAAATCTTGGAGAAGGAGGTTCAAGATGTGGATTTGAACAGATTCCAGGAGCTATCTTCAGGCGATATTCTATTTGTTGATTCAAGCCATGTGTCGAAAATAGGCAGTGATGTAAACCATATCTTGTTCAAGATATTGCCTGCTCTCAGCAGTGGAGTGTACATTGGCTTTCACGATATCTTCCACGGGTTCGAATATCCGAGAGCATGGATCTACAAAGGTATAGCCTGGAACGAAGACTACCTTTTAAGGGCTTTTCTTCAGTATAATAGCGCATTTGAAATACAGTTTTTCAATTCATTTTTTGCCCAGTTTCACACAGATGAACTAATTGACAAGATGCCCCTGTGTATGAAGAACACAGGAGGCAGTATTTGGATAAGGAAAATGTAGTAATTTGTTGCATGACCTTGGTCTCCTATTTATTATTGCCACCGCAAGCGAGCTTCTTGATATTCTGAAGTGCTCTGGCCTTAAATTGGCTTAGCGTCTTCTAAGGTCAGCTTGTGGTCATTACATAAGGTTTTACACGGCCCTATCTATCATAGATAGAAATCGACTAGCGAAATGACCTTCCCCCGGTATTAGTATCACCGGCTATTAGAGCCCAGTCGCTGTTACAGCATACTCCATGGGAGCCCTACCGTGCATGATGAGTGACCTTACCCCCTTTTATTATAGCGGAGGACTCTAAACGGCGGTGTTACTGTTTTCGGGGGAAAGGTCACCTTTTTGTGCCAACATACCAACATTGCCTGTAGAGACTACTATCTAAGCAACATACGTGCCTTAAGTAGGCTCAAAAGGGTTCGTAGATATCGTAGATATATCAGTGGATTTCTTATTCTTAAAGGCCTTCGCAAGACAAGTTTTAATCCTCTCATTATCGCCATTTTCTGTTGTTCTTTACTCCACAATAGAAATAGCTCGTATATCTCATCCCTCGTTAGGACCTCGGATAGAATTATTGCCTTATCTTTACCCATAGCGAAATTCAGGTCGAGGCAATTCCAATCCATGTATTCACTTACTAAACCCCTTGCCTCTGCGTAATCCCAGACTGGTGTTCCAGGAAAAGGTGTTAAGAGTAATAACATACCACTCAATCGGTTCTGTTTGACAAACCTGAGGGTTTGCATGAAATCCTCTCGAGTCTCCTTTGGTGAGCCGATTATGAAACTACCACCAACCTCTAGCGCATGGTTTTTCAGTATTTTGACAGCATTTAGGTGGTCGTCAATGCTTATACGTCCTGCCTTAAGATAGTCAAGGATGGCAGGGCAAAGTGACTCAAAGCCAATCCATACATTGCTCACATTCATCTTTTTAAGCAGTTGGGCTAATTCATCATCGACTAGGTTAGACGTGGTCTGCATCTCAAAACTCACTTTGCCTAAGATGTCCTTCTTTTCCAGTAAGTCTAGTATCTGTCTCACCCTTGCCTTGCTGGCTACAAATAAATCATCCATCAATGAAATATGTTGAACCTTGTATTCCTTAATAAGGTGCTCGATTTCGTTAACAACATACTCCGCTGAAAAAAACCTGACCTTACCCCAAAAACGAGAGGAAGAGCAATAAGTACACCTATAGGGACATCCTCGTGAGGTAAACATATACGTGAACTCTTTGTCGATTGTAACGAGGTCTCTGGCAGGCATTGGTAGACTATCGAGAGGCTCTATAAGTTTTCGCTTATTTGTCACAATAAGTTTGTCATCTCTATTAAAAACGACTCCGTCTATATTCTCTAATTCATTCCTATCAAAATTCCCCTTCTCTCTAAAAAGTCTGACCAGTTCCAAGATTGTTTCTTCACCCTCACCTATAACGCCCACATCCATATCACTTGTTAGGTTTGATGGTAATACAGAGATATGCATACCCCCAATAATTACTGGTAGGCCATATTCTTTCGCAATTTTTGCGCATCTCATTGCCCTATCATACCTATTGCTCAAAGATGTGATTCCAATAATATCTGGCTTAAATTTGTCTATCTGCTGCTCAATACCACCCCTGACAATTTCGATTTGAATATTATTGTAGCCAAACTCTTGCCTCAGCGAACTTGCCAGATAGCACAGGCCTAATGCAGGAAGGCGAGATTCTTTAGGCGCTTCATAATCATTTGCGTCTATAAACATTACCTTTAGCAATACCATACCTCAACCATTGATATATGTCGCTTATTTGTCACTTTCGTCAAACAGAATGATATCATGCTCTGCTGAACTAGATTGACTTATTGTATCATGGACTGCACCCCTATGACTAGACAGATAAGGTTAGGAGAGTCTGGCGGGGTAGTTAGGATATACTTGACTGCACTTTTGTCTTTCATCTTCTCGTTGTGCCAGCAAGGTATGCCATCGGTGGGAAAGCAGTTCTCTTGGCAAGTTTCATAGAAAGTCACCAAAACTGGAGTAAGATGGGAAAAATGGACACCAAAGTCGGGTAAAATAGAAAGACGGAGGTGTCAGAATGAAAGGGGTTCCGCAAGGAAGGTACACGAAGGAGTTCCGAGAGGAAGCAGTGAAACTGGTAAC
>Ga0209777_10002783_pt1 | contig 22472 bp, 24 predicted proteins | sample FrelakmetHBP12HB_FD_187147 | JGI IMG/M metagenome (GOLD analysis project Ga0209777, IMG submission 187147) | Freshwater lake sediment microbial communities from the University of Notre Dame, USA, for methane emissions studies -HBP12 HB (SPAdes)... | ecosystem: Environmental > Aquatic >...
GCGCCGGTTGATGGCCCTACAACGCGGCATATCCCGCCGCAAGCTGCGGCAGAAAATAGGCCAAACTCTCCTCTTGCTGGTGGAAGGGCGTTCGGAAGAGACCGAATTGCTCTTCCGGGGACGATTGGAGTCCCAGGCGCCGGGAATTGACGGCCAGGTGTTGATCAACGATTTCGAGGGCGCAGAACCGCAGCCCGGCGAATTCCGCTGGGCGACCTTGACCGCCGCCGGCGACTACGACTTGGTCGCGCGGCTCGGAGCCAAGCCAGAAGGGGCGGACGCCGCCCGCCCTGTCCCGCCCAGGCGGGAGCCGCTCGGGCCTGCCCGCAAGGGAGCGCAACAGGGCGCGGGGCTGGTCCAGATTCAATCCGTTAGCCCGTCGGCGGACGGGTCGGGCGACCGGCGGGCAAGCCCGCAGTTCCGCCAGCTTTGAACTGAGGGTTGGTCATGCGGTGCCCCATCTGCCGGAAGTCCGTCACGTGGGAAGGGAATCCATTCCGGCCCTTTTGCAGCGAGCGGTGCAAATTGCTCGACCTGGATAACTGGTTGTCCGAACGCTACCGGATTTCGGCGCCCGCGGAGCCTCGCGACACGAGCGACGTCCCTCGGAGCATCGTCGAGCCTTCCCAGAGGGATCGTGATTGAGCGTCGGGGGCGAGTCGCGATCTGGATTGCAACCTGCGCGGGAGCCGGGTATTGCCCGATTGCCCCCGGGACCGCCGGGTCGGCTGTGGGGGTAGCGCTGGTGGCGGGCCTGGGCCGAATTCCCTGGCCCGCGCCCTGGTCGGTCGTCACCTTGCTGCTCGTTGCTGGGTGCCTGTTCGGACTGGGTGTAAGGACCGCGGGCGAAGCCGAGAAGTTCTTTGGCCGCGTGGATCCCGGGCAGGTGGTGATTGACGAAGTCGTGGGTCAGATCATTGCTTTTCTCGGGAATCCCCACCCCTCGTGGAAGCTACTGATCGCGGGCTTCGTCCTATTCCGGATTTTTGACATCATCAAGCCGTTTCCGGCCCGGCGCGCTGAGCACGCTCGGGGCGGGTGGGGAATCATGTTGGACGATGTTATAGCGGGAGTTTACGCGCTGGCTGGGGTCATGCTCCTGGGGTACGTTCTCAAATGAGCCTGTGGAAGAAAACGGACAAGCCGGAACCCGGCTCGGGGCACGGCAAACCATCGGGGACGCGACCCCGCATCGAAGCGGTTGCGCCTCCAGCCGCCATCGCCGGCGGCGAAATCTCAATAGAAGGAAGCGGTTTTACCGAGGATGGGCGCCACCGCCCCCTGGTTCGCTTTGGCGACCAGGTGGGCAGCTTGCTGCTGAGTTCTCCGAATCGCTTGATCGTACGCGTTCCGGAGGGCGCCATGAGTGGCCATCTGACCGTAGACACAGGCAGCGCGGTCAGCGCGCCGGCTTCGGTGGCCGTGGGAGTCAACCTCGCCGACAACCTGCATCCGGTGGCGAATCCCGCCCTGGACGCGGCCGGAAACATTTTCACCACATTTAGCGGCGGCCGCGGGCAGAAGGTTCCCGTCTCGGTCTACAAAATCGATCGCCAGCGGGTCATACGCCCCTTCTTGAATGACCTGATGAATCCCACCGGCTTGGCCTTCGACCGTGAGGGCTACCTCTACATCTCGAGCCGGATGGAAGGAATGATTTACAGGGTCACCCCGGACGGGCAGCGCTCGCTCTACGCCGAAGGCATGGGCGTCGCCACCGGGATCGCCTTCGACGAAAACGGAAACCTTTACGTGGGAGACCGCACGGGGACCATTTTCAAGATCAGTCGTGATCGCCAAATTTTCGTTTTTGCCACCGTCGAGCCTAGCGTGGCGGCCTACCACCTGGCCTTTGGCGGGGACGGCTATCTGTACCTCACCGGCCCCACCGCCTCGAGTTTCGACCACGTACTCCGCATCTCTCCTCGGGGTGAAGTGAGTTCCTTCTATCGTGGCTTGGGGCGGCCCCAGGGCTTGGCGTTTGATGCCGAGGCGAACCTCTACGTTGCTGCATCGTTATCCGGCCGCCGCGGTATCGTGCGCCTGACCCCTAACGCCAAAGCGGAGCTTTTCGTTTCAGGAAACGGCATCGTCGGGCTGGCCTTCACAAGTCAGGCGTCGATGATCGTGGCGACGAACAGCTCGATTCTGGAGTTGCCTGTGGGAATCCAGGGCAAGCCTCTGCTTAAGTGACGAGTGAGAGCCCGGGCGCATCACTGTCGTTTGTCATGGGTCACTGAATTCACATGGATGCAGAAATCATCGCGGTGGGGTCCGAGCTTCTCACCCCTCTTCATGTCGATACGAATTCCCTCTACCTCACCGAAAAACTGAACACGCTGGGAATCGAAGTGAGGTTTAAGACGGTCGTGGGAGACCGCCGCGAGGACCTGGCCGCCGCGTTCCGCACCGCTCTGACGCGTTCCGCAATCATCATTCTCACGGGCGGTTTGGGCCCCACGGAAGATGACATCAACCGGGAGGTCGTTGCAGAGCTTCTCAACCGCCGCTTGCAAGAGGTTGAGGAGCTGCGCCAACGACTTCAGGAGCGATTCGCGCGGCTGGGCCGAGCCATGCCGGCCAATAACCTTCGTCAAGCCCTGGTGCCGGAGGGGGCCGAATGGCTGGATAACCCGCACGGCACTGCTCCCGGGATCTGGATCGAGCATGAAGGCCATATCGTTCTGCTCCTGCCCGGACCGCCCCGCGAGTTGGAACCCATGTTCGATGCTCAGTGCTTGCCCCGGCTTGCCCCGTATGGGGGCAGCCAGAAAATCCGGACGCGTGTGTACAAAATTGTGGGCCTGCCGGAGTCCGACGTAGACCAGCGCATCGCTCCGATTTACAAGGCGTATTCGAACCCCACCACGACCGTCCTGGCCACGCCGGGCGCCATCGAAGTCCACCTGCGCGCGCGGGCCGCCAGCACGGAAGAAGCTGACGCGGCGCTCCTCGAACTTGGCGACAAGATCGAACTGGCCCTGGGTGACCATGTCTTCTCCACCCAGGGCGAGTCCCTGGAAGAAGTCGTGGGTATGTATTTGGTGATGCGACAAAAGACCGTAGCGGTGGCGGAGAGCTGCACGGGAGGGCTGCTGGCGGAGCGGGTGACACGCATTGCGGGGAGTTCGAAGTTTTTCCTCGGTGGCGCCGTCTGTTACAGCAACGAGTTGAAAAGCACGCTAGCGGGCGTTCCACCCTCGCTGATCGAGGCCCAGGGCGCCGTGTCGAAGCCGGTGGCACAGGCGCTGGCGGAAGGCATCCGGGCGCGCGCCGGCGCGTCGATCGGCGTAGGGATCACCGGTATTGCGGGTCCCGGCGGCGGCACGGTGGAGAAGCCCGTGGGACTCGTGTTTATCGCCCTCGCGGACGAGCGTGGGACCCAAGTGCGGGAATTCCATTTCCCCGGATCGCGCGACCGGGTGCGCCTCTGGGCCTCCCAGATGGCCCTCGAAATGATCCGGCGAAGAATCAGAGACTGACAGGTTTCGGGTGTCGCGTTTCAGGTGTCGGGACTTTGGGCTGGACCCGAGACCTGGCACCCGACACCTGAGACCTGACACCTGACATGCGAGCCTTCATCGCCATTGACCTGCCGGTTGCGATCCGCGCGGCCTTGCGCGAGAAACAGCAGGCCTTCCGCGCCGCCTGCCCCGCAGCAAGCTGGACGCGGCCGGAGGGTATTCATCTAACTTTGAAATTCCTGGGCGAGATTTCCGAGGCGCAGGTCAAACAGGTGTCGGACGCTCTGAGCGTTCTGGAGCGGTTTGAAGCGTTCGAGATTGGCGTCCAGGGGTTCGGTTTTTTTCCTGACGCCCGGCACCCGCGGGTGTTCTGGGCAGGCTTGCAAGCGCCCCCCGCTTTGCCCGAACTCGCCGCGCGGGTGGAGACAGCTCTTGAATCTTTGGGCTTCCCCAGGGAACAACGCCCGTTCACTCCCCACCTGACCCTGGCGCGCTTCAAAATTCCGCGCTCGCAAGCGGCTCTACAGAAACTGTTGGAGCAAGGCGAAGAGACGGTTCGCGAACCGCCCCTACTCGGCCGCTTTGCTGTCTCGGAGTTCTTCCTTTTTGAGAGTAAACTTTCGCCGCACGGGGCGGAATACATCAAAGTCGCTCGGTTTCCTCGTGACCAAGGGCTGCCAAGTATGAAGGATAAAGGCTAAAGGTTAAAGGAAGAGAGCAGAGCATTCGCACTGCAGCAATTGCATCCTTCATTCTTTATCCTTTACCCTTCACTCCTTACCCTTTACACTTCCTCTCCCCGCGCTGTGGAGAAGAGCATGATTGGGCCTTTAACAACGCTCCTGGCTTATTTGCTGGGCTCCATTCCTTTCGGCTATCTGATTGTTCGCTGGCAGAAAGGGATTGACGTCCGCGCCACCGGGAGCGGCTCGATCGGGGCGACGAACGTCATGCGGAATCTGGGCATCGCGGGTTTTGTGCTCACTTTCATTCTCGACGTGGGCAAAGGAATCGCAGCCGTGCTGCTGGCCGGGAAATTGACGGGGCAGAACGATACCTGGGTGGCCGCGGCGGCCACGGCAGCGGTCTGCGGCCACTGTTTTCCTGTGTGGCTGAAATTCCGCGGCGGAAAAGGCGTAGCGACAGGGGTCGGCGTATTCATCGCGCTCGCCCCGCTGCAAGTCATCCTGGTGCTGGGAATTTTTGCTGTGGTCGTCGCCCTCTGGCGATATATTTCTCTGGGGTCCATCGTCGCGACGGCCGCGTTTCCGTTCTTGGTCCATTTTATGAAATACGCGCCGCTGCCCATTACGCTGGGCGCCGCGGGGGCCGCCGGGATCATCATTTCCAGGCATCACGCGAATATCGGCCGGCTGCTCAAGGGAACGGAGAATCGGCTCGGGGGGAAAAAGAAGTCAGGAGTCAGGAGTCAGAAGTCAGAAGCCGGCAGCCCGTAACCAGGTACCCGGTCTTACTGACAACTGACTACTGATAACTGATTACTTCTCTCATGGCGCGCATTGCCATCATCGGTGCGGGAAACTGGGGTACGGCGCTCGCGGCCACCTTCGCGAACATGGGGCATGGAGTGACCCTTTGGGCCTACGAGCGCGAGGTCGTGGAGAGCCTCCGCACCCAGCACGAAAACACGCTGTTCATGCCCGGCATCAAGCTTCCGGAAACGATTGCGGCCACCGGGGAGTTGGGCGAAGCATTGAGCGGCGCCGGAATCGTGCTGACCGTAATGCCCTCGCACGTTTGCCGCGGGCTTTATGAAGCGATGCTCGCCCACTTGCACCCGGAGCAAATCTTCGTCAGCGCCACCAAAGGTCTCGACGGCGATCGCCTGATGCGCATGAGCGAAATCGTCCGCAGCGTGGTGGGGCAGAGGTTTGTGCCGCGCCTCTGCGCGCTTTCCGGCCCGAGTTTCGCTCGCGAAGTCATGCGCGGCGATCCGACCGCTGTGGTCGTGGCCTCCGACGACCGCGAGGCGGCGCAGTTGGTGCAGCGCGAGTTTTCCTCACGCGTCCTTCGCCTGTACACTTCGACGGACGTGGTGGGCGTGGAGATCGGCGGGGCGGTCAAGAATGTGATTGCCATCGCTGCGGGCGTCGTGGAGGGCTTGGGGCTCGGCCACAATCCTACCGCCGCCCTCATTACCCGTGGGCTCGCGGAAATCTCCCGCCTGGCCTGCGCATGCGGGGCCCGCCGCGAAACCCTGGCAGGGCTGGCCGGCATGGGCGATCTGGTACTCACCTGCACCGGCGAGTTGAGCCGCAACCGAACGGTGGGTGTGGAATTGGGAAAGGGGCGCAAACTGCCGGACATCATCGGCGCCATGCGTATGGTTGCGGAAGGCGTCAAAACTACGCGGGCCACTGTCGAGCTGGCGGCCCGACATGATGTCGAGATGCCCATTACCCTACAGGTAAATCGAATCCTGGAAGGTGAGATATCGCCTCGCGAGGCGATTCGCGAACTCATGGAAAGAACGCTGAAGGAGGAGTAGCGCCGGGTTTGAGCCCGGCATGCCGCCCCTTCGCGGAGTTTACCCCAGCGAAGCGAATGGGCTTAGGGCAGACTCTAAAGGGCGGCGCCACTCGCGGATCTCGCAGGTGCGCAGAAGCGGTCGAAGGCGCCGGTCAGGTCTTCCGCGATCGCGTAAGCGTCGCGGCCCTCGATGTTGCGCCGCTCCAACATGAAGACGAGCTTGCCGTCGCGCAGAAGCGCGACCGAAGGGGAAGATGGCGCGTAGCCCGTGAAGTAGCTCCGCGCCCGAGCGGTCGCTTCGACGTCCTGGCCGGCGAAAACCGTTGTGAGGACCTCCGGCCGTACAGCGTGTTCGAGCGCAATGGCTACGCCGGGCCGCGCCTTCCCTGCCGCGCAGCCACAAATAGAATTCACCACCACTAGCACCGTCCCTTTGCTGCGGCCCAACACGGCATCCACTTCGTCCGGCATCCGTAATTCCCGAAAGCCGATTCGGGTCAGCTCCTCTCTCATCGGTTGGACCATTTCTTCTGGATACATACTGCCTCCCTTTCACGCTCTCAGCCGCCAGGTTACGGGCAAGCAAATCCGCCCGGCTTCTGATGGCAGGTCAAAGTCCGCCTTACTTGGCACAAGATTGACTGTTGCCTTAGCCCTTTTCGATCAAGGATAGGAAGTATAGCACATCTCTTTAGGGCGGGTGGATCCTGCCGCCCCACGCAAAACCCGCCCGCGACGAACCCGCCAGCGGGGGGCCAGCCTGGCAAGGTTTGCTGCGACTTGCGGTTGATTCAGACGCGTTATTGAGGCCCCGGCAGCCGGGTTCATCATCCACCACCGATCGAAGGAGACTGGGTTGATGAAGGTCAAATCAAGCTGCTTCATGATGCGCCGTGCTATTGATTTATTCTCGGGGTTCCCGTAGGATATCAAGATAATAGGGCCGTCAATGAAAAGAAATAAAGTCAGGCGCTTCCGCATCCTTTACCTGCTCTTGATCGTTCTCATCAGCATCAGCGTAGTCCCTCTCTGGTTCTACGGTTCGAAGACTCTTTCGCTCAGCAGAGATACCCTGGAAACCCAGGAGCGGATCTTTCAAACCACGACTTCGCAAACCCTGGCCCAGGTTGTCGCCCTCTACATGGATCACCTTAACCAACAAATGGAGGAGTTCTTCGCTGAGGTCCTACCGCTGGCTGCCCGCACTCCGGCCGCTAAGTACAGTACAGACCGTGAACTCCAGGCCGCCCTGGAAGGTTTGACTGGCGAACAACAATCCGACCACCCCTCCGTCCTTTATGCTACGGTCCTGAATAACGAGGCGAAAGGGGTTCAGGCAGGAAGTTTCAACGCCATGACGGATGCCTTCGTGCGCAAGACCCTCGAAGCCGCTTTCGTCGCCGCCCGCCAGGGACAGGAATACCAGAGTAACCCTGTTACCATCCTGCGTCAGGGCACCAACGAAGCCGTCCTGGTCATGGGTCGCCCCATTAATGAGAAGAACCGATTCCTCGGTATGATGGCTGTCGTCGTCACCCTCGAGCCCATTTCCAAACGACTGCAGGAAACCAAACTGCAGTCCGGCCTGGAAGCTTACGTCGTGGACAACATGGGCAAACTCGTGGCGTCCTACGACCCTGACAAGGTGGCGGGAACGGATATGGCGGCCAACGTCCCCATCGTGCAGAAGTTCCTCAGTTGGCGCGGCCAGGCGCGCGTCGCCGAGACTTCGATATTCGATATGACGCAGGGCAACCGGGTGGTCACCATGCTGGGCACTTATGCCCCCGCTCAGAAACTCGGTTGGGGGGTCATCGTCCAGCGAAAGACCAGCGAAGCTTTCTTCGCCGTCAACGATATGCGCAAGCAAACGTTCCGCTTGGGTGTGCTGGTGGTGGTGCTCAGCCTGGTCATCGGAGTCCTCGGCGCCAAGTCGATTACGCGACCGCTCGACATGCTCACCCACACCGCGCGGTCCATCGCCCAGCGCGACTTTACGCAGCGTGCCGACGTCCGAAGCCGCACAGAATTCGGCGAACTGGCGGAAACGTTCAACCAGATGGCCGAGGATATTCAGCACTACATCGGCGACCTCCAGACGGCCTCGGAAGAGAACCGGCGACTCTTTATTGAGTCCATCGAGATGATCGCCTCGGCAGTGGACGCCAAAGACCCCTATACCAAGGGCCATTCCGGACGCGTGGCAGCCTATTCGGTGATTCTGGCCAAAGAACTAGGCCTGCCGGATGAAGAAGTCGACAAGATCCAGATTTCCGCCACGCTCCATGACGTCGGGAAGATCGGCATCGAGGACCGCGTGCTGAAAAAGCCCGGCGTGCTCACCAACGAAGAGTTCGAAATTATGAAGCGGCACACCGTTATGGGCTACGAGATTGTCCGCCAAGTCAAACGTCTGAACGAAATGCTGCCCGGCATTCGTTGGCACCACGAGGCCCTGAACGGCAAAGGCTATCCGGACGGAATCAAGGGCGATGAACTCCCGCTGATGACGCGCGTCATCTCCGTGGCGGATACCTTCGACGCCATCACCACCGACCGCCCTTACCAAGCCGGGGCCGAGTTTCCCCAGGCGATGGAGATCCTGCGCAAACACGCGGGCAGCAAATACGACCCCATCGTTGTTGACGCCCTGCACTCCGCCTATAGCAAGGGAAACCTGAAGAAATACGAAACCCGCCGCAGCACGGTCGACGCCGTCCCCCAGGCCGCGAGCTAAAGTCAGAGACTAGAGGCTGGAGGCTAGCGGCTTGAAGCCGATTGCCGATTTGCGATCGAAGGTCCGTCCCGCTGACGGATTGACAGGACCACCATTCGGCAATCGTCAATCGACAATCGAAAATCCCCGGTCTCCAGTCTATGCCCTCCTGATTTCCTTCCCTGCCCCCGCGAGCTTCAAGCTACAATGTAGGTGAGGATTCGCGGTAGACGTCAGCTCTGGGCTTTTGTTTTTCCCTGACTACTGACCACTGACTACTGTCAACTTCTTATGGCCCAAACCACCCCCGCTCCCGAGCCACCTGTCCCGACCGCCCTGGCAAAAGAGAAGAAATCGGGCTTCTTTGGCCGCTTGAAGCAAGCTCTGGCTTCGACCAAGGCTCAATTGGTGGAGCGTATCGAGGTGATCGTCGAGGGGAAGCAGACCATCGACCCGGCGGCGCTGGACGCGCTGGAGGCGACGCTCATCACCGCCGACCTAGGCGTCAAGACGACGCATGAGATCCTGGAGCATTTGCGCGAGCAAATGGACAGGAAGAAGTTGACGGAGCCTCGGCAATTGCGCGACGCCGTGGCCCAGGAAATTCTCACCATCCTGGAGAATCCCGCCGCCGGGCAGGGCGTCGCGCGAGCGCCCAAGCAGCCGCCGCCGGGCCTGCCGGCAGTGATCTTCGTGGTGGGCGTCAATGGCGTCGGCAAGACCACCAGCATCGCCAAGCTGGCCAACTTCTACTTGCAGCAGGGCCGGCGGCCGCTGCTTTGCGCCGCGGACACGTTTCGCGCTGCCGCCAACGAACAGCTCGATATCTGGGCGCAGCGGTTGGGCATCGAAATCATCAAGCAGAAACCCGGGGCGGACCCCGCCGCCGTCCTCTTCGATGCGCTGGCCGCCGCCCGGACGCGCGGCTCCGACCCGGTCATCGTGGACACCGCCGGACGCCTGCACACCAAATTCAACCTGATGGCGGAACTGGAGAAGATGTGCCGCATCGCGGGCCGCGAAGTCGCGGGCGCGCCTCACGAGGTTCTGCTGGTCATCGACGCCACCACGGGGCAGAACGGCCTGGCGCAAGCCCGCCAGTTTGTCGAACGCGCCGGCGCGACCGGCGTCATCCTCGCCAAGCTGGATGGGACCGCCAAGGGCGGCGTGGTCGTGGCGATCGCCAGCGAATTGGGCCTCCCCATTCAATATGTGGGCGTCGGGGAAACGCTGGACGATCTCCTGCCCTTCAGCCCGCGCGATTTCGTCGAGTCACTTTTCAAATCTTGAATTTCATATTGCGCTCCTGGCACACCGGCTCAGCGCGGGAATGACGATGACCGTTCCAGGGCTCCGCGCGCCCCACCCGTACCCGTCACCCCCGCGAAAGCGGGGGGCCATTGCCGGCCGAGTGGATTCCCACTTGCGCGGGAATGACGGGCCATTGGCGCCTGCGCGCGGATTGACAGGAGAAAAACAGCGATGAACTGGACACGACTTGCCCTGATCACGATTGGCGCCGGCATCGTCACGTCGCTGACGGACTGGTTCTTTGCCGGCGATTGGATCCATCGCCGCTGGACGTACCCTGAAATCTGGCGCCAGGGCGTCGAAGCCAGGGCGATCGCTTTGACCAGCCCGCTACCCTTTCTGACCTGCGGGGTCTTTGCCTATGTCGCCGCACGGCTGGGTCTTCATTCTGTGCCGAGTGCTCTCAAACTGGCCTCTGCAGCGTGGGTGATCGGCCCTCTCCCCCTGATCTTGACCAATGCCGCGTTCATGAAACTCCACCGAATGTTCGTGGCGTCGTACACAATCGGTTGGCTAACAAAACTTGCGATCGTCGCGATCGCGGTTGGCTGGTTCCTTCGTTGACGGTCCTAGCAGGCCAGTGCACTGGGTCGATTACTTCTTTGGCGGGGGAACAGGAGTAAGCTTCTGCAGGCGCACTTCGGTGGTTGTCGTCTCGCCCGGGCGGACGCCGGCGGTCAATCTACGCCCGCGGTAGCCCGACTTGTTGACGAGAACTGAATAGCGGCCCGGGCCCAGGCTAAACCGGCAGGTTCCACTCGAAGTGGTGGTGGAACGATAGCCCGGCGCGGAAACGCTGGCGCCCGCCATGCGGTTGCCGGATTCGTCCAACACGATAATCTCAAGAACGCCCTTCGACGGCTGCGCCGGATTGGCTTGATGTCCGCTGGCGACGCCCAAGACGGCGACAGAGACCACCCCCAACAGCAAAGGCAGGTAAGCGCGACTTGTTCGCATAACAGTCTCCTACCACTCCGGCCGCGGAGATTTTTCTTGCTCGTCACTCGTCATTTGTCACTCGTCACTCGTGGCCAGTTTGGTTGCGGCCAAAGGCCGCGCTAGGATTAAACGTTTTTGAAGTTGCGGGCATCCCGCAATATTCTCACCTCAGCTAGCGACAGCTCCCGCCACTTGCCGACTTCCAGGCCGTCGAGGGTAAGGGGGCCGATCCCAGTGCGGACCAGTTTCAGGACCTTGAATCCCACCGCCTCCACCATCCGGCGAACTTCGCGGTTCTTCCCTTCCGTCAGGACGACTTCCAGCCGCGTGTATTTTCCGCGGTCCTCGACCCGCCGAACGCATAGGGGCTTTGCCCAGTCGCCGCGCTTCATTTGCACGCCGGCATTCAGGCCGGCGATAACCTCGTCGCCTACCAGCGCGTTGGTTTTGACAAGGTAGGTTTTGGGGATTCGGGACTCGGGGTTCATAACGAAATCGGCAAATTCGGTATCGTTGGTCAGCAGCAAAAGCCCCGAGGTGTCCTTATCGAGCCGCCCGACAGGGGAAACCCACGGGCCTGTCGTCCCCAAGCAGTCGTACACCGTTCTTCGCCCGCTCGGATCGCCGTGGCTGGTAATCACGCCCTTGGGCTTGTAAAAAAGCAAATAGACTTTGCGCGCGCGCTGGAGCCTCTTGCCATCGAAGTGCAGCGCCTCGCTGTCCGGCGTGACCCAGAGGTCGGGGTCGCGCACGACGCGCCCGTTCAACTTCAGCCGCCCGCTCCGAATGGCCTCCCGCGCTGCCGCCCGCGAGGCCAGCCCGAAGCGCGAGAGCACACGGTCCAGTGTCATGGTGGGCTTTGACTTCATGAGACTCAAATCTCGACTTGCTCGCCAACTCCCAGCCGTTCCGCCGCCTCAAGCACCAGGCGCGCGGCGACGGCGTCCTGCACCGCAACGCCGACGGACTTATAGAGCGTGATCTCGTGCGCGGAGGTTCGGCCCGGCCGCGCGCCTGAAAACACCTCGCCGATTTCGTCAATGTGTTTTTCGTCGAGCAGTCCGTCGCGGACAGCCCAGAGCAAATCGTTCGCGCCCGAAGGGGAGGGCGCCAGCGCTGCGGCGCGGGATTCCACCACCACCCGCGCTCGCCTGACAGCCTCCCCGTCCACTTCGCGGCCCTCCGGATTCAGGCCGACGGAATTCACATGCGCACCGGGCTCCAACCATTCGCCTTTAATCACCGGGTCCGCGGAATGCGTCGCGGCGCAAACGATGTCGGCGCCCGCAAAGGCCTCGCTGGCCAACTCCCAGGCAGTGGTGCGAAGGTGGGACTCGCTTGCCAGCTCCTCGGCCAGCGCCGCGGCCTTATCGGGATTTCGGCCTACCACGCGAAGTTCATAGATGGTCCGGACGCACGGAATCGCTCGGGCATGCGCACGCGCCTGAACGCCTGTGCCCACAATGGCCAGCACGTGAGCGTCGGACCGCGCCAGCAGCCGCGTGGCCAGTACTGAGCCGGCAGCCGTCCGGGCCGCGGTAATAAACGTCCCGTCCATCAAAGCTCGCGGCGAGCCGGTCTGCGCGTCGAAAACCACGATGACCGCTTGATGACTCGGCAGGCCTGCCCCCTCGTTTTCCGGGAAGACACTTACCAGCTTGGTGGAAAGGATGCCAAGAGAGTCCAGGAATACAGGCATATCGGCGAGCAAACCACGTTCGCGGGATTGGGTTATGACGCGCGCCGGCATGGAGACGCGTCCGGCACTCAGTTCGGCCATGGCTGGGCCCAGGGCTTCCACCAGCCGGTCAACATCCAACAGGCGCTCGACGTCACTGCGACTCAGAAGCAGCATGTTGTTCAAAGAAGTCAACTGCTCTTCAGGAACGACACCTCATCCAGCCGGATGAAGTCCTTCACCACGGGTTCCGAGGAGGCATCCAGTTCGCGAATGGAGCCGAAGAAAGCCACCCGCCCGTCCACCAGAAACACCACCCGGTCAGCCAGCTTGCGGGCCAGCTTCATGTCGTGGGTGACGACCATGGAGGTCAGCCCGGTCTGGCGCTTGAGCTTAAGGATCAGCTCGCCAATGGTGTGCGCCATCAAGGGATCGACCATCGTGGTGGGTTCGTCGTAGAGGATCGCTTCGGGCTCGGCGGCGAGGGCGCGCGCAATCGCCACCGCACGCTTCATGCCGGTGCTTAGGTCCGCGGGCATGAGCTCGCGGGCGCCTGCCAGCTCGACGCGTTCCAGCAGTTCGTCCACACGGGCCCGGATCTGGTCTTCGTCCAGGTGCGAGCCGCGTTCCGCCCGTTCGCGGAAGGGGTAAGCAACGTTTTCACCCACGGTCAGCGAGTCGAAGAGCGCCCCCGATTGAAAAACCATCGTCACGCGGCGGCGGATATCTGTCATCTCCTCTTCGCTCATCCGGGAAACTTCCCGCCCGGCGACGAAGACCTGCCCGGAATCCGGCTGGATAAAGCCCAAAATGTGCTTGAGCGTTACACTCTTGCCGACGCCGCTTTTGCCCAAGACCACAACCATTTCGCCGGGCTGGATTTCAAAGCTCACGTCCACCAGCACCGGCTGCCCGTCAAAGGCCTTGTCGACGTGCACGAATTCTATGTAGGGTTGAGACATAACTCACACGCCGCTTGGGCTGAGCATACGACAATAGTGAATTCTGAATAGTGAATTGTGAATTCCGAACAATAGAAATTCAAACCTCTATTCAGGTGCAAGGCAAAGGCTCCCCCGGGGAATGGAATTCACTATTCACTATTCACTATTCACACACCAGACTCCAAACGTCGTCTTGCGAATTCGTAACATTCAGGCGTATTCATGTTATCAAGAATCGCGGCCGAGAATCCCGCCCGAGCGATTTCGGTCCAAGGAAGCACTCGGCTGCTGACCTTGGGAAACAAACCTCGAACTTTGTTCTGCCCGCTCGCCAGCCGATAGCGAATGGAGGCGAGCGCCCGCCGCCGAAAGACTGCGCAAAGCGGGTGACGCCCGTCGCGCGCCCTCGGCACCGTAACGTCAGCTTGATGCTCAAGCGCCTGCTCGATCAGCCAGCCCAGGAAGCGCGCCGGCAGATAAGGCATATCGCAACTGAGGAAAAGATTGTACTCGCTGCGCGTGCGCACAAGCCCGGAGTAAATGCCTCCCAGAGGCCCGCGGCCGGGAACCTCATCGGCATAAACCGGAACGTCGAGCCCCCGGTAGGAATCGGGAGGGCCCACGACTGCCGCGGTCCGACAGACAGCCTGGAGCAGGCCAATCTGCCGCTCCAGCATCGTCTTCCCTTCCAGCACCAAGTTCGCCTTATGCCGGCCCATCCTCCGGCTGGCGCCCCCCGCCAGAACGAACCCGCTGACAGAACTGAAACGGTGAATCATCCGGGAGCTACTTCTCTTCATGCCGTTCCAAACCGGCGAGCAACGATTTTGTTCCGGCTGTGAAAGTGGGGTGATAAACAAACTTCTTGTCGGACTCCTCGAGCATAAACGCATGAGGGTCCGGGGAGTCAGGGGGAACGTCCATCGCTTCGAAGACGTTGTCGTTGAGGAACTCCGGCCAGGAACCCTCCACCAGTTGCCGGAATATGTCCAGGGTGGGGGCATCCGTGTTCAGGAACTTGGGTGCGTCGATGAGCGCATAGGCGCTGCGAAAGTCACGCAAGTGAAGCGCGGCGATGAAGCGGTAGAGGGTCAAGTCCGGAGTGGGTGAGTACTCGGTCCCGACAGGAACAAACCCCTGTCCGTCCCAGCGATAAGTGCTCCGGACTTCAAAACCGCGCCGACTTTCCTTCGGGAAGGCCAGCAGGCCGGGGTCGGCACGACCGGTGGCGACCATCTCCGTGAGGTTTGTCGCGGCCACATCGTGAAACTCGATACGCGCGTGGGGATAGCCTTGATAGCGGCTTTCGTCAGCTTTTCCGTCCCAAACCAGCTCCGCCGCATGGTTTTTCACCTGATAGACGGCAGGATACGGCACCGCATCCTCGCCCTCCGTCACTACCACGCTCAAGCCCCGGCGGGAAGGCTTTCCCAGGCGGATAACCTCAAACCTGAGATTTTCTGCGCTGCTCCCCACCGGCGACGCTTGCCACCTCCGCCCGTCCCAAGCGAGTAGAAAGAGCCGCCAGGACCTGCGCGCGCCGGACGCGCCTTCAGCATCCTGCTCCGCCAAGTCCGGCAGGAACCACTTCAATGCGACTTCCGGTATTCCGTCACCATCCAGGTCCTCCAACGCTGCCAGGCTACTCGCCAGAGGGGAGAAGGAAGCTTCGCCCTTGGCGTTCACGGGCACGCCCAGAGCATCAGCCAGGGCTTGAACCTGGGGCACGGTGACAACCTTCAATACCGACCAAATCTGAGCGAGCACGTCGTCCGGCGCTTCCGCGCTCTGCTCTGGTGGATTGCTTTCAGGCTGCGAGGTTCGGTCTTGTGCATCAGGAGCGGGGGTCTGGCTGGTGGAGGGTGTCTGCCCGTTTAGCGCGAGGGACGGGAATAGCGTCAACCCCAGGGCCAGAACGGCGACGACCAGCGCAAGTCTGGGACCACGCGCGGTTCTACACCCGGGGAGAGAATTCACCTTCGCTTTCATTGCTTCTCAGCCATTATAGGGCACGCCCGGCACGACTGACAAATTTGATGTCGGAATGTGGGTTGTTGGTCCTGGGTCGTCTCCTGTCAATGGTCCGTTGCCCTTGGTGGTCCCTCGTAAGGACAGAGGAGGGACAACGAGCCACAGACAACCAACAACCTGCCCGTGGACCAAATTTTCCTCTTGACAAGGCAGGGAAAAGCGGGTAAATTAGCACTCTAACGGGTTGAGTGCTAATCTGCTGCGTGAATCCTGAGGATTCGCTCTAATGCACAGATTTCAAGGAGCTTAGGAAGTGGAATCGGTTGGCTCCAGCTCGCAATATGCCTGGATCCTGTGTAATGGGCAGATCGAACCCGGTCGTTAGTATTCTACTTTGGAAGGGAGAACCAACAATGAAAGTGAGGCCTTTGCACGACCGCATTCTAATCAAGCGGATCGAAGAGAAAGAAACCGTCAAAGGCGGCATCATCATCCCTGACTCGGCAAAAGAAAAGCCGCAGGAGGGGGAAGTGATCGCTGTCGGAAACGGCAGGAAGACGGAGGAGGGAAAGGTGGTTCCTCTCGACGTGAAAGCCGGGGACCGCATCCTTTTCGGTAAGTATTCCGGCACAGAGATCAAGATCGACGACCAAGAGTACTTAATCGTTAAAGAGGACGAGGTTCTGGGAGTCATCGAGAGCGCTAAGGCCGCCACGGGGAAGAAATAGCGACCCCCGGGGGCGCTGGCGTTTCAAATTTAAGATTGGAAATTGAAATTTCATAAGGGAGGCAAGATGGCAAACGCAAAGCAAATTGTACATGGCGAGGAGAGCCGCCAGTCGATTCTCCGGGGAGTAAATAAGCTGGCGGACGTCGTAAAAGTGACGTTGGGGCCGAAGGGCCGCAACGTGGTGCTGGACAAGAAGTTCGGCGCCCCCACGATCACCAAGGACGGGGTGACCGTAGCCAAGGAGATCGAACTGAAGGACCCGCTGGAGAACATGGGCGCTCAGATGGTGCGCGAGGTGGCTTCCAAGACCTCGGACGTGGCCGGCGATGGCACCACGACCGCCACTGTGCTCGCCCAAGCGATATTCCGCGAGGGCGTGAAGACGGTTGCGGCAGGCGGAAATCCCATGGCCATCAAGCGGGGCATCGAGATGGCCGTGCGCGCCATTTGCGGGTACGACGAAGTACAGAAGGACGGCTCGAGAAAGCATGTGAAGGGCGAACTCGACAAGTTCTCCAAGGAAGTCAAGGCGGGTGCCATGATCGCGCAAGTCGGCGCGGTCTCCGCCAACAATGATTCACTCATCGGAAACATCATCGCCGAAGCCATGAATAAGGTGGGCCGCGATGGGGTCATCACCGTTGAGGAATCGAAGACCATGGACACCACACTCGAGGTGGTGGAAGGGATGCAATTCGATCGCGGCTATCTCTCTCCCTACTTCGTGACCGACCCGGAGCGCATGGAGTGCGTGTTGGAAGACCCCTCCGTGCTCATCCACGAGAAGAAGATCAGCTCCATGAAGGACCTGTTGCCCGTGCTGGAGCAGATCGCCAAGTCCGGCAAACCCTTGCTGATCATCGCGGAGGAGGTCGAAGGGGAAGCCCTCGCGACCCTGGTGGTCAACAAGCTGCGGGGAACGCTTCACTGCTGCGCCGTCAAGGCTCCGGGGTTCGGCGATCGTCGCAAGGCCATGCTCGAAGACATCGCCACCCTGACCGGCGGCAAGGCCATCACCGAGGACCTGGGCATCAAGCTGGAGAACGTGAAGCTCGAAGACCTGGGCCGAGCCAAGAAAATCACCATCGACAAGGACAACACGACGATTGTGGAGGGCGGGGGCAAGACCTCGGCGATTGAAGGCCGCGTCAAGCAGATCCGCACGCAGATCGAGGAAACAACCTCCGACTACGACCGCGAGAAGCTGCAAGAACGCCTAGCCAAGCTGGTGGGCGGCGTGGCACAGATCAAAGTGGGCGCGGCGACTGAGACCGAAATGAAGGAAAAGAAAGCGCGGGTCGAAGACGCCATGCACGCCACGAAAGCGGCCGTCGAGGAAGGCATCGTTCCCGGCGGCGGCGTTTCCCTGATACGCTGCATCCCCGCCCTCGATAAGCTCAAGGCGGAAGGTGACGAGCAAATCGGCATCAACATCGTCAAGCGAGCGCTCGAGGAACCCTTGCGGCTGATCGTCCAGAACGCCGGATGGGAAGGCGCCGTGGTCGTGGAGAAAGTCCGGAACAATACGAACCCCAACTTTGGCTTCGATGCCCAGGCCGAGACCTTTGGGGATCTGGTTGAGGCGGGAGTCATCGATCCGACCAAAGTCACCCGCACGGCCCTTCAGAACGCTTCCTCCATCGCCTCACTCATGCTCACTACAGAGGCCCTGGTCAGCGAAATCCCGGAGAAGGATGAAAAGACTCACGCTGGACCTCCGGGCGGCGGCATGGGCGGGGGAATGTACTGAAAACCAGTAGACGGTAGACGGATTACGGTAGACGGGAGAAAGGGCGGGGGAAATTCCCCGCCCTTTTTCTTGCTGCTACAGGGATGGCCGGAGGCGGCGCAGAGTAGCCTTGATCGCCTTAACCGCGGGGCTGTGGCTCGATAATCACCGCCGTGCCGTAGCACAGAACTTCCGTGGCCGACTCCCTGCCCACCACTTCGGAAGCGTCGTAGTGCAATCCCACCACGGCGTTGGCGCCCAATTCGCGGGCATGCTGAATCAGCAGGTCGTAAGCTTGTTGGCGCGCCTGCTCGCACATCTCCGTGTAGGCCCCGATTCGGCCGCCAATGACGCTCTTGAGTCCACCCATGATCCCTTGCATAATCGTCGGCGCCCGGACGGTAATGCCTCGCACAATACCCCTGTATTCTTTGATCCTGTAGCCGTCGATGCTAAAGGTCGTGGTAACGGGGATTTCCATAGACCCTCCCTTCCCTCAGCGGGAGGGTACATTCAGGCGAGTCGCCAATCAAGAGAATCCGAATTCTGAACGACCCTGCCTCACCCGCCCGCTGCTCTCTAGCTTATAATCCATCCTTCAGACTTCATGACCCACAATTCAGAATTCCCGTTAAGTCCTTGCGCTCAGTGGCGATTTCGATGAAAATAAGCGGTTCAAATTCGTCCCCGAGGATTAGCTAGTGCAACTCATACCGCGCGATGAGAAGTTTTACGACCTCTTCCGCGAACAGGCGGAGAACATTCACAAGGCAGCCCTAATGCTCGAGGCTTTGTTTGCCGACTTTCGCGACGTGGAGAAGCAGGTCGCGGAAATCAAGTTCCTGGAACACAAGGGCGACCAGCTCGTGCATACGCTGATGACGAAGTTGAATAAGACCTTCATCACGCCTATCGACCGCGAGGACATCCACGCTTTGGGGTCGGCCCTCGATGACGTGCTGGACCTGGTGGATGCCGCGGCCGGGCGGATGGTGACCTACAAGGTGACGAAGGTGACGCCCGGAGCTCAGCAACTGGCCAGGGTGATCGCGCACGGCACCGAAATCCTTGTCAAGGCGATCGCCCAGTTGAACCATCCTCAAAACATGCTGGAGTATTGCGAACAGTTGACGCTCTTGGAGGAAGAAGCCGACTGGATCAAGAGTGAATGCGTCGGGCGCCTCTTCGAAAATGCCACCGACCCCATCGAAGTCATCAAGTGGAAGGAAATCTACGAAGTCCTGGAAGCCAGCACGGACAAGTGTGAAGACGTAGCGGATGTGTTGGAAGCTGTCGTCCTGAAGGCCGCCTGAAAACCAAGAGGCTAGAGGCTGGAGACTTGAGACCCAGTGAACGCCCTCCCCCCCTAGCCTCAAGCCGCTAGCCTCTAGGTTGACGTCCCCTGCGCAAGGTAAGGCAGCCATGCCCTCGATGCTCACCTTTGCCATCGTCATCGTGTTGGCCGCACTGGCGTTCGATTTTCTCAACGGCTTCCACGATGCGGCTAACTCCATTGCCACGGTGGTCTCGACGCGCGTCCTTTCGCCGCGCATCGCCGTGATCTGGGCGGCCTTCTTTAATTTCGTCGCTGCCTTCACCTTTGGAACCGCGGTAGCCAAGACCATGGGCCACGGGATGATCGACCTCCGGTTCGTTAACCTTTACGTGATTCTAGCCGGTTTGTTGGGCGCCATCTTCTGGGACATCCTCACGTGGCTTTACGGGCTGCCGATCAGTTCCTCTCATGCCTTGATTGGCGGGTACGCGGGAGCAGCCATCGCTAAGGCGGGTTGGCAAGTGATCATCCCTAGCGGCTGGACGAAAACCCTGCTGTTTATTATCCTTTCTCCCGCCCTCGGATTCTTCCTCGGTTCGGCCCTGATGATTGCCGTGGCGTGGACTTTCCGCAATTATCCTCCCTTGCGGTTGGACCGGTACTTCCGCAAGCTGCAGCTTTTTTCCGCTGCGGCCTATAGCTTCGCGCACGGCACCAACGACGCGCAGAAAACCATGGGAATCGTGGCTGGCACTTTGTTCACGGCGGGAATCCTCAAGACTTTTTATATCCCCTTTTGGGTAGTGTTGATGGCCCACGCCGCCATCAGCCTTGGGACTCTTGCCGGTGGGTGGCGAATCGTGAAGACCATGGGCATGAAAATCACGAAGCTCAAGCCCTTCGGCGGATTCTGCGCCGAAGGGGCAGCCGCCTTAACCATTCTCGGCGCCGCAGCCTCCGGCATCCCGGTCTCGACCACACACACCATTGCGGGCGGGATTATGGGTGTGGGGAGCATTCAGCGGTTCAGCGCCGTTCATTGGGGAGTGGCGCGAAGCATCTTGTGGGCGTGGGTCCTTACCATCCCGATATCGGGCCTCGTGTCGGCGCTTTGCTTCTGGCTAATTCATCACTTCATCCCGACGGCCTGAGCCGTAAGGGCGCATGGCCATGCGCCCCTACTTCTTTTCCTGCCTACCGACACGAAGGTAGGGACGGATTGCCTTCCACTTCTTAAACCCCACCCCTTGGATAGCCATCAAGTCTTCCACGCGCCGGAAGGGGCCGTGCTTTTGCCGATAAGCCACAATCCTCTGGGCCAACTTCGGCCCAACCCCCGGGAGCTTCTGGAAGTCCTCTGCGGAGGCGAGGTTAATGTCCAGGGACGCCGGCGCGAGTTTCGATGGCGCTCCGGGCCGCGCGGACTGCGACTCCTGAGCCCTTTGAAGTAGGCAGGAGGCAAAACCAAGCCGACAGTCATTTTCGAGCGGAATCGCCAATGCGATAATCGCGAACAAAAGAACAAGCGTTGCCGAGAACGGAAATTCAAGTATCCGAGTAGCTTTGCACATCGTGTCACTTGAAGCCAGTACGAGCAGTCCTGTGAGTCGAGGAGTGTCCTTCACTCACAATTCACAATTCAGAATTCACTATTCACTATTCGTCTTTCTGCCATCTGCCTACTGCTTTCTGTCCTTTAGCCAGCCGCAACATAGCGCGCACCAATTCCTTGTACAGCGGCACAAATTCCGGCGATGCTTTGCGCAACGCAGCGAGATGACGTTCCAGGGTCGTCCAATCTCCTCGCGACGCCGGACCGGTCAAGGCACGTCTGCCCCCGAAGGCTCGGAAGTTTGCGGCCGTCTCGGTCACAAACTGCTGGAGCATAGGGCGCGCCACGCCGTCCGGCACACCCGCCCGCCTGAGCAGGCGCGCTGACTTCTCCATCAACGTGACGAGCGTCGGGCAAACTAAAAAGGCAGCGAGATGATACAGAGTCTTTTGAGTGGGGCGGACAGAGAATGGCGTCCCCTCCAGCGCTTTCACGCACTGCCGCGCCTTTCTCTGCGCTGCCGGGTCGCCTTCGATACCCCAATAACACCCCCTCAGGTTGCGGAACCCCGCGGAGCGATTCGGAATCGTCTGGAAGGGATGGAGAGCCCCGATGGCGGCGCCCTCCCCCTTCAGCGGTTGGAGCACGCCACTCGGCAACGAGCCGCAGGTGTGCAGCACAACTTTGCCCCGCCACGCATTTCGTTTGCCAGAGATGCTGGCCAATTGCTTGGCCACCTCACCGAGCGCGCTATCCGAAGTCGTCAGGATGATTAGCGCAGCCTCCGTGAGCCGGGGATCGCAGAGGCCGAGCGGTTCTCCGCCGCCGATGAAACGCGCGGCTTGCCGGACCGCTGCCCTGCGCCGGCCCGCGACCCAACGAATGCGAAAACCGCTCTCCTTCAGCAGTTTACCCAAGGCCTGTCCGACACGCCCGGGCCCGACGATCGCCACTCCGCCATTCCACAACCGTCTTCGCCCGCGCAAACTCATTGGATCCATCTCCAGACTCTGCAAAACGTCAAGACTCTACGGGTGCGAGGTGTGTTCCGCGTCCACGAATTCGCCACACACTGTACTCACTTGCATTCACTGGAGGAAGAAGTTTCCATCACTGATGGATTTTTTGGACAGCTTTGGCCAGCCCTAAGGGTTCGGCCGGTGCGGAGATTCCTGCGACGCAATCCGCCGACCACAGACCCGGCCCCAAGCTTTCCCCAGCCCGGCACGCAATCCTCACAAACTAAAGCAGCTTGGGACAATTGCCGATACTACCATCAGGAGAGTTCGAATACAGATGCGGCGTGCACACCCTTGGCGAGCCTCGTGCACCAGGCTTATTGGAGGAATGGACGGCGTGGCCGAGTTGATCGCAAGAACGTTTATAGTCGCTTTCGTCCTGGGCTACCTCGTGCTGGTCGTGGGGTGGCTGATTTGGAACTTTCGAAATTGGCTTGCCGCACGGTTCAGGAGGAGCATGCGGCCAGAATTGCGCGCTAAAATCCCTCACCTGGGTTTTTCTCACCACAACCGAGACACGCACTAGCATGACTCTGTTAAGTAGCTGTTGACAATCCCTTCCCGCTGGGTGTAAGTTGTCGGGCATGAAGTGGAATGCCCGACTCTGGAAGAACAGCGTGGCGCAATTCACGAACTTCATTACGCCGCTGGTG
>Ga0209777_10002784_pt1 | contig 22467 bp, 24 predicted proteins | sample FrelakmetHBP12HB_FD_187147 | JGI IMG/M metagenome (GOLD analysis project Ga0209777, IMG submission 187147) | Freshwater lake sediment microbial communities from the University of Notre Dame, USA, for methane emissions studies -HBP12 HB (SPAdes)... | ecosystem: Environmental > Aquatic >...
CCCCTGCGCCGGGTGCCACGGCCACGCTGTTGCGTGGCCGTGTTCCACGCTGGGCGGCTTGCACGGCCACGCAACAGCGTGGCCGTGCCACCCGGCGCGATACGCTTAACACGTACAAGAACGCCGTCAGCCTCGCGCGCAACGTCGGAAAGGGCTTTGAAACGTCCTGATTCCCAAATGTCCGAAAGGCGCCTGCTGCCGTACCGCGGGAAACGCCGGCCAGGCCGATGCCGAGGTTTCGTTGACACCCGGCGTTGGCGGCTTAGAATAGCAGCACGTAAAGCGAACGCCGGATTCTGCGGTCGGTGGGACGGTCGGACGAGCGCCCCGGAGAAACGGAATGTCGAAGACCCGACTGGGCGAGGTCACCGTTGCGGTGGTCGGCGCGGGCGGATGGGGCAAGAACCTCATCCGCAACTTTGCGCAGATCCCCGCCTGCCGCCTCAAGACGATCTGCGACCACAACCCGAAGACCCTTGCGGCGGCCCAGGCGGCATACGAGGGGGTCGCGGCGGCGGCCGACGTGGCCGAGGTCTTCGGCGACCGCGAGGTGGACGCCGTCGTTCTGGCGACCGACGCCGCAAGCCATTACTCCCTGGCCTGCCAGGCGTTGGCGGCCGGCAAGCATGTGTTCGTAGAGAAGCCGATGACGCTGGCTGCGGCGGACGCGGAGGACCTCGTCAGGCGCGCCGACGCCGCGGGGCGCGTCCTGATGGTCGGCCACCTGATGGAGTACCACCCGTGCACGCTGATGCTCAAGGACCTGGTGGACCGGGGGCAACTGGGTCCCTTACGCTATGCGTACTGCCAGCGCGTCAACCTCGGGGTCGTCCGCAAGGACGAGAACGCCTGGTGGAGCCTGGCGCCGCACGACGTCTCGGTGATCCTGTTCATCTTCCAGGCGGAGCCGGTGTCGGTGACCGCCCAGGGGCAGGCCTATCTCCAGAAGGGCGTGGAGGATGTGGTCTTTGCGCAGCTCAGGTTCGGCGACGGCCGCATGGCGCACATCCACGTCTCGTGGTTCGACCCGCACAAGGCTCGCAAGGTCACGCTGGTGGGGGCGGACAAGATGGCGACGTTCGACGACATGGAGGCCTCCGAAAAGGTGCGCATCTACGACAAGGGCGTCGACGCCGGGGGGTCCGTGGTCGGTTACGAGCAATCGCTGACGGTCCGCAGCGGAGACATCCTGATTCCGCGCCTGCCCTGGGGCGAGCCGCTTCGCATCGAGTGCCTGCATTTTCTGGAGTGCATCGAGAAGGGCAGGACGCCCCGTAGCGACGGCCGCGACGGCCTCCGCGTGGTGCGCGTGCTGGAGGCGGCCGCCCGGAGCCTGAAGGCCGGCGGGGCGCCGGTGAACTTGTGACAACAGGCGGGCCCGGCGCGCCGGGCCGCAGTGACTGACGAAAGGCGACCCACGTGGCCTCACCGGAATATTTCGTACACGAATCGTCATACGTCGATGACGGCGCCCAGGTGGGCAAGGGGACGAAGATCTGGCACTTCTCGCACGTCCTGCCGGGCGCCAGGATCGGCGAAGGCGTTTCCATCGGCCAGAACGTCAACGTGGGCGGCCAGGCGATCATCGGAAACCGCTGCAAGATCCAGAACAACGTCAGCCTCTACGACGACGTCCAGCTTGAGGACGACGTCTTTTGCGGCCCCAGCGCGGTCTTCACCAACGTGATGAACCCGCGGGCCTTCATCGTCCGCAAGCACGAGTACCGAAAGACCCTCGTCCGCCTGGGCGCCACGATCGGCGCCAACGCGACGATCGTGTGCGGCACGACCATCGGCCGCTACGCCTTCGTCGCCGCCGGCGCGGTCGTGACGAAGAACGTGCCGGACTTCGCCCTCGTGGCCGGCGTTCCGGCCCGGCGCGCCGGCTGGATGTGCCGCTGTGCGGCGAAACTGAAGTTCGACGGTCCGCGGGCCAAATGTGCTGCCTGCGGCCAGGAGTATGTGATGGAGAGCGGCTTGGTGCGCGAGGCGTGAGGCTGCCGAGGACACGGGCGCAGGAGCGGGCAATGCTTACCAGACTGCGAGTGCGAAACTTCAAGAGGCTGGAAATGAACGTCGAACTGGGGCGTTCCGTCGTGTTCATCGGCCCCAACAACTCCGGCAAGACGACCGCTCTCCAGGCGCTTACGCTTTGGGAACTGGGCCTGCACCGATGGCTTGCGAAACGCGGCGGGAAAGCCCGTGCCGAGAAGCGTCCCGGCGTGGCCATCAACCGGCGCGACCTGATCTCCGTACCCGTTCCCAGCGCCGACCTTCTCTGGAAAGACCTGCACGTGCGCAGCGTCAAGAGTGTGAACGGAAAGACCGAAGGCACCCGCAACATTCGCATCGACGTCACCGTTGAGGGCATAACGGAGGGAACGCCCTGGTCCTGCGGCCTGGAGTTCGACTACCTCAATAAGGAGTCGTTTGGCTGCCGTCCGATCCGGCAGACGGGTTTCGAGGAACACCCTGTCAATGCCGCCAAGTTCACCGATATCCCCAATGCCGCCGGCGACGTCAAGGTTGCGTATCTGCCGCCCATGTCGGGGCTGGCTGCAACGGAGCCCAAGTGGGAGCCGGGCCGAATCAACGTTCTTGTGGGGGAAGGGCAGACCGCCCAGGTCCTGAGGAACCTGTGTTTTCAGATCTACGAGAAGGATGCCGGCCACGAAACGTGGAAGGAACTCTGCGGCCGTATCCAGTCCTTGTTCGGCGTGAAATTGCAGCCGCCCAAGCATTTTGCCGAGCGCGGCGAAATCACGATGGAGTATGAGGAAACTAAGGGAGTGCGCCTGGACCTGTCTGCCTCCGGCCGAGGGCTTCAGCAAACGCTTCTCTTGCTGACGCACCTGTACGCCAATCCCAAGACGGTCTTGTTGCTGGATGAACCGGACGCGCACCTGGAGATTCTTCGGCAACGCCAGATATACCAGATTCTCACGGAGGCCGCCGACAAGCAGGGTGCGCAGGTTATTGCGGCCAGCCACTCCGAGGTCGTCCTGAACGAGGCGGCCACCCGCGGCCAGGTCATCGCGTTCGTCGGCGAGCCCCACTTGCTTACGGATCGCGGCAGCCAGGTGCTGAAAGCACTGTCGGAAATCGGGTTTGACCAGTACTACGAGGCGCAGCAGACCGGCTGGGTGCTCTATCTGGAGGACGCGACGGATTTGGCCATCCTGCGCGAATTCGCCAAAGTCCTTGATCATGCCGCTCAGAAGCATCTGGAGCGGCCATTCGTTCGTTACGTGGGCAACCAACCTAATAAGGCGAGAGACCACTTCTACGGACTTCGCGAGGCCAAACCGGACCTGGTCGGCATCGCGATTTTCGACCGCTTGGACAAGATACTTGAGGAGAACACGCCGCTGCGCGAACTGATGTGGATGCGCAGGGAGATCGAGAATTACTTCTGCACTGAGGAAGTCCTGCTTGCTTTCGCCGCGCACGAGCAGCCCGACGACCTCGTTCTCCTCGGCCCGGCGCACCGCAGCCCGGCCATGCAAAAGTCCATCCAGGAGGTGTCCAAGGCGCTGGAGAAGTTGGACAAACCCGGCCCGTGGTCTCCCGACATCAAGGCGTCCGATGAGTTCCTGGGGGCGCTTTTCAAGGACTTCTCCGAGCAGCTCAACCTGCCCCTGGTCTTGCGGAAGAGCGAATACTGCGATCTTGTCCGGTTCCTACCAAGGGACAAGGTTGACGCAGAGGTCATAAAGAAACTCGACGCGCTGGTTGAGGTTGCCTCCAAGGCTGTGCCAGGGAGGGATTAAAACGGCAGGCCGTCTTCTGCCGGCCCGGCGTCGATGTTGGCGCAAAGTTTTATGGTAAACAGGTGTTTTTCAGGAATCATAGATAAGGGAGAATCCATGGCAGTTCCGTTGTTGGACCTGGTTGCACAGTACCACAAGATCCGCGACGAGGTGCGCGCGGCCATCGACGGCGTCCTCGATACGCAACTCTGCATCGGCGGCCCGAAAGTGGCCGAGTGCGAGAAGGCCGTCGCGGCCTACTGCGACGCCAAGTTCGGCATCGGCGTTTCCAGCGGCACCGACGCCATCCTGAACGCCCTGATGAGCCTTGGCATCGGCCCGGGCCACGAGGTTATCACTTCCACGTTCACGTTCTTCGCGACGGCCGGCTGCATCAGCCGCACCGGCGCACGGCCGGTCTTTGTCGACATCGACCCGAAGACCTACAACATTGACGTAAAACAGGCCGGCCGCAAGATCAGCAAGAGGACCAAGGCGATCATCCCGGTGCACCTCTTCGGCCAGATGGCCGACATGGACCCGATCATGAGCCTGGCCCGCGACCGCGATCTGGCGGTCATCGAGGACGCCGCACAGGCCATCGGCGCCACCTATAAGGGCAAGAAGGCCGGCTCGATGGGCACGCTCGGGTGCTTCTCGTTCTTCCCGTCGAAGAACCTCGGCGGCGTCGGCGACGGCGGCATGATCGTCACCAGCGACGCCGGCCTGGCCGACATGTGCCAGACCATGCGCAACCACGGCTCCAAGCCGAAGTACTTCCACAAGTTCATCGGAGGCAACTTCCGCCTCGATCCCGTGCAGGCCGCCGTCATCACCGTCAAACTGAAGTACCTCGAACAGTGGCACGAGGCCCGCCGCGCCAATGCCGAGTACTACGACCAGAAGTTTGCGGGGTGCCAGAAAATCGCGACCCCCTGCGTCGAGCCGCACAACCGGATGATCTACAACCAGTACGTCATCCGCATCTGCTCCGACAAGGGCGCATCGCGCGACCTCGTCCGCGAGCACCTGGCCGAAAAAAAGATCGGCCACGAGGTCTACTATCCCGCGCCGCTCCATCTCCAGGAGTGCTTCAAGGACCTCCGGTACAAGGAAGGCGACCTGCCGCACGCCGAACTTGCGGCCAGGGAAGTCCTCGCCCTGCCGATCTATCCGGAGCTGACCGCGGCCCAGAAGGACATGGTGGCCGCGGCCGTGCTGGAGGCTGTGGGGGCATAAGTGAGAACGGAGGACGGGTCCGATCATGAGCCGCGAGATCGACGGTTGCTTTGAGGAATCGCTGGCGACGTTGCGTGACACGCAGGGCCGCCTGTCCGGCCGCATCGCCGAGGCCGTCCGGCTGATCGTGGGTTCCTACAAGTCGGGCGGCGGTGTGTTCGCGTTCGGCAACGGCGGGTCCGCCGCCGACGCCCAGCACATCGTGGGCGAGTTGGTCGGGCGGTTCCTCAAGGAACGGCGGCCGCTGCGGGCCGAGGCGCTCTCGGCCAACGTGTCGGCCCTGACGGCCCTTGCGAACGATTACGGCGTCGAGACGATGTTCGCCCGCCCGCTGGAAGCCAACTCGCGGCCGGGGGACGTCGCCATCGGCTTGAGCACCTCCGGCAACTCGCCGAACGTCGTGGCCGCACTCGCCAAGGCCCGCGCGCTGGGCCTCCGAACGATTGCCCTGACCGGGGCGGGCGGCGGCCGGTGCGCCGAGTTCGCGGACGTGCTGCTGGACGTTCCCTCGAAGTCAACCCCGCGCATCCAGGAGGCGCACATCGTCATCTACCACATTATCTGCGAAGGCGTCGAACGCGCCATCGCCGGCCCCGCCGAAGCAGGGCGCTCGCGCGAGAAGCCGCAATGACGTACGCCCCTTGCAGCGAATTCCTGAACGCCGGCTGGATCGGCAACGTGGTCTACTATCCCGTGCCACTTCATCTTCAGGAGTGCTTTGCTGACCTCCGATATAAGGAAGGCGATCTGCCTCATGCCGAACTGGCGGCCATGTGAGGTCCTCGCCCTCCCGATCTATCCGGAACTGACCGTGGCCCAAAAGGACATGATGGCCGCGGCCGTGCTGGAGGCGGTGGGGGGCTGAATGTGCGCCCGGGAGCGGCAAGGGTTTGACCGGAGGTCGAATGTCGAGTGCGTCGGATAAACCGCCGGGCGGGACCGTTGCCGCCGGCGCGCCGGTTTCCGGCGGATCCGTTTCGCGGCGCATTGCCGTCAACACCGTCTCCAACTGGGTCACGATGGGGATCCAGGTGGGAACGAACCTGTTCTTCCTGGCCTACGTCCTGAGGTTTCTGGACAAGGAAATCTTCGGCGTCTTCCGCCTGGCCGTCAGTTTGTCGACCGTTGTGGGTCTGTGTTCGTTCGGTATGGCGGCCTCGGTCCTGCGGCTGGCCAGCGAAACGCTTGCCGCCAAGAACTGGGAAGGGCTCTCCGATATCCTGTCGGTGTCCCGGACCTTACTGACGGCCACGGCGGGGCTCGGCATGGCGATCCTGGTCGTCGTGGCGGTATTCTTTCTCGATGCGCTGAAGGTTCCGGAACCCGCCCAGCAGGCCGCCGCCTTCCTGGTTGTCATGGAAGGCCTCAAGGCGTCCTTGTCGCTGGTCGGGATCGTCTATCACGGCAGCGTCCGGGCCTGTCAGCGCTATGACCTCTCGAACGTCATTTCGTGCGGCGACACCGTCCTACAGATCGCCTTGGTCGTCACGTTCTTCGAGGCGGGCTGGGTGAGCCTTTTTGCGCTGGGCGTCGGCCGTCTTATCCCGTCAGTGCTATCGCAGGTGGGGATCTGGATAGTGATGCACCGCCTCCTGCCCAAGATTCGCCTCTCGTACAGGAAGTTCACGCGTGCGGCGTTCAGCCGGGTCCTTTCGTTCGGCGTGTGGACAGGCGTCAAGATGATCTCGCGGACGATCATGGAGGAAGCCGCGACGCCTATCGTCAGTGCGACCCTGGGAATTGCCGCGGTGGCGTCCATCGCGATTCCTCAGCTCATGGCCCAGTTTCTGGTCCAGGTGGTAAACGGGCTGACGCTGACCCTCTGGCCCATAGCCGCGGGATACGCCGTCGCCGGGCAGCGTGAGAACCTGGGACGGCTGTTCAGGGTGTCAACCCGTCTGGCCATGATCATGCTGGTGCCGTCTCTGGCCGTGAGCGTGACTCACGGCGACGCCCTGATCTGTGTCCTGAAGCCGGAACTGGCAGGGACATATTACGTGATGCTGGTGTATCTGGGGATGTTTTTTGCGCGTGCAGCGGCGGTGCCGGCCGACCATCTGGTGTTGGCAAGCGGGTCTATTCGTTCCGTCGCGGTGTCCACGTTCGCGGCGGCCGCGGTGGGCGTTCCACTAGGCCTGGCGGCGGCGTTCCTGACGGATTGGGGCATCTACGGCATTCTGGTCGTGCTGTTTACGCCGATCGCCATCCAGAGCCTCGTGTATCTGCCATACCAGGTGAGAAAAGAAATGGGGGTAGGGTTCCGGACGACGTTCCTGGGTTGTATGGCGTGGCCTGTCGTAGGCGGCGTCGTTCCGCTGGCCGCCGGATGGTGCCTGGTGCGGGTCTGGCCGCCCACGGCCCTATGGCAAGTACTCCTTCAGATGGTTATGGCGGCATCCACCTACGGGGCGGTGGCCTGGTTCTTGATCCTTCACGCGGAGGAGCGGCAGATGATGCTCCGTGTGGTTCGACGCCGGTAGCGGGGGGCTTGTCTTACAGCCGGCGGATCGTGCATCTCAGACAGGCGGCTTGTACTTCCGCCACAACTGGTATATTCGCTCCTGGATCAGGAACCGCCCCAGCCGCCTGTGCCAGGGCCTTCCTTTCATGTTTGCGCGGACGATTTCCCTATGGATGTGCACGATCCTGTCGCGGTGGTCCCGGAAGACATTCCAATCAGGCGGTTCCCTGCATTGTGACAGATAGCCCTTGATGAACAGGTCCGCCCAGGCGGCCGCCGGCCAACTGGCCACTCGCTGCCACGGCATGATGTTGAAAAGGTTTGCCGAGAACCATGCCAGGTCAAAACATGGCGGGCCGGCCGTAGCCATCGGAGAAACGGCCCATGCGGTGGACCAGTCCAGGATAACCAGCCGTCCGGTTGTTTCGTCGATGCCGACGTTGATAGTATTGAAATCGCCGTGCAGGAATACGCGGCGGGTGGTTCCATAACACCACTCGGGCGGCAGGTCGATCTTCAGGTCGGGCGGCAGGCGCAGGCGGTCATGAATGACCGCCAGGGCGGCGCCGGCCCGGCGCACGAGGTCCGGTACCCGGAGGTCGTCGGCCAAGGCCAGGTGGGCGATGTCCCGCAGATGCCGCACTCTTTCAAAGTCAATCACGCCGCTACCAGGGTCGGCCCGCAGGATGCGGGGGACGTAGAACGCGCCGCTTTCGTCGCCGACCTCTGCGGCACGCCGTGTCCGCGCGGCTTCGACGGCAAGAATGGCGGGGGGGCCGCTCTTGCGGACCACGTCGTCGAGGATCTCGACCTTTATTGGGGGCCGCTTTGGAATGTCGACCGAGGAACCCATGGATTACCTTGCGCGCCGACGGCGTTGGCAAACGGCGATCACGTTGTCCGAGAAGGCGGTCATCCAAGGCTGCTTCGCCAGGGCGGCTTCGATGGCTTCCGTCCGCGGGTCGCCCAGGAGGCGCGTCATGCGGGGAAACAGGACGGTCGTGTGAAAGAGATCCACGATTTTCAGCCCCGCCCCTTCGGCAAGGCGCCGCATGTCGTGGCGCGACATGTATCTCAGCCGCTGAGTGTTGGCGAGCGGGTCGTCGAGGATGCGGCTGAGAAGCATGTAGGGAGAGGTCAGGTTGTGATGATTGTTGAAGATCAGGCATCCCTCGCTATCCAGGAGGTCGGCCAGGACTGCCATCACCGTCCGGCGAAGCTCCGGTTCGGCGTTGGCGAAAAACCGAAACGCCGTAATAAGGTTGAACCGCTGGCCTGCGAGGATGTTGTTGGTCGTCAGGTCGGCCTGAATCAAGTGCGTCCGGCGAAGTTTTCCGGCCGCCACGGCCAGCATCGGCGCCGAGATGTCCACCGCTGTTGAGGCCCCGACTTGCGGCTCGATGAACTGCGTGAGCCTGCCCGTGCCGCAGGCGAAGTCCAGGCAGCGGATTTCCTCCCGGCTCTTGAAATGTGTTTGAAGTACCTCCGCAAGGATCCGCTGCTCCAGCACCCACATGACTCTTGTGTGCGGGCTTGCGGCAAGCCCGTGGTCGTAAGTGGCTGCTTTAAGTTGGGTTGCATGCGAGAGTCGGTAACTGTGATCGCTGGTCAGCATTTCGTACGCGATCTCCTTTGGCGGCAACACGCTGGGGCAACCACGCCTATAATGCATCGTAAAGAATAGGCCCGGAACTTTAGGGCGTCAAGGTGTCAGCCGGCAGGAGCCTCCGAGGCGCTCCATCGCCTGGGCGTGCTCTTCCCGCAAGTCGCCCAGTCCGCCGGAGGCGCGCCAGTATCCGCCGGCGCGCCCTGGGGTCTGACGTGCCGGGATTCGCAGCAGTGAGGCGAGATTCAATGCCGATATGATTGGCGCCTCCGGCGAAGGGATAGGGGCGCCACAAGCTGTTCCGTTACATTGGAGTGTTGACTCTTGGATGAGGGGGTTCTATTCTTGACTTGGGGTGAGGCGTTTGGCAATGTCTGAAGCGGTTCCTGTGGGAACAGTCTACGCGGCGGCCGCGGCGCCGCCGGAGTTGGCGCCCAGAGGATGGAGTGCGCACAAATATATTTGGGTGTTGATAGCCGCAGGTGGCCTTGGCCTGCCGGCGTTCCTGGTCGGTTGGGGCGCGGGCGGGCCGTTGCTGGGGGGGCTGATCGCCAGCGTCCCGTTCGCCTTGCTCATTCTATATAAGCCGGAATTCGGGGTTTACCTGCTGGCAATCGGTATTCCGTTCGAGACGCTTGCCCCCGTTGGCCCGGCCACCGCCCTGAAGATTCTTGGCCTTTTCACCTTTGTGTCTTTCCTGATTCACTTGGTTGCCGACGCGCGAGTGGAGTATCGGTCTCCTGCGTTCCTGCTGGCCCTGGCACTGGCCACCTGGTCTATGCTCGCCATTATGGGGACGCAGGTTCCCGAACTTGCGTGGGAGATTGTTCTGACCCGCTATCAGTTGGTGGGCCTGTTCTTGTTGGTCATCAGCCTCTGCCAAACAAAAGAGCGTGTACAGGCGCTGTACTGGGCGCTTGTGCTGGGCGCCCTGGGCGCGGCTATCCTTGGATTCATCAGTCCGGCGCAAATCCGCGGAACCGTGCAAGAGGCCAGTCGCCTGACCATTGGCGGACAGGATATCAACCAGTATGCCAAGGATCTTATGCCCGCCGTGTTCCTGGTACCGTTCTTGATCACCCGGAGCAGAGGCTGGCTCCGCCCGCTGCTAGCGCTGGTAGTTCCCGTGATCCTGATTGCACTGGTGGCGACGGGGAGCCGCTCTAACTACGTGGCCTTGCTGGCGGGCCTCCTCGTGGCAACCCTGATGTTTCGGGGGATCTCTTGGCCTCGGCGCGTGGCGTTGTGCGGCGGCGTATTGGCGGTTGTCGGCTTATTCGTGCTAGTGATTGCGGCCTCGGGGCTGTGGTCGGCCGGGCTTTGGGAGCGGATGGTTGAGATGCAGCAAAAAGGATTGGCGACCGGTAAGCGCCAGTGGATGTGGGAGTATGCCATCCAGATGGGCCTCGATCATCCGCTCTTGGGTGTCGGACCAGGCAATTATCGGCTGGAAGTACTTCGTCAGAGCGTGGCGGGCAACAAGGTGCCCCACAACGACATCTTGACTTTCCTGGCCGAGACGGGTTTTCCGGGGGCGATTCTGTATTGTGGTTTCGTGATGGCCGTGGTGGTGCGGGCGACCAAGGTCAGCGTGCCGTTGCTCCGAGCATCTCTTCTGGGGCTTGTGACGGCTGCTTTTGTGGCCAGCCTTGCGAACCCTTCGTTCGGACTCAAGGGCTACTGGATGCAGATGGCGGCGATTGCCGTTGCCGGGACAGCGTTTTTCCACCCGGTGGGGAGCCAAGAGAAGCCGACCCTTGAGACGCACCCCGGGGTTACTTGATGGCGGCGTACGAGCACTCTGGAACCAGGACGTCCCCGATCAGTTTCGTTACGGCGCACAGTCGGATCAGCCGCAGGACGGTCTGGTAGGCCGTTCCTCCTTCTGACGGGAGCCGCAGGTCCCACCGGTCGTAAACCCGCACAAACCCCGCCTGGCGGAGCATCCGGCGTGCCTTCCACGGGGTGAACCAGTTGATGGCAGGTGTCTGCGTATGGCCGACCAGATGCGGCCTCTTGTTCTTGGCCCACTCCATGATGTGGCGTTTGAGCCTGTCCGGGTACCACCCGAACATGGGAAAGCCCCGGATTTCCCCTTGTCTGGGGCACAGGCTGCTGGAGGCATAGAACCAGAACACGCCGCCGGGTTTCAGCACGCGGTACGCCTCGTTCATCGCCGCCTGCGCGTCGAGGACATGCTCCAACACATTGTCCATGGTGACCACGTCGAAACGGTCGGCAGGGCAGGGAATCGCCTCGGCCACCCCTGGAAGGATCGTGACCGAGACATTCTCGTGGCTGGCCAACTGTGTGGCGAGATTACGTGCGGCTTCCCAAGGCTCAACGCCTGTCACTTCGTATCCTTGGAGTGCACACGCAATCAGGAACTGCCCTTGGGCCGTGCCGACGTCGAGAATGGCGGCGCCGGGCTGGATGGGCCGGACCCGATTCAGTCGGGCCAGTCGCAGATTCGCCGTGGCTTTCATCTGCGGGAGTCGCATCAGGGCTTCTTCGGGCGAAAGTTGCTCGGTGGCTTTCTGTTCGGTGGTCATTGTGCCGGGCCTTTCCTACTGAATGAAGGGATTATCAAGGCCCGTCGGAGTCGGGTCAAGTTCCAAATGCAGGTTGGATGCAGGCTGAAGGTTGCCTGCAATGCAGGTTGCCTGGGAAGTACGGAAAGGGCTTTGAGCGGCTGACGCCAAGGGGTTAAAGGTTAACACTCGGGAACGTCGATTGGTAAAATGGCGTAGTCGGCGCGAGGGTCTGATTGAGCCGGGGAGACGGTATGATTATTTCGCGGACGCCGTTCCGTGTCAGTTTCGCCGGAGGCGGAACGGACTTGGCGGCCTTCTACCGGGAGGAGAAGGGGGCCGTCACCAGTTCCGCCATCGACAAATATGTTTATATTACTGTCAATAAGCGGTTCGACAAGACCATCCGCGTCAGTTACTCCAAGACCGAGATCGTCGACGATGCCGACCAGGTCCAGCACCGCATCGTGCGCGAGGCCCTGCGCCTGACGGGCCTCAGGCAGGGGCTGGAGATCACCAGCATCGCCGACCTCCCGGCCGGCACCGGCATGGGCTCTTCCAGCGCGTTTACGGTCGGCCTGCTGCACGCCTTGCATGCCTATGCCGGGCGGCACGCGCCGGCGGCCCAGTTGGCCGAGGAGGCCTGCCACATCGAGATCGACATCCTCGGCGAGCCCATCGGCAAGCAAGACCAGTACGCCTCGGCCTTCGGCGGCCTGAACCACATCGAGTTCAACCCCGACGGGACGGTCTACATCAACCCCGTCATCTCCTCGCGCGAGACGCGCGAAGAACTCGGCTCCAACCTGATGCTCTTCTACACCGGAGTGACGCGGTCGGCCTCGCAGGTCCTGGCGAAGCAGAAGGAGGACACGGCGGCGAAACTGGCCGTGCTCAGGCAGATGCGCGACATCTCCGACAGCATGGCGAAGGTCTTCCAGGCGGGCCGCCGCCTCCACGAGTTCGGCCAGCTTCTGCACGAGTCCTGGCTCCTGAAGCGGAGCGTGACCGGCGGCATCTCCAACCCCGACATCGACCGCTGGTACGATGCCGCCCGCGAGGCCGGCGCTCTGGGCGGCAAGCTGCTCGGGGCGGGCGGCGGCGGCTTCCTCCTGTTCTTCGTCGAGCGCCAGAACCGCCGCGCCGTCGCCGAACGCCTCGGCGACCTCCGCGAACTGCCGTTCCGCCTCGAACCCGAGGGATCCAAAATCATTTACGTGGGAGGATAGCCGGCCATGACAGACCCGTTTCCCGCCGCATACCTTCAGGGGCTTCGCAAGGTCCTGGATGAGGTCGACCTGGGCGCGGTCCAGCGCATAATCGACCTCCTCTGGGACGCCTATAATCGCGAGGCGCACATCTTCATCATTGGCAACGGCGGCAGCGCCGCCACCGCCAGCCACATGATGTGCGACATGGCCAAGGGTTGCGGCGTCGAGGGCCGCCCCCGCATTCGCGCCATGAGCCTGACGGACAACGTGCCCGTCATCACCGCCATCGGCAACGACGTGTCCTACGATAAGATCTTCACGCTGCAACTGGAGTTCTTCCTGAAGCCGGGGGACGTCCTGGTGGCGATCACGGCCTCGGGCAACTCGCCGAACATCCTCGACGCGGTCCGCTACGCGCGCGAGCACGGCGCGACCACGATTGGCCTCATCGGGTTCGGCGGCGGCAAGCTGAAGGCCCTCGTGGACGCCGATGTCACCGTCTCCAGCCGCAATTACGGCCATGTGGAAGACCTCCATTGCGTGCTGGAACACCTCATCAGCCAGCGTCTGCGCGAGAAGGTCTGCGCGCTTCAACCGAGTTAAGAAAGATCGGCGGCCGTATGCGTGTTGCGATCATAGGCGGTTACCCGGTCGAAGGCGTTGCGATCGGAGGCGCCGCCAAAGTCTGCCGCCAGCTTGCTCAGTTGCTGGCCGCGCGGGACGATCTGAACGTACATGCGGTGACGGCGACGGCGGCGTTTCGTTGCGACCGGGCGTATGACGATGGCCGGGTGCACGTCCACGTGGTCGGTGCCGGTGGAGTGCTTCCGCTGGGCGTCAGACTGTATTTCGGTGTCCGGCGCCGGCTGGTTCGAGTCCTTCGCGAAGTGGCGCCCGATATCGTCCACGCGCAGGACCCGGCCGACGGCTTGTTTGCGGCCGAGGCGGGCTTTCCGACCGTGATGACCGTCCACGGCATTCTGTCTCGGGAAGTGGAGTTTGCGCGCCACTTGAGGCGGCTATGGGCGGCTGTGCATCTGCACTATTACCGTAAGGGGTTGCGGAGGGTCCGGCACATCATCAGCATCAGCCCGTACGCGGAGCAGGAACTGCGCCCCTGGACCGACGCGACGTTCCACTTCATTCCCAACCCCGTTAATCCGGCTTTCTTCGGGCTTGATCCCGCCGGCGCCGAGGCGGGCCGCATACTTCACGTCGGCATCGTTATTCCGCGCAAGTGCGTCCTGGAACTGGTTTGTGCGTTCGCGCAGGTGCACCGGAAACACCCCGGCGCCCGGCTGCGGATTGTGGGGGAACTTCAGCGCAACCCGGCCTACGTGGAAGACGTCCGGGCGCTGATTGCCCGGGAGGGGCTGGGCGGCGTGGCGGCCATCCTGGGCGTGCTTCCGGAGGAGCAACTGCTGGAGGAGATGCAGCGGGCTTCCATTCTTGCCCTGATGAGCCGCCAGGAAACCGCCCCCGGAGGCATCGGTGAGGCGATGGCCGCCGGACGGGCGGTGGTCTCCAACCGTATCTGCGGCATCCCGTACATGGTGCAGGATGGTGTCACGGGCCTGCTGGCCGAGGCGGGGGACGTGGATGGCTTTGCTGCCCGCTTGGAGCGGCTGGTGGCGGACCCCGCCATGTGCGGCGAGATGGGCCGCCGCGGCCGCGAGAAGGCGTTGCTTGACTATCATCCTGACCGTGTGGTAGACGAGACAATGGATGTTTATCAACGCATCCTCAGCATGCAGCGGGCCGCCGCTGACGGTGCGAAGGAGGAGAAGCCGTGAAAGTCTTCGTCACGGGCGGAGCGGGTTTCGTCGGCAGCCACATGGCGGCGAGGCTGGTGCGCGACGGCCATACCGTGACCGCCTACGACAATCTCTCGCTTGGCAAGCGGGAGTTTCTCGAGGAACTTATTGCGGGCGGGCGGTGCACCCTCATCGTAGGCGACCTGCTGGACAGGGATGCGGTGGCCCGGGCTATGGCCGGCCACGACCTGGTCATCCACCTGGCGGCCAACTCAGACATCTTCCGGGGCTTGGAGGACACCGAACTCGACCTCCGGCAAGGCGTGATCGCCACTTACAATACGCTTGAAGCGATCCGCGCCAGTAACATCCGCCGCCTCATCTTCTCCTCCAGCAGCGTTGTGTACGGCGAAGCGACGGAGATTCCGACGCCGGAGGACTACGGCCCTCTGCTGCCGATTTCCTTCTACGGCGCCAGCAAGCTGGCCTGCGAGGGGCTGATCAGCAGCTACGGGCACAACTTCGGCCTCCAGTCGTGGATTTACCGTTTCGGCAACATCGTGGGCACGCACGCGACGCACGGCGTCATCCTCGATTTCGTCCGAAAGTTGAAGGCCGATCCGCGGCGGCTGGAGGTGCTCGGCGACGGCCGGCAGTCGAAGCCGTACCTGCACGTCAGCGATTGCGTCGACGGCATGCTGTTCGGCTTTGCCCGCGCCGCGGACCCGGTCAATGTTTTCAACCTGGCCGTCAACGATGCGTGCGACGTCAAGACGATTGCCGAGACAGTGGTCAAGAAAATGGGCCTCAAGGGCGTCGAGATCGCGTATATGGGCGGATCGCGCGGCTGGCCGGGCGATGTGCCGCGCGTCGGCCTCAGCCCGGAGAAACTGGCCCGGCTGGGCTGGCGGGCGTCGATGACGTCCCGCCAGGCGGTCGAGCGCGCCGCCGAAGAGATTATCGCCCAGGAATCCTCGGGATGACTCCAGACACGCCCTCAGGCAAGTCCGTACGCCAGGCCGTGGTCCTCTGCGGCGGGAAGGGCACGCGGCTGCGGTCGATCACCGGCGACGCTCTTCCGAAGGTCATGATAGACGTGTGCGGCCGGCCGCTCCTGGAATACCACGTGGAGTTGCTCCGGCGGCACGGCATCGACGACGTAATCCTGTGCACGGGGTACCTTTCGGAGGTGATCGAGAGGCACTTTGGCGACGGCGAGCGGTTCGGCGTGCGCCTGCGGTACGCGCGAGAGCCGCAGGCCCTCGGCACGGCCGGGGCCCTGGTCCAGGTGCCCTTTGACCTGTCGGACGAGTTCTTCGTGCTTTACGCGGACGTGTTCGCCAACGTGGACCTCAGGCGGATGGCGGCCTATCATTGTCAGAAAGGCGGCGAGGCTACGTTGCTCGTCCATTCGTCGGAGCACCCGTACGACAGCGATCTTGTGGTTGCCGACACCGAGACGGGGCGGATCACCGGTTTCCCGGGGCGGCCGAAGCCCGGCGAACCGTTCGTCAACCTGACGAGCGCGGCCCTTTACGTGGTCAACCGGTCGGTGGCGCCTCATATTCCGAGGGACCGCTCGACGGACCTGGCCCGCGACATCTTTCCGGCGCGACGGAAGGCGGGGGCGGCCCTGTACGCGTACCTCAGCGAAGAATATTTGCACGATATGGGCACTCCGGAGCGTTATGCCAGGGTGGTGCGAGACGTCAGGAGGATGATTGAACAGCGTGCAGGCAGTCTTTTTGGACCGTGACGGCGTCATCAACGAGGAGGTGGACCTCCTGCACCGGGAGGACCAACTGGCGCTGATTCCCGGCGCGGCCGAGGCGATCCGGCGCCTCAACGACACCGGCATCCTGGTTATTGTCGTTACGAACCAGCCCGCGGTCGCGCGGAACCTGTGCACGGAGGCCGACGTCCGGCGCATCCACGCGCGCCTGGCCGAGATGCTTCGCCAGGCTGCCGGGGCGCGCCTCGACGGGGTCTACTACTGCCCGCACCACCCGGAGAAGCATCACGCGGACGGCAACCCGGCGTATCGGATCGACTGCGACTGCCGCAAGCCCGGAATCGGCATGCTCGAAGAGGCCCGGAGGGCCTTCGGGCTCGATTATGCCCGCTGCTACATGGTCGGTGACACGACCCGCGACATCCAAGCCGGCCGCAATGCCGGCTGCCGCACGATCCTGGTGCGAACGGGCTACGGCGGCCGGGATGGCAAGTGCCAGGTGCAGGCGGACTTGGTGGTGGACGACCTGGCCGCTGCGGCGGGGGTTGTTATCGGAGCAAGCCGGGCTGAGGGGCCGTGAACCTGGCGTTACGGACGGACGGGAGATCATGCGGGTCGTTGGGGATGGTTTCCCCAGCGCGGGATGACGGCAGTGGTTGCCGGAGAAACCATGGGCACGTTTGTCGAACGCTACGCGAAACTCTACGAGACGTTGGGGTTCCCGCACCTGGTAAGTGGCGGCAATCTCTTTACGTTTGTTAATCCCTATACGCTTGCCCCCTGGGGGCCGGCGAAGTGGTGTTTCATGCTGGAACTGGCCGCGGCGGCGGAGTTGTTGTCCTCCTCGAAAGCCCGGATGCTTCGGTGCACAGGCGGTTTCGCCGCCAACACGTGCGATCAGTGGTACGCGGTTATAGCCGACCGGTTCACCTCGTTGGACCAGATGAAGGCCAAGGGCCGCAGCGAGATTAACCGCGGCCTGCGCAACTGCCAGGTGCGCCGCATCGACTCCGATTACGTGGCCGACCACGCCTACGAGGTGTATGCCGCGGCCGTCAAGAGTTATCCCAACTTTCCGGAGCGTGTTCGCACGCGGGAAGAGTTCTCGCGGCACGCGCGCGCCAATCGAGACTTCGAGGACATCGGGCATTACTGGGGCGTTTTCGAGGGGAGCACTTCAAGGCTGATCGCTTACGCCCTCAACCATGTCTTCGATAAGGTCGAGGTGTCTTACGCCTCGATCAAGATTCATCCGGATTACCTGGGCTTGTATCCGTCGTACGCGCTGTTGCACACGATGAACGAGTTTTACTTGTCGCAGCAGAGTTTCGAGTATGTCAACGACGGTTGGCGGTCCGTGTTTCACGATACACAGATCCAGCATTTCCTCATACGCAAGTTCGCGTTTCGGCGCGAGCCCAGCAGCCTCAAGATATTCTACAGGGGGGGCTGTCGGCGCTGATGAAGATGACGTATCCCTTCCGCAGAATTCTGCAAAAGGCCGACCCTCGCCTGGCTGCGATATACAGGCTGGAGGAGATCAGCCGGGCGTGTGCGGCCAGGGCGAACTCGGCGCGGCCGGAGGCGGGCGGCTGTTAAACTCCAGAAAAGGCCGGATGGACGGCCGGCCGCCTTGAGGGAGACGCCGGCAGATACTGTGGCTCGGTGAGGAGCGTGAACGCGGTCATGCGGGTTCTTGTCATCGGATCGGCAAACCTGGTGCATGTCGAGCCCTACCTGCGCCACATGGTGCGCGCCGGATGGGACGTCCACTGGTGGGTCACCGCGTCCGGCCCGGTCCGGGTCGAAGGCGTTACGGTGTGGAAAGGGCACGGCGGCAAGGCGTACACGAGCGACGCCCGCAAGCTGGACTATTTCTGCCAGGGCCTGCGGCTGAGACGCAAGGTAAGTGCGATCGCGCCGGACATCATCCACGCCCATTACGCCAGCAGCGCGGGGTTGATGGCGTGGATGTCGGGGTTCCGCCCTTACGCTGTCACGATCCACGGCTCGGACCTGATGGAGCGGTCCCGAACGTGGGTGGGCCGGGCGATACTGGGGCGGGTGCTGCGCGGCGCGGCACTGGTCAACCCGGTTGCCTCGCACATGAAGGGCCTCCTGGCCCGCCTGGGCGCGGCGGAGCAGCGGATTCTGCCGCTGCCGTTCGGCATCGACCTGGAGAAGTTTCCGTACCGGCCGCGAGGGGACCTGTTTCGGGGGGGAATCCGGCTGGTTTGTATGCGTTCGCTCCGGTCGGCGGTATACAATATACCGATGATCCTGCGAGCCGTGGCCGAAGCGCGGCGGGCGGGCGCCGGCGTTACGCTTTCCCTTCCGGCAGGGGGGGAACTGACGGAGGAACTCAAGCGGCTGGCAGCGGAGCTGGGGATCGCCGACGCCGTGGCTTTCGGCCAAGGCTACCGTAGCGAGGACGTTCCGAACATATTGGCGGCTCATGATGCGTATGTGTCGGCGTCGCTGTGGGACGGCGCCAGTCTTTCGCTGATGGAGGCGATGGCCTGCGGCATCATGCCCGTGGTTTCCGATATCCCGGCCAACCGGGAGTGGGCGCAGGAGGGGGAGGGCGCATTTCTTTTTCCCTGCGGCGACTGGCGTCGTTTAGCCGAAATCATTGTGAGTCTGCCCGCATCGCGCGAGAGGGGGGAGCGCGCTCTGCGTCACAACCGGGTCACGGTTGAAATGCGGGCCGACCGCAGCAAGAACATGGCTGTCCTGATGGGGCAGTTGGCGGCCGCCGCCTTGGCGGCAGAGAAGGGCTGAGAGATGACTCCATTGCCGCACCCGCACCCCGTCTGGCCCGAGGGCAAGGCGTTTGCCTTCACGGTCTTGGACGATAGCGATCTGTGCAGCGTTGCCAACACCAAGCCCGTCTACGATTTTCTGGCCTCTTGCGGCCTGCGGACGACGCTGACGGCCTGGCCGCTGGCGGCCGAGCACCCCGACAGTCAGAGCGGCGCCACCCTGGCGGACGGGGATTACCTCGATTTCGTTCTGGACCTGAAGAGCAAGGGGTTCGGCATCGGTTTTCACGGGGCCACTTGCCAGAGTTCTCTGCGGGAGAAGACGATCGAGGGCATCGAGCGATTCCGGTCGCTCCTGGGCGGCGATCCTCCGGTTCACGCGAACCACCACAATAACCGGGAGAACATTTATTGGGGGGTCGACCGCCTCCACGGGCGGTTGTGGCGCGCCCTCTACCGCGCGGTCACCCTGGGCAAGACCCGGCAGTTCGAAGGGCATGACCCGCAAAGCCCTTACTTCTGGGGCGACCTGTGTCATCGACACATTACGTATGTACGTAACTTCGTGTTTCAAGAGATCAATATCCTGAAGGTCAACCCGACCACGCCGTATCATGACCCGTCCAAGCCGTACGTGCGATTCTGGTTCAGTTCCACGGACGGGGGCGACGTGGGACGGTTCTGCAACGCCATTCGCCCCGAGCGGCAGGCAAGGCTGGAGCAGGAGGGGGGGGCGTGCATTTTGTACACGCACTTCGCGTTTGACTTTGTCCGAAACGGGGCGCTGAACGCCGAATTCCGCCGGCTGGTCGAATTGCTGGCGGCGAGAAACGGCTGGTTTGTGCCGGCCTGGAAGCTCCTCGACTATTTGCGAGAACAGGGCGGCGGCGGAAACATTCCCGAGGCCGAACTCCGTGCCATGGAACGCCGGTGGATGTGGGAGAAGATCCGCCACGGCAGCGGTTAAGGGCGCTGGTTTCAGGCCGCCGAATCCGACCCAAAGGAGCCAGGACCTTGGGCCTTCGACTGGAATCCCTTGACTTCAGTGCCGTGCCATGGCAGGAACTTGACGCCATGCCCGACCGCACCGTTTTCCAGACCCGCGAATGGCTCCAGTTCGTGCAGGCGACGCAGAAGGCCACGCCCGTGGTCGCGGCCCTCCGCGACGGCAATGACACGGTCGGCTACTTCACGGGCTTGGTCGTCCGGAAGTTCGGGATCAAGGTGCTGGGCAGTCCGTTCCCGGGGTGGACGACGTCCTACATGGGCTTTAACCTGCGGCCGGGGGTCTCGCGCCGCGAATCGCTGGCGGCGCTGCCCGAGTTTGCCTTCGGCCAGTTGGGCTGCATGCACTTTGAGTTCATGGACCGCCAGTGCACCACCGAGGACTACCGCGCCTTGGGCTGGGAATACCGGATGATCGGGACGTTCGAGGTCGACCTGACGTCGGATGAGAAAGTCATTTTCCACAGAATGAGCCAGAAGTCCTGCCGCTGGGCCGTCGGCAAGGCGGCCAAGAGCGGGGTGGTGATCGCGGAGGCCCCGCCCGAGGGCTTTGCGGAAGACTACCATGCCATGTTGCTGGACGTTTTCGCGAAGCAGGGCCTTGTGCCTACGTACGACTTGGAGCGGGTGCGCCAGTTGATTCGTCATCTTCACCCGACGGGGCGGCTGCTGCTGCTCCGGGCGCGGTCGCCCGACGGAACGCCGATTGCCACGGGCATCTTTCCGGCGCTTGGCACGACGATGACGTTTTGGGGCGGCGCCAGTTGGCGACAGTACCAGAAGCTCCAGCCGAACGAGGCCCTCATCTGGCATGCCATGCGCTACTGGAAGGAGCGCGGCGTCGAGATCTTCGACATGTGCGGCGCCCCCGAATACAAGCGAAAGTACGGGGGGAGGCGCATTGTCATTCCGTGGGCGCGGCTGTCGCGATTCCGCATCTTCTCCTTGGCCCGCCGCGCGGCCGCGAAGGCTTTCTGGTACAGATGGAAACTCCTCGGATACCTTCGCAACCGCGGCAACGAAAGCGCGCTAACGGACGGCCATGCCGAGGGCGCCGCCGCACATGAGAGCGGAGCTCCAGACAAGACGGCCGGCCAGGACCAGTAGCAGGGCGACGCAAGGCGCGGTCCTTTCTTATGAACATTGTCTACATCCACCAGCACTTCGCGACCACGCGCGGGACCACCGGCACCCGCAGCTACGACTTCGCGCGCCTCCTGACGGCCCGCGGCCATAAGGTCACCGTGGTATGCGGCGTGTACGGGCCGAGCGACATCGCGGGCCAGGCCCTGGACGGATTCGTCACCCGCCGCACGATCGACGGCATCGACGTCCGCATCATCAACGTTCGCTACGACAACAAGCAGAGCATCGCGGCCCAGGTCCTGTCGTTCCTCCTTTTCATGGTCGGCAGCACGATTGAGATGTTCCGGGTTCGCGGCGCCGACGTCGTCTTCGCCACGAGCACGCCCCTGACGGTGGGCTTTCCGGGAACGGTGGCCCGGTACCTGCGCGGCTTGCCGTTTGTGTTCGAGGTCCGCGACATCTGGCCGGAGTGGGCGGCTGAAATCGGGGCCATCCGCAATCCGTTCATCATCTGGGCGGCGAAGCTGGCCGCCCGCGCGTTCTACCATGCGGCCGACCGCATCATCGTCATCAGCCACCGCATGGGCGAGCGGCTGAAGGAGCAACTGGGGCCTGCCGGCCACAAGGTCCGCGTCGTTCCGCTCGGGACGGACGTGGCCCTGTTCGCCGGCGCACCGCCCGACGCCGCCTGGCGCCGCGAGCATGGCCTGGAAGGCAAATTTGTCGTGGTCTATGCCGGGGCGCACAGCCGCCTGCACGCGCTGGGGTGGGTCTTGAAGGCAGCCGCGATCCTGAAGGACGATGCGGACATCCGTTTCGTCCTCATCGGCGACGGCGTTCTCAAGGCCGCGCTGGTGGAGGGGGCCCGCCGCGAGGGTCTCGGCAACGTCCTGTTTCTCGATCCGATCCCGAAAGAGCGGCTGGCGGGGATCTTGCGGACGTGCGACCTCGGCCTGATGACGATCGAGAACCTTTCGATCGTCGACATCGCGTGTCCGAACAAGTTTCTGGATTACCTTGCGGCGGGGATTCCCGCCCTCGTGAACTTTCGCGGCGAGGCAGCCTCCATTTGCGAGCAGGAGGGTTGCGGCGTGGCGGTGCCGCCCGACGACCCGGCCGCCATGGCCGAGGCCATCCGCCGCCTGGTGCGCGACCCCGCCCGGGCTCGAAGTATGGGCGAGCGGGCCCGCGAAACGGCGGTGCGCCGATTTGATCGGGCGCAGCTGGTGGAGGATTTCGAGAGAGTCCTGGAAGAGGCGGGGCATGACTGAAGGCGGGGTGCACACAACGGGGCCCGATGCGGCCGCCTGCCACGGCTTCTCTATCGACGT
>Ga0209777_10002785_pt1 | contig 22466 bp, 22 predicted proteins | sample FrelakmetHBP12HB_FD_187147 | JGI IMG/M metagenome (GOLD analysis project Ga0209777, IMG submission 187147) | Freshwater lake sediment microbial communities from the University of Notre Dame, USA, for methane emissions studies -HBP12 HB (SPAdes)... | ecosystem: Environmental > Aquatic >...
TCCCGACATATTCGACAATCCCCTCCTGTAAAAAGACATAATATCCCGAGATACTTCTAAACTCTTCATTCAGAGCATGAACAAATGGTTTGCTCATAATTTTCCATCCTCACTTTTCAGCAGCTGTCTCCAAGGAAATCCCGGATTCAACAGCTCATCAGGTATCTCCTTATGACTTATTGGATTGGATTTTACCAAAAGAGTTAAGTAATTAATGAGCATTAACAACAGCGCCTATTTATTTCCTAAATAAATTAATGATCTCTTTTATCATCCGCCCCAAAAAACAAAACCCCCATCTCCTTTTTAAAAAATGGGATCTTGTCGGACTGCTTCATGGACCAGCCTTTCGGTTCTGAGAGCGTTCGGTGCCTGCGAGGGGCAGGGCGTTCGGCATTCAGCGTTTAGGAAAAAACTTAAAAGATTTAGGCTGAATACTGTAAGCTGATGGCTATCCGCTTTATATTTATGAAGCCAAATCTTTAATTGTTTTTTGCCACGGACAAGGCAGACAAAAACGGGGGAAGGGTCTGTGATAGTCTGTGTGGGTCTGCGGCTGATAGATAACTTTTAAAAATGTTTTATTTAAATCTATTAAACAGTTAAAGGCAACCCCCCTCCTATTTTCCCGAACTGCTTTTCCTGCCGTACCGTGCCTGTTTCTCCCGTTAGATTCCTTCGATTAGCTCCTGCTCGGTAGGCAGGTAGAGCTTGTATTTGGAACTACAAATTCAGCAAAATACGCAGGTGATCTTCCACGGCGGCCATTGTTGATTGGGACACCGGACCCAGACGTTTGGAAAGTCTATCCTTGGAGATGGAACGAATATCTTCACACTTGATAAAACTTCGCTTATTTAATCCACCTTCGGAAATTTCAATGGGAACATGGAAGGGAATCCCTTTTTCCTTCGAGGTGATGGGCAAAACGACGATAAGCTCAGCCGGTCCCTGGTTAAACAGATCCACCGATACAATCAGAGCGGGCCTTCTTCCAAATGGTTCTCGTCCTCGAGTGGGGTTCAAATCAACCAACCAGATTTCCCCTCTTCGTGATTCTGCCATCTTTTAATCCTTTTCTCCGTCAGACAGGGTGGTTTCCCACTGTTTTCTCTCTTCCTGTTCCATTTTCCACTTTTTGGGGTTTTCTCTTAACACCGAGTAAGCTTTGTTGGCTTCCTGAAGAAAACGGCGGCGGCGGTACTCCTCGATGGCCGTATCTAAGATAGCCTGAAGCGATTTTCTCTCCTGGGCAGCAATCTCCCTTAAAATATCACCGGATTCCTTACTTATCCGAACGGTTGAACTTGGCATGGTCTCTCCTTACACCTATATCGTTTACATATCTGTATACAATATTGTAACTGATTTGTCAACTTCTTTCTTATTAGGAGGGGACGTTGGCCGACGGGTTTAGGTTTAACCCTCGTTTTAATCCGTGGTTAAACCCGATCCATCTCATCAATACCTTTCTAACTCACCGGACTTTCCTTTGGCCCTATCGGGCTATCTGGGAGGATATCACAATTTGTGATATCCTCATGATCTACTTTCTGGCCGCTCGTTTTTGATGTTCCAAACTGGAAGATCAAGTTTTTAACTTCTTGATTTGTCAATTGAAACATGAAATCATCAGGGAACCGATCAACCTTGGCGGGAAGGTGGTCACAAATTGTGACCACCTTGGCTTTTTACTATTGGGCATGGGCTGACTGTCTAACATTAAGGGCCTTTACTTCATAGTCAAGACGTCCTTCGAGTTTGTCTTTTTCCACCTCAAGGTCATACCGGGCCTGCATATTCAACCAGAACCGTTCCGATTGGCCGAAATACTTGGAGAGCCTCAGGGCAGTATCCGCGCTGATCGAACGATTTCCATGAATGATCTGGTTAATTCGGCGCGGGTGTACGCTGATGTCCTTGGCCAATTTATACTGGCTGATCCCCATGGGCTTTAGAAATTCTTCCATCAATATCTCACCGGGATGGATGGGGGCAAATTTTCTGTTCATGAATACCTCCTAATGATAGTCTGCAATTTCAACATCATAAGCATTCCCTTGGCGCCAATGAAAACAGATCCGCCATTGGTTGTTGATCCGAATACTATGTTCTCCTTGACGATCCCCGGAAAGTTTTTCAAGGTGATTTCCTGGAGGAATGCGCAAATCTTCAATCTGTTCGGCGGCGTCAAGAATTGCCAGTTTTTTCCAAGCTGCTCTGTTAAGATTCGAAGGAAAATGTTTATATGGAAGGCGGGCAAAGAGCCGCTCGGTTTCTTTGTTTTTAAAAGTTTTTATCATTGGTTGAATAATAGCGCAGCACGCTATTAATATCAATAAAAAAATTACCCGAAGGCCCCTCTTTGAAGCCCGGGATGTTCATTTTGCATCAACTTCTTTTTCATCTTTTGACCTGATCATTCTATCCCTTTTAACCATCAACCCTAAAACAAAAGCCCCATCTCCTTTTTCAAGAAATGGGGTCTTGATGGACTGCTAAATGGACCATCCTCTTAAGGGTTTGAATTTCCATCTTTTATGAAGACAAATCTTTAATTGTTTTTTGCCACGGACAAGGCAGACAAAGACAGACGGGAGAATATGTACAAATTGACGACCTGTCAATCTGTACCCTGCCGGCCTTTTCGGGCAAGTAGGTTTTTCCCTGCGAAGGTCCGCAGGGAAAAGGTCTGTGTCAGTCTGTGTGGGTCTGTGGCTGATATATAACTTTTAAAAATGCTTTGTTTAAACCTATTAAGCAGTTAAAGTAAATCATAAAGGGAAGTAACCGCAAAAGGAGCAGCACTCCGTTTTAAGCATTTATGGAGGAATCGGTTAGTCCCCTTTACCACCGGGGTGTGTCAAATCTAAAGGGCCTGTTGCCCAAATCAGAATGTGACCACAATTTGAACTTTTAAAATTATATCATTAAATAACTTCAAGGTGTTAGAAAGGAGATCTTTCTGCTATATTTAAACAAAACCACAAGAAGAAGGTTTGGGCAACAGACCCTAAATATATTATTTTTCTTTGATCTTTAAAGGTAAGGCCAGATTAAGCAGATTCTGTGCATCAGGAACCTGATCTTTAGTGAGGGTGAAATGCATGGTGCGTCCTATGATTGATGGACTGTTGATGTGGAATTTCAAATGTGTATGAAACCATCCACGGGTTACCTCAACAGTCGTGACCATACTATAGGGGATCTCGAAGTTGAAACGATGACCGGCCAATAGCTCATCAAAGGTCTTTTCCTTGTAGGCGCGAAGCCGCTCCTCGGCAGATTTCTTCCTATCAAATCGCTCAAGTTGTCTTGCGAGCTTTCCGCCAAGGAATAACTCTGTAATCCCAAATTTGTAAGACACCTCTGTTGGGTGTTGGACATTGAGGGTTATTACCCTTTCTGTTGTGAAAAGAAGGTCGTATATTGTATCGTAAGTATGTCCACTAACTCTCTCAAGGAAACCGATACTCCTTTCCATGGTAAACCATATCCCTTTCCGGAAATACTCTTTCTAACCTCATTTTTAGGGACATTTTTGAATTCGTTGACTTGGTTCTATTCCTAAAAAATCCAGGTTGAATAATTTGAAGCATAGTAAAAAGTTAAAGTCAATCACCACTATTTTCCCGAACGACTTTTCATGCCGCGAAATGCAACTTTCTGGTGCCTCCCCCTGTTGAGGTTCCAACCCTTTGAAGGCGGTTTGACGTTTATTAGGCTTCTCTAGTCTTCCAAAGCTACACGGAACCGACAGACTTTGTCTCCCTTGGTCAGCAACTTAGAAAACCCGTTGGTCTTGAATTTTGGATTCAGTGCTGCTGCCATTCCCCGGAGGGATTCCGCAAGCAGAATCTCACAAATTTCGGGTTCCTTGGACCACGTTTTGGTTAAAGGGCAGGTTTTGAGTTCTTTTTCGAAGGCCCGAGGCGTGTGCTCGACATATCCATCCCAAAAATTGGCGTAGGTATCGTCGATCAAGTCATGCACTTTCGGCAGCGACATACAGTCGTGAAAATCTTCTCGAGTGGTGCCGGTTAGCGACATCCACATTTTGGCCCCGCTCTGACCCTGTTTATAGTATTCTTCTTTCAAACGTTCGATAAATTTTTCCCCGCCGACCTCCTTCCCAACTTTATACAGGACGACCATCTGCCGGGCCAGGGATTCCGTCCAGTTTTTGTATCGCTTGCCCATCTCCTCATCACTGACAGGATACTTTTCATAATCGGGTTTTTCTTTTGTTTCTTTCATGACAAGGCCTCCATTTCTTAAGATATAAAGATTTTATTTTTCCCGCATTTCCTCCCATCAGGCCGATTGTTTCAAATTACCCGATCCTTTTCCTCCACCCCAAACAAAACCCCCATCTCTTTTTAGAAAAATGGGACCTTGTCTGGTTGCTTCATGGACCAGCCTTTCTAGTGAGAGCTTTAAAAAAAATCCCCTTTTGCCCAATCTCTGCTTCAGACTCAAATTTTAATCCTCGAAATACTATCTGTATTCCTGTGATTAAAATTTTCGTCTTTCTTGACCTTGAACAAAATTGAACATTTTTTAAAGCTCCCAGGATATGAGCCGACGGTTTAAAAGCTAATATGGAATGATTTATTTAAACCATAACAAAGAGTTAAAGTCAATTTAAATGAGTTAACGCTAAGCTCAAAGGGATGGAGCCCGATAAGATTAGAACATATTTCAAAAGAATGGCCCTGGACCTCTGAGGTAAATCGGGTCAGGGAATTCTATTTTCGACCTTATCATTTAAAAGGCTTGGGGGATAGGGTAGCTCCCGAAAAGGCTGATCGCTCCACGAGGCACCAAAACGTACTCTATACGCACTGGGAAAAGAAAAAGGGGTAAACCTGTTTGGTTTACCCCCTGGATTTTCTGGCGGGGTCGGCGGGACTCGAACCCGTGGCCTCCGGCGTGACAGGCCGGCGTTATAACCGACTTAACTACGACCCCGATTAGCGGGTTGCTGAAACCGGGCACCGCCCCAAAGGGGTGGGAGTGAGACGAGATTTGGGGCGAACAAAAATGCCCATCGTATCTCGACCTTTTTGAGCAACCCTTAACAATAGTTATTACAAAACCTAATAAAAAGGCAAATGGTAGGCGGAACAGGATTTGAACCTGTGACCCTCGGCTTGTAAGGCCGATGCTCTCCCGCTGAGCTACCCGCCCATCCTAAAAAACATCTATCTTAAGACTTATTCCACTGTCAAGAAAAAACAATGGGCTATTTATCATTATAAATTTTAAATTGTTCCAGGTGCATGGCTTCTTTGGACTCCACGGAGATCCTCTTGCCGATCCTTTGTTCCAATTCTTCCATGGCCTGGTGCTCTTCATCCAAAAGCAGGCCGGCAATTTCCGGATGGACCTGCAAGGTCAGGCTGTCTCCCGGCATTTCCCAGGCCTCCCTCTCAATCTGCCGGAAGATCTGATAGCAAATGGAATTCTTGGATTTCAGCCAACCTTCACCCTCGCAATAAAAACAAGGTTCCCGGAACAGCCGAGTCAAATTTTCACGGGTCCGTTTCCGAGTCATTTCAATCAACCCCAGCTCGGACATCTTAAGGACATTGGTCTTGTTCTTGTCTCGTTTCAGGGCTTCTTTCAGGGCATTAAAAACCTTTTCCCGGTCGCTCTTTTTTTCCATATCAATAAAATCAATAACCACCAATCCGCCGATATTGCGCAACCGCAACTGGTAGGCAATCTCTTTGACGGCCTCCAAGTTGGTCTTAAGAATGGTTTCTTCCAGATTCCTCTTGCCCACATAACGACCGGTATTGACATCGATCGAGGTCAAGGCCTCGGTGGCTTCGATAACGATATAGCCGCCTGATTTCAACCAGACCTTTTTGCCCAAGGCCCGTCCCACTTCCACTTCGATTCCATAGCCGTCAAAAAGGGGTTCTTTCCCTTCGTATAGGTGGACCAGATTTTTCAATTTAGGCATAAAAGTATCGATAAATTGAAGAATCTGCTCATATTCCGGCCGGGAATCGATCACCAGGCGATCCACTTCCTTGGTAAAAAGATCCCTGACCGCTCGGAGAGTTATATTCAAATCCTGGTAAATAAGGCTAGAAATAGAAGCCCGGAGCATTTTCTGTTGGATATTGTTCCAAAGCTTGATTAAAAAATCCATTTCGGTCTTGATTTTGTCTTTGAGTGCCCCTTCGCTGGCCGTCCTGGCAATCAATCCAAATCCATCCGGTTTGATCTCATTTAAAAATTCTCTGAGTTTTTTCCGCTCCGTTTCATCTTCAATGCGACGGGAAACGCCAATATGGTCCATGGTGGGCATGAGGACCAAATGACGACCGGGCAAAGAGATATGCGTGGTGATCCGGGCACCTTTTGAACCGAGCGGTTCCCGGACAACCTGGACCATGAGTTCCTGCCCTTCATTAAGCAGGTCCTCAATATTAAAATAAGGTTGACGGGATGTCGCTTTTTCTTCGAGTTCGACTTCCAGTTCGCTTAGACCTTCCTCCAGGTCTTCCTCCTCTTCCTTCATCATGGCCTCAAACTCTTCAAAATTGTCGGTTACATCAGTGATATAAAGAAAGGCCGCCCGTTCCAGTCCGATATCGACAAAGGCGGCCTGCATACCGGGCAGGACCCGGACCACCTGACCCTTATAGATATTACCGGCCAGACTGTATCGGCTGGGTCGCTCGACATGGAGCTCGGCCAGGATATTATTTTCGATCACCGCCACACGGGTTTCATAGGAACGGGCATTGATCAGTAATTCTGTAGCCATGATTAATAATCGATTTTGGTTTTGTTTTTTGTTACACGAAGGACTCGAACCGTATTTTTATATTTAATACACTCTTTGGCTTTGAATATCAAGTATTGGTTATTAAGCCTAAAAGTTGACAAGAGGGTAATTCATGATAAGATATTTAAAAAAAAGGATTCAAGGATTCGAGTGAATGGCATGGAAGTCAAAATACTCAAATTAAAAACAAAGGATTCAGGGGGTCTAGTGTAGTGTATCCGTAATCAGTTTACAGTCTTGTCATTCCGGACTTGATCCGGAATCCAGTCTTTTCAACCTGGATTCCCGCTTTCGCGGGAATGACGACATAGGGACATTGTAAAGGGAATATTGAAACACTACATTAGTCCCGCCAGCGGCGGGATTGAATCCTTTTTTCGTATTTAAGGAAGGATTGATGCGTTATTATCCTGTCTTTTTGGATTTGCAAAATGTCCCCTGTTTGGTTGTTGGGGGAGGGCAAGTGGGGGAAAGAAAGGTAAAGACCCTGCAATCCTGCGCGGCCAAAGTTTATCTGATCAGCCGGGAACTGACCCCTTATGTTAGAGAAGAAGTGCAGCAGGGTAGGATTAATCTTCTTGCCCCATCTTATCAGACCGAATACCTTAAAGAGATGTTCCTGGTCATCGGGGCCACCGATGATCCGGAACTCAACGGAAAAATCGGCCGGGAGGCCAGGGAACGCAAGATCCTATGCAATATCGTCGATAAGCCCGGTGAATGCAACTTTATCCTCCCCTCTCTGGTCTGCCGGGGGGATCTGACCATCGCCGTTTCTACTGCCGGGAAGAGCCCGGCCTTGGCTAAAAAAATCCGCCTGGATCTGGAAGAGGGATTTCCAGAAATCTACGGCCCATATCTGGAGTTGTTAGGTCAAATACGCAACGAGGTCCTGGCCCGCAACATGTCCCAGGAGGAAAACCAAAAAATTTTTGAAATCCTGGTCAATTCTCCTGTTCTGTCCTGGTTGAAGACCGGAGATTTTGAATCCCTGTTTGCTCTTATGGACCGTCTCCTGGATCCGCCTTTTCCTCGGACCAACTTAACCGAAATCTTATATAAACTGTTCCCTTCCCTTCAGTGAGGACTCATGGCCGTTTTCTTTTTCAAATGCACATTAAGTCTCTATTTGCTGGGCACTTTGGGATATATTCTGTTTATTGTTTTTCAACTCAAACCCATGGCCCGAATTTCTTTCGGCCTTCTCTTTCTGGGATTCTTAACCCATACGTTAACTATCGGCCTCTGGACTATTCAAACCGGCTATTTCCCGGTTTATAATTTACGGGAGTCCTTATCGTTTTTTGCCTGGGCAATGATCGGGGTATACCTCTTGATCCAGGTTCGGTTCAACCTCATGGTATTGGGCTCTTTTCTTTCTCCCCTGGCCGCGGTAATGATGATCAGCTCTTCCTTTCTTCCCCATCAAATCGGACCGGTTAATCCCCTGCTGCAAAATATCTGGTTGATGATTCACATAGTAACCATCTTTTTCGGCAACGGGGTATTTGCCATCGCCTTTTTAGCCGGGATCATGTATCTCATCCAGGAACGCCAGATCAAATCCAAACACTTAGGCCCTCTTTATCATCGGCTTCCCTCCCTGGAGGTCCTGGATGCCCTGAATTATAACTGCCTGATTCTCGGATTTCCTCTTTTGACCCTGGGCATGCTCAGCGGATCGATCTTTGCCCAATACACCCTGGGCACCTTCTGGAGGTGGGATCCCAAAGAGGTTTGGTCCTTGATCACCTGGCTGCTTTATGCCGCCTTGCTGCACGGCCGTCTGGTGGCCGGTTGGCGAGGCCGGCGCTCGGCCATGATCTCCATTATCGGGTTTCTAATATTGATCTTCTCCTTCTTGGGTGTAAATTCTCTGGTTAAAGGATACCATAGCTTTTCGGCTTTTAAAGCCCCGGCTAATGAGGTTCAGGAATCGATAAGGAGAAAAAATATCCGATGATATTAAACACTCATATATCTATCAGGCATCGATAAAAAGAGGGAATTGACGTAAAAATGAGAAATTGGAATGGATGAGTTTTTTCCTGTCTCCTGAATTCTGAATTCTTTAGTGACTTGAACCAAGGGATTTAAATTTGGAACCTGTTATTATTGGTCTGAATCATAACACCGCCGAGGTGGCCCTGCGGGAACGGCTGACTGGATTTTTAAATCAAAAGGGGCCGGATTTTTCCTTCCTTAAAGGAATTCCCGGGTTTAAGGAAACACTATTCCTTTCCACCTGCAACCGGGTTGAAATCCTTTTTGTTGCCGATGAACCGGATCGGGCGATCCAGGAATTGTTAACCTATTGGTCTGAAGGACTTCTCCTTTCCCCTTCCGACCTTTTACCGGCGATTTATATTTATCAGGCGGATGAGGCTGTCCGGCACCTGTTTCGGGTCGCGGCCGGTTTGGATTCCCTGGTCATAGGAGAACCGCAGATCCTGGGGCAGATCAAAGAAGCCTATCGGGAAGCGGTCAAGTATCACACCACCGGCGTTATCCTCAATCGCCTGCTTCACAAGACCTTTTCCGTGGCCAAACGCATCCGCACTGAAACCGGGATTGGCAGTCATGCGGTATCCATCAGTTTTGCCGCTGTGGAATTGGCCAAAAAAATTTTTCAGGATCTATCCGGAAAAAAAGTCCTTTTGATCGGTGCCGGAGAAATGGCCGAGCTGGCCGCGGAACACCTCTTGAATAACCGGGTCCGGAAAATTATCGTGGCCAATCGGACCCTGGAACGGGCCATGGAACTGGCCAGGCGATGGCAGGGCCAGGCCGTCTCCCTGGAAGAGATCCCATCAGCCTTATTGGAAAGCGATATCGTCATCAGTTCCACCGGGGCCCAGGAGACGATTATTTCTTACCCGCAGGTTAAAGGTATCATGAAACAAAGAAAACAACGGCCCCTTTTCTTCATCGATATCGCCGTACCCAGGGATATCGATCCCCGGATCAATGAAATGGATAATGTCTTTCTTTATGATATTGATGACCTCCAGGGAATAGTCCATCAAAATATGGCCGAAAGAAAACAAGAGGCCCTGCAAGCCGAAAGGATCGTTCAGGAAGAGGGTATCAAGTTCCGTTCCTGGCTGAAGGGACTGGAGGTTGTCCCGACCATTATCGACCTGCGGAAAAAGATGGAGGATATCTTTCAGGGGGAATGGAAAAAAGCCGGGCCGGCCTTGGAGGGTTTAACAGCCGAGCAACAAAAGGCGGTTGAACAAATGACCGGGGCCATGATCAACAAGATCCTCCATGCTCCCATCTCTTTTTTAAAAGAACCGGGCCATGATGATCATAAAGATGAAAAAATTGATCAGGTTCAAAAAATATTTAAAATAAATAAAGGGACGGAAGACTCATAAGAATCAATAAAGGGTGCAGGGTTTAAAGTGTAAAGGGCAAGGATTCAAGGGGTCAAGGGCCTGCGACGAGCTTAGGAGGATTCGAGTGAAAGGCGTGGAAGTAAAACCACTTTAACGTCTCGGTTGAGCCTTTTCGATGAACTCAAGGCCCAGAGCTCGTCGAATGGTCTCGTCGCAGGCCCTGGAATCCTGGAATCCTCGAACCCTATTTTAGTGTCAAAAAGGGATGTCCTCTTCAGGAAAAGGCCCTCCACTCTGCGGTTCGCCGCCGCCGAAATCTTTGTTTCCTGCTTCCCTTTCGGAAGGAACCCGTTCCCCGGCCGGTCCCAACATCTGCATGATCTGGGCCAGGACTTCGGTGGTGTAGCGTTTATTCCCGTCCCGGTCCTCCCAACTTCGGGTGCGCAACTTGCCTTCAATATAAACCTGCTTGCCTTTGACCAGATACTCACCGCAAATTTCCCCTAAACGCCCCCAGGCTACGATCCGATGCCATTCGGTTCGTTCTTCCTTATTCCCGTCTTTGCTGGTCCAGTTATCTCGGGTGGCCAGGTTAAAATTGGCTACTGCCGTTCCCGTGGCCGTATACCGAAGTTCCGGATCGGCCCCGAGGTTTCCGATCAAAATAACCTTATTTACCGACGCCATGACATCCCCCTTTAAGATTTCCGTCTTAATAAAATTATATATAATGTTAACATATCTCCTGAATAGGAGCAAGTTTTATCCTATATACCATCAGAGTCTGGTGTAAGGCCGAGTTTTATGATAAGATCTATCAAACCTTTTGAGGAGCGGTCTTCATGGAGAAATCAAACCAAACCTGCCGGCTTGAGGAACAACAACATGCCCTTCAAACCGGAGATGTGTCGGAGTGCACCCAACCCCAACCGTATCGTCAGGAACTCCCGGGCATTGTCAATGAACTGGTGGAAAGTTGCCGGGATCCGGAAACCTTTCACCACCTGAACCTGGTGGGATTACCTTCGAGAGAGGCGGTCGCTGAAATCATCGAACGACTGAGAAGGGTCCTTTTCCCCGGTTATTTTGGGCAGCAGGAATTGGACGAAATCACCCTTACCTATCACATGGGGCTTGAAATCAACACCCTTTTTGAACTCCTGTCCAAACAGATTACCTTAAGCATCCGACATGAATGCCGTCGTTATCAGCAAGTCTGCACCTTATGCAAAGAAAGGGGTCAACAAGAGGCCATTGTCTTTTTAAAAAAATTGTCCGGCATCAGGAAAATTTTAAGTGATGATGTGCGGGCCGCCTTTCAGGGAGACCCGGCGGCAAAAAGTTATGACGAGATTATTTTCGGCTATCCCAGTATCCTGGCCATCTCTATTTATCGACTGGCCCATGAGCTGTTTATTCGGGAAATACCTTTGATCCCCAGGATGATGACCGAAACCGCTCACAGCATAACTGGGATCGATATCCATCCAGGAGCCCGGATCGGTTGGAATTTTTTTATCGATCATGGAACAGGTGTGGTTATCGGGGAAACCTGTATTATCGGACATCAGGTCCGCATCTACCAGGGGGTGACCTTGGGAGCACTTAGCCTGCCCATGGAAGAACAGGGAGAGCTGTTAAGAGAGCAAAAGCGGCATCCCACCATTGAAGACCGGGTAACGATTTATGCCGGGGCTACGATCTTGGGCGGTGAAACGGTCATCGGGGCCGGTTCGGTCATCGGCGGTAATGTCTGGTTGACCCATTCGGTGCCCCCCGGGACCACGGTGATGATCGAATCCCCCAAGTTGCGGTATAAAGATGAGAAAAATCGAACCTGAGAATTTAGACCACCTATCCTGCCGAGAAGAACTACCCCAAAAACCGTTTAATTTTAAACAAGGGGGAGAATCTTGAAATTTCCCATTCTCGGATCAAGGTTAATTACCCGAATTTCTACTTATCGCCGGTCCAGGGCCTGGTATTATCCAGGAGATAGTCGGCGATATTTTCATAGATGCACTCCCGGCAGACGTGAACAAGCATCATGCTTTCAATATGGCGAAAGATCATAAGGGCCGGCATCTCTTCCTTGCAAATGAAACACCGGTCAGGTGCGTCTTTCTCATGAAACCGGTAAGAATTTTCATCATCGTACTGCATGGTTTAATCTCGTGCAATTTTTTTTATTGATCACCATGCCCCGTAGGGCAGGCGAACCTCAAAATGATAACATCATTCCCTCGGAAAAGGAAACCTGAATGTTTTGCCTCCCCTTCACAGTGCTCAAGGCTTCGGCTCACCCACAAGACATCAGACAATATCATCATGAAGGCAATTTAATTGTATCTATGCACATCCTTTGGCTTAAGAAGACGTTTGAGAAACTCCCGTTGAGGATAAGAGAGCGGGGATCTTCAGCAGGAATGTTGTGCCTTCTCCTTCCGTTGAGGTGACCGAGATTTCCCCTCCATGAGATTCCATAATTTTTTTACAGAAGGTAAGTCCGAGGCCGGAGCCTTCATGGCGTTCTTCCTTACCCTTCACCCTGAAAAAAGGTTCGAAGATAAAGGGTAGTTTATCATGGGGAATGCCGCTCCCGGTGTCGGCTATACTAACGATGATGAAATAGTCTTCTCTTTGAGCCGATATGGTTATTTTTCCGCCCTGGGGGGTGTATTTGGTTGCATTGCCTATGATATTAGTAAAGACTCGCACCAGGCTTTCCTCGTCCCCGATGATATCAAGCAGTTTATCCGGCACGTTGATTTCCAGACTAATACCTTTCGCCTTACAAACGGGGGCCATTTCTTCTTCAATCCTGGTAAGAATGTGAGACAGGTTTATGGTCTCTTTTTTTTGAACAAAAGTGCCGGCTTCTATCCGGCTTATATCCAGCCAGTGTTCAATGAGTTCTTCAAGACCCTGGATGCGTATGGCGCACCTTTCTATGATCTCGGTGACATCTTTATCAAAGCGATCACCGGCAATGGCTTTCAGGGATTCGATATATTGTCGAATAACGACGAGGGGGGAACGCATTTCGTGGCTGACAAAGGTGATGAAGATTTTCTCCATCTGCTCCTTTTCTTCCCTCAGTCTTCTGGTTTCCATCTTGAGTGCGCGATGATCGAGGCCTCGCCTGGCGACGCTCCTCAATTGATCCGGGCTGAAGGGTTTGGGAAGGTAATCGTAGGCCCCTTTCTGTATGGCTTCCACTGCGGATAAAATCGTCGCGTATCCGGTGATCATAATCAGGATAATGTCGGGGATCTCTTTAGACAGGACATCAATGATTTCCATCCCCGATATACCCGGCATCTTGAGATCCACAAAGGCGATTTCCGGTTTATTCTCCCGGGCGATCTTGATGCCTTCGACTCCCTCCCCTGTGGCTATAACGGAATATCCTGATTTTTCCAGCGCCTGCCTGCACCCGTCCCGTAAGGATTCCTCATCATCGATTATTAAAATCAGCGGTTTTTCATTTTTCATCGCATCACTATGCACCCAGTTCATGGGCAATGAACCGAAGAAGGTCATCTGCCTTCACGGGTTTATGCAGCACCTTGTTTACCTTGGGAAAGTTCTCGGGCGGTTCAAATGACTGGTAGGGGCCCTGGAGGTCAACGGCACTCAACATAAATAGCGGCGTATCCTTTCCCGTATCGGTGGCCCGAATTTTATTCAGTACCGAGAATCCTTCACCCCAGGTCTCCATCATCATATCGATGATGGCCAGGTCCGGAGATACGGACTTCCACATCTCTACGCCGGTTTTCCCGTCTTCCGCCATAAACACCTCATACCCGCCCTTCTCAAGTATCAGTTTGGTGGCAAAGAGAAAATCTTTGTCATCGTCTATTAAGAGAATTTTTTTCTTTGCTGCCATGGTCATTCACCTCCATTTTTTTATTTTATAATATTAATAAGCAATGATGATGCCAGATTGTAACCTAATGATATTTCAATCAATTTTTTATAGATAAGACAAAAAACCCATATAGGAGGGGTAAAAATCCCCGTTAATGAGGCGGATAGCCCCCTGAATCAAAATATCGGAGTATTAGGTTCTTAAACGCTTTACTCTGAAAATTTAACTCTAACATTCCATATCAGGGTAATCGGGGGGCCTTGTTTTTTTAAGTTGTCCACCCATAAGCCATAAGCTTCTTTGCTGGGCCCAAACATGAACTTTATACGAAAGCAGGCCTACACCATTTTCCAAAATAGGCTTAGGGGACCGGGGGGCATCCCGGCCTGCCTCAAATCAAACTTAGTTATTATGGCCGGATGGGAACCTCATAATTACCCTTTGGACAACTTAAAAAAACAAGACCCCCCGATTACCCATCTCCCGGGATTGAGAGAAAAATTTCAAATTGCTTTGGCTAGGTTAAGTCTCCGAAAAAAAGAATCAGCGAAAAGGTCGTTCCAATATCGGGTTCGCTCTCGACGGACACCGTGCCCTGATAGAGCTCAACCAGCTTTTTGACGATCGCCAATCCCAGCCCCGTTCCCCTGATCCCTTCAGTTTTCTTGTTTTTGATGCGTACGAATTCCTGAAAAAGCCGTGCCTGGTCCTCTGCGGCCAGGCCGATCCCCGTATCCGCCACCTTCAGGGCAATATGAGAGTCTGTTTTTTTGATGGTTAGGGTAACGGAACCATTGTCCTTATTGTATCTTATGGCATTGCCAATGAGGTGCCTAAGGATGAGATCGATTTCCCTGGCTACGGCCTTCATGAAGAGCCCGTCTTCGATCTCGGCCGAGATGGTGATATTTCGGGTCTGGGCCTCTTTTTGATAGTCCTCCAGAATGATGCGGGCTAACATGGATACGTCTATTTGGGTGAGAGTGCGTGAGGAGGAGGATGCCTGGATCCTCGACCAGTCCACCACATCGGTGATGAGTTCACGCATCTGGTGCAGCCGCGCAATACAAATTCCCACTATCGGTATGTAGGGATCAATGGTTTCTCCGAGGATCCTGTTGGATAGGATCTCCAGATAGGTTTCAACGGTGTTGAGAGGGGATTTCAAATCATGGCTGAGAACAGTGAATATATCGAGCGAAGCCCCCTTGTTCTCCGCTTGTTTTTCTTCAGGGTGAGCATTCATCCGGAATCATCCTCCGTAATAAAAACAAGATAAAATTTTTAGTAATCGTCTGTTATTAAGGGTCGCATTGTTGTATCGACATTAAAACGAGAGGATCGCCAGAAATAGGGGTTGGAGGGTCTTCTTTTCTGGGTTGTCCAAAGGGTAACTCATAGCCATAATCCGGCCCGGACAGCTAATGGGATTAGGAGTAGGGCCGGGATGGCCCCTGGTCACCAAAGCTTATTTTGGGCTTAAGTGTAGGCCTGCCTCCGAATGAGATTCACCGTTTGGCCCGGCAAAGAAGCTTAGGGCCTTAGGGTAGACAATCCCAGAAAAGAAGACCCTCCAACCCCTGACGGAAAATATTGTCTAAAATTATATTGAGACCCTTAATAGACAAATTTTTTCCTTGCGGCCATGGTCATTCACTTCCATTATTAATTCTGCAGTAGATCAAAGCAATGGACATGTCATGGGGCTTGGCGGTTTTTATGGATTCTCTGTTTTTATACCGTAAGTACGCATCTTTATCCTCAGGGTCTTCCTGTCGATGCCCAGGAATTGAGCCGTTTTGTTGATCTGGAAGTGAAAGTGGCGCAGGGCTTTTTCGATATGATCTTTTTCCACATCAATCAGGGTCATCCTGCCGGTCATAGAATCCAAAACGGAGGCCCGGCTTTGATCGTTTTGACCGTAATAGAATATATCGGAAAGGTCGACAACCTCATGGTCGCAGAGTACACAGAGGCGCTCTATGGTATTCTTCAGCTCCCGGACGTTGCCCGGCCATCGATAAGCTACCAGGGATTTCTTGGCTTCTTCCGAGAAGCCTCTTACCTGGCTTTCGTACTTGACAATGAATATCTCCAGGTAATGCTGGGCAATAGGCAGGATATCGGCTTTATGTTCACACAAGGGCTTTATATTGAGCGGCACAACGGAAATCCTGTAAAACAGATCCTCCCTGAACCTGCCGGCATCGATTTCCGATCTAATGTCTTTATTGGTGGCGGTGATAAGCCTGACATCGATCTTCTCGGGCGACGATCGGCCTACCTTGGGCACTTCCTGCTCCTGGATGACCCTGAGCAGTTTGGCCTGTATGTTGAGGTTGATGTTGGAAATCTCATCCAAAAACAATGTGCCTTTATCGGCCATCTGAAAGCGGCCCTCCCGTGATTCGGTAGCCCCGCTGTAGGCTCCTTTGACATGTCCGAACAATTCGCTTTCCATGAGGGTCTCCACCAGCGAAGAACAGTCAACGGGGATAAACGGCTGATCCCCTCTTTTGCTGAGGTTGTGGATGGTTCGGGCGACCAGTTCCTTGCCTGTGCCGCTCTCTCCGGTTATGAGAACGGTGCTGTCGGTATGGGCAATCCTGGCAATGGATTCTTTGAGCTCTTTCATGTAATCACTATTGCCGATTAATACGGAAAGTTCTTTTTCTGCTGCGCCCCCATCAAACTGCCTCAAAGCCTCCTCAACCGCTCCTCTCAAATCCGATGCCGAGTAAGGCTTGGTGAGAAAATTGAAGGCGCCTTGTCTCATGGCCTCGACCGCCATCGGTATGTTGCCATAACCGGTAATAATGATGACCTTGGCCGAGATGTTTTTTTCGACTTTGAGCCTTTTGAGAATTTCCAAACCATCCATCTTGGGCATCCGGATGTCCAGCAGAATGACATCATAAATATTCTTGAGGGCCATCTCCTGCCCCAGAATGGCATCGCCGGTACTTTCAACCTGGAAGCCTTTGCGGGACAAGACTTGCGTGCATCCGTCGCGTATGGATTCCTCATCATCGATGATGAGGATTTTCTTTTTCAAGGTTATCTTTTCTTCTTTTTTCATAGATTAAAAAAATCGACTGAAAAAATCCCCATCCAGCCCGCTGATCTTGCTTATATAGGAGGGAAGTGAAATGATAAAAGTCGTGCCCTTTCCTGGTTCGCTCTCCGCTTCGATGAGACCATTATGCTTTTTGATGATGCCGTAGACGATGGAAAGTCCCAGGCCCGTTCCCTTACCGGGTTCTTTGGTCGTAAAGAAAGGTTCGAATATATGCTGAAGGTGTTCCTGGTCTATCCCTTCACCGGTATCCGATACCAAAACTTTTATCGAATTATTGGAGGTAAGCTTTGTAGTTATAGTAAGCAATCCTTTGCCGTTCATGGCATCGGCGGCATTGATGAAAAGATTTAGAAAAACCTCCTCCAACCTGGCCCTGTCCCCGATTATTTCCGGAAGATTCTCTGCCAGACTGATCTTAATTTCAATGTCGTGGAACATGGCCTGCTGCTTGATAAGGTTAAGAGAGGTATTGACGACGTTATTGATCTTGAGAGGCACCATGTCGCCGGTAGGTGTCCTGGCAAAGTCAAGGAGGCTCTGAACGATTTCTTTGCAGCGGTTCGTCTGGTAGATGATTTTCTGCATGTTTTCCCGGGCCGGGGAATCCTCCGGGATATCTTCGAGAACGAGATTGGCGTAGAGGAGGATCCCCCCCAGGGGGTTGTTGACTTCATGGGCGACACCCGAGGCCATTTCACCCAAGGCGGTCAATTTTTCCGCTCCGGCCAGCTGCAGGTGGGCCTTGTGCAGCCTTTCATTTTGGTCCTTCAATGACTTGGACATGTAATTGAAGGCTTCATCCAGCATGTCGAATCCGGAGACGGTATCAGGAGTCAGTTGGTAGTCTAAATTGCCGGCAGCGATGGCTTCCGCGGCCTTCTTCAATATGCGTATCCTTTTGATGATTGCATTCGCCAGAAAAAAGGAAATGATAAAGGCGATAACCACGGCCAGACCGGTTATACCGGTGTTTATCCAGATCGTATTCCATCTGATATCCCTGTATTTGGACTCCAACAGACCGACATAAAGGATACCTATGAGGTTTTTATTTATATTGTAGATCGGTGTGTAGGTGGTTATATACCAGTCATCGACCACAAAGGCTCTGCCCACCCAGTCTCGGCCTTCTACGATGACCCGGTCATAGACCTCCTTGGACAAGGTCGTGCCGATAGCCTTCTTGTTTTCTTTGGTCATGACGTTGGTCGATATTCTAACTCCGCCCTGAAATATCGTGGCCACACCCATATCTCGGCCCTTGTACTTTTCCCCCTGATATACGGTTTCTTTGACCTTGTCCACGATGGTATTGTCTTTATTCAGGAGAACCCCCCCCACTATGGCCCCCAACAGTTTTTTCCCATTATCAAAGAGGGGATAGGCCGCCATCATAACCATACCGTCGGACAATTGTTTTTCTTGGGTTTCATAAGAGAGAGGTATTTTGATGATTTCCATGGTGACTCGATTAGTGAGACCCGGATTCTCTCTGAGGATTTTATTGATGGCCAGGAGTTCGGTGGATAATTGCGGCGATTTGTTTTCCAAACATTTTTTTACCACCGGCAGCCAAAGCATATTGTCTCCTCTGACTCCCGGGTTCGCTGCCCGGTAGAGGACATTCCCGCGCCCATCGATCACCGTGATCATATCCAGGTATATTTCATCGCCTTGAATCGGAGTCTTCTGTTCATTCCGGATTAAGCCTCGCAAAAAAGCCATCTTGGGGTAAGCGTGGTTGACCATGATCGTTTGGAGATCCGAGCTCTCGGCCGTGAAGAGAATACGGGAAGCGATCTTCTCCAGGGTGTTATTATAGATCAATTTTGCGGTATTGATGTCCTGCTGGACTCTATTTTTCACCTCGTCGATGGTACTCTTGTTGATCGTCCATATCCCTATAAAGGTGGCCACGAAACCGGTGAGCAAGGTGGCAATCAGGGATCCCACGACAATACGGCTTTGCAGGTTTAATTTAAATATTTTATTCGATAATCCTTTGACAATTTTCATGGTGTATTCCGGTAGTCTTTTCTCTCTTACCAAGACTAAGTGGTTTTGATTATATCATGGGGGAAATAATTAAATCAATCGGTCTTTTACGACATGGGGGTGGGGTGGGAATAAAGCCTATCGTCTTACCGACATAAGGGTGGTTTTGTTTTCTGCGGACAGAGATCCCGCCAGGGCGAAATGATCGGCGAGGCCTGCGGGATCTTCAGCCGATAAGTTTATTAACTCTGGAGAGAAGTTCCGCAACGGGTATGGGTTTGGCTACGTAATCATCCGCTTGTAAATATTCTCCATCCGTTTCCGGGGAAAACTTGAATCCCGTTTTGTCCGTAACTGCGGTCACCATCAGGATGGGGATAGTGCTGCAGGCTTCATCATGCTTCAGGTCGTAGCAGAATTCAAAACCATCCGTGTGTTTATCCATCATGACATCCAGAATGATGAGGTCCGGTCTGTTGTTGTCTACGGCTTTACGTCCATCATCGATATTGAGTAAATGCGTCACTTCATAGCCATTACTTTCCAGTACAATCTTCAGCGCATCGCCGTAATCCTTGTCATCGTCAATAATGAAGATCTTTTTTTTCTCCGGCATGGGAACCTCCAAAATTCTATTTTGCGGCAATTCTCTTTACAACTTCCAGCGTACCGATATGGACAGGACAAAAATCCGAACAGCGGCCGCAGCCGACACAACCACACAAACCTTCTTGAATATCGGTCTTATTGAAATACCGAAGCTTGTGTTCATGCCGTCTTTTCACCCTTGACGCCTGGGTAGCTCTCGGGTTGTGGCCGGACGCCTCGCGTGTAAATCCCCCATAGAGGCAGGCATCCCAGGCCCTGGTCCTGATGCCTTTGCCCGGTGCCGACGGGTAGTCGTCTACATTAAAACAGGTACATGTCGGGCAGACAAAGGCGCAGCCGCCGCATATGATGCATTTCCCACCGAAGTAGTCCCATACGCCTTCTTCGACCGAACCGTCCTTAAGCCTGTTCATGGCTTCGTTGACCTCGTTCACTAATGGTATTGCCTGAACGGCCTTTTGCTTGAAGGCTTCTATTTTCTTCCCGGCAGTGGCCTCCTTCATATCGGCGACCAGATCGGAGGTCAGCAAATCTTTTCCTTTCTGACTGCCCGTCTCTATCAGGAAGGCATCTCCCAGGTCGTAGAACAACAAATCGAAGCCCTTTTGCGCCACCGGGCCGCTTAAGGTCGTGGTGCAGAAACAGGTCTCGTTCTGGGGACCGGGACAGGCCATGACCACCGTCAGGGCCGCGTCTTTTTTGGCCTTGTAGTAGATATCCTCCCGGTCACGGGTCATAAAGCTGGTGGCCTGAAGCAACCCCATCATATCGCATGACCTTATCCCGAACAGGATGTTCTTTTGGGCCGAGACCACCTCTCGGAATTCATTTTTTTCCACCGAAAAAAGCACATCGCTATGGGGCAGGAAAAACGATTTCGGAGGGAGTGACGGCTTTCCGTAGTCAAGGGTAAACGAATCTTCCTGAAAGGTATCGAACAGGCAATCTCCCTGGATGGTTTTTGTTGGGACCACAACCTGGTATTCTTTCGTCCAAGACCTGAGCAACTCCTTAACCTTTTCTTTGGCTATCGTTTTCATACGCATCTCCTGACGTTGACTGCACATCCCTTATATTCCGGTATCTTAGAAATGGGATCGAAAGCCGAGTTGGTAATCAGGTTTACAGGTGCTTCGTGAAAGTGGAAGGTGGAAAACACCACTTTCCTGGGCACCCTGGGAGTCACTTCCGCCTTGGCCTTTATAGAACCCCGGCGTGAGGTGAGCTCCACCATATCATTACTCCTTATGCCCAGCCTTTTGGCATCATCGGGGTTGATTTCCACGAATGGCTCCGGGGCTTCCCTTTCCAGAATGCTGATGCGCCGGGTCATGGTCCCGGTATGGTAGTGGTAGTAGATACGCCCCGTGGTGAGCACAAAGTCGTATTCCGCATCCGGCACTTCCGCCAGGGGCTTGAAGTCACAGGGTAAAAACGTCCCCAGTCCTTTGCTGAATCTGTCCTTGTGGAGAAAGGCCGTACCCGGGTGTTCCTCATTTGGACAGGGCCACTGAAGGCCGTGACATTTTTCCAGCCTGGCATAGGTGATACCCGCATAGGATGGGGTAAGGGCATTGATTTCCTTCATGATATCGGCGGAAGAACGGTAATTCATGGGATAACCGGAAAGACGGCTCACCTCAGAAATGATCTCCCAGTCGGCCTTGGCCAGCCCCGGCGGCGGCACCGCTTTTTTCAGGAGCTGCACCCTTCTTTCCGTATTGGAGAAAGTCCCGTCCTTCTCGGCAAAGGAAGCGGCGGGGAGCACCACATCAGCCTTCATGGCCGTTTCGGACAGGAAGATATCCTGGACAACGAGAAACTCAAGATTGGAGATGGCCTGCTCAACATGAGTGGTGTCAGGATCGCTCATCATGGGATTTTCTCCCATGACATAGAGCGCCTTGACCTCTCCTTTCCGGGCGGCCGTGATCATATCGGTGATGGTTAAGCCGACTTTATCATCCAGCCCCTGGACACCCCAGGCCTCCTCAAACTTCTTTTTATTGGCCGGATCAGTAACCGCCTGATAGCCGCTGAATACGTTGGGCAGGGCCCCCATATCGCAGGCGCCCTGGACATTATTCTGCCCCCTCAGAGGATTAACGCCCGTGGAAGGCCTGCCTATGTGTCCCGTCAGCATGGCCAGGTTGGCGCAGGATTTCACATTATCCGTGCCCGTGGTGTGCTGGGTTATACCCATACAATAGACGATCATCGCCTTGTCCGCTGTGGAGTACATCCTGGCTGCCGTCTCCAGGTCGTGGGCGCTGATTCCGGATATCTGCTCCACCACCCGCGGCGTATAGCGGCCGATTATTGATTTCAGTTGATCGAATCCTTCGGTTCTTTTCTCGACAAACTCCTTATCATAGAGATCTTCCTCGATAATGATATTCATCAAGCCGTTCAATACGGCGACATCGGTGCCGATGTTCTGTCTCAGGTGCAGGTCGGCGAACCCGGCCAACTGTATCTCCCTCGGATCAATGAGCAGAAGCTTGGCCCCTCTCTCTTTGGCGTTGATGATGCGCATTCCTATCATCGGGTGCTGCGCTGTGGTATTGGAACCTATAACCAGAAACATATCGGCATCGTCGAATTCAGTGATGGAATTTGTCATTGCCCCGGATCCAAATGCGGCGGCCAGACCGACCACCGTGGCACTGTGTCAGAGCCGGGCGCAGTGGTCAACACTGTTGGTGCCGAATACCGCTCGCGCCATCTTCATAAAAAGGTAGTTCTCTTCGTTGGTTACTTTGG
>Ga0209777_10002786_pt1 | contig 22458 bp, 20 predicted proteins | sample FrelakmetHBP12HB_FD_187147 | JGI IMG/M metagenome (GOLD analysis project Ga0209777, IMG submission 187147) | Freshwater lake sediment microbial communities from the University of Notre Dame, USA, for methane emissions studies -HBP12 HB (SPAdes)... | ecosystem: Environmental > Aquatic >...
TCCGATCTTTCGGCCTCTTCGGGCGTTTCGCTGAATGGTAACTCGCCCTGAGCCGCGCGGAATGCCAGCACGATTATTTCATTGCGTAGGGCGATTAGCGGCAGGAATTGCTGAACGTCGGCACAAGCGAATTTGATTGTGATTTCATCGCCCTTGATATTAAATTCTCGCGGGCAGGTTGTAATTCCGCTGTCGATAAGTTTTTTGTCTTCGCCCAAAATCCGATTTTTAACCACTTGGTATTTTTGGGATTTTCGCGCCTGGCGATCCGCTTCTGGGTCGTATTGCGTTTGCCCGTCCGTGTTTTCGCCCGGCTTGTCATCTATAAAATCAGTTGGCGGGGTTTCTGCGATTTCTTCCTTTTTCTTTTTTCCCAGCGAGCCTTTTGGTCTACCCATTTTGTTTTCTCCTTTTTATTTTTACCGTTCCCGGTTATTTTTCGGGGCGTTTGTCGCCACCACACGACTCCCGCCCATCAAACATATTTCAGGAGGCAAACATGCCTATATCAGACAAGCCCCATAAATCGCCGCGCAGATAATCGCCACGGTCCATTTACTCATTCCGAGAATTGTTTCGATTGAGTTCATTTTTGCTCTTCTCCCATTCAAGAATTTGCTCGGCGAGGTCATGGATTTTATGTATATCCTCAAATGAAAAACCGTGGCATCCAACCTGTATTTTATCTGTTCCTCCAATTTCTTTAAGATAGATAATTTTATGTTTTCTAAAATCCATTTCAGGCCACGGGTTCAGGTCGGTCGCGGGAAGTTTTTCGGCTATGTTTGCAATGACACGCATATAAATTTCTCTTCCGGAACAAATTCCAATATTCTGTTTTGAATCACAATAAATTTCACCGTTTTCGCCCACAGAACCAACTATCCCGCGCCAACCATTTTTGGTATCTTCTATTACATCGCCCACGTGCAGCTCATTCCCGTCTATATCCAGATATTTTTCGTTAGCCATTATTTTCTTCCTTTCGAGTAAATTTAAACAGCATGATGCGATTTCTGCCTCATCACCATCTCTGTTTTTGACTGATACGGTTGTCCTGAGCGAGTATTTTGTTGGGTATAATTCATGAGCCCGGATTCCCAATAGCCGAGTAATTCGTGTTTCCTCGCCCATTGAAAGTGCGCCGCGGATAAATGATCTGTCACATACCCCTACTTTATCGCCAACCTGTAAATCATATCCGTCGTGAGATTTATAGATAATTTTTTCGGTCATTTTTTATCTCCTTTCAGCAATTCAAGATTCAGAATTTTGAAAATCCGCGCGATTTTTTCTTCATGCTTTTTGAGATCGGCGTAAAATGGATAGCCGTAATTCAGATACATGCTCAGGCGCGCCGGATTGATTCCGGTCTCGGCGCATAGCCATTCTTGTTTTCTACCCTGCTGTTTCATTGCGGATTTGATAATTTCATTCACGTTCATGCTATCCATTATAAAAACAATATCCGGTTTGTCAAGAAATATTTTAAATTATTTTTTAAAATTTTATATTATATTAAGGATTTCTATTATATATAAAAGGCTCCCGGCCATCGAGGGGATGGTTTATACCGGGAGCGAAAATCCGCGCGCGGAATCAGGAGAAAAGCCAACAATTATTTTCCCGCTGTCCGCGAGACCTTCATAGCCATAAACAGTGAAAACAATGAACCGAGCACCACGAGAACCACTTTCTCAACATCGGGCGTGAGCCACGGTAGCTGCTTGCCGAACAGCGCAACAACGACCGTGAATATCGCCGCAACCGCCGCCGTAATCTGAGAACGCATTCCTATAATGTTATCCATATTTTTCATCTCCCTTTTGTTTTTTCTACATTAATATAAAATCAACCGGGTGCGCCGGATTGAATGCGCGGACGCGCGCGCAGACCTCGTAGCCCTCGCGTGAGCCGTCATCGTTTGTGTTGCCCTCGATAGTTTCAAACGTCTGTAAATGAATAGCCGTTACGATTCCTGTGTGATGCCAGCCGGAGCCGTCCGGTTTGCGGATGAGGAAAAACGAGCCGGGATTTATCTTGTTGCGCCCTGCCGCCGTCGCCGGAAACGCCATAAAGCGGCTTGTAGCCTTGCCAGACGCCGCGAGCGCGTCACAGCTATATGATACGGCTATCGGGGTTTTTGCATTCGCCCACGCCTGTTTTAAACAATATGAGGCAAAGGCCGCGCACCACGGTAGGCGTTCCTGCCCGGCGCAGTAGAGGCGTACCCACGGGCCGCAGTTCTCGCCGCCGACTTCGCGGGGTCGACTCAATAGGTGCTGCTGCGCGTAAGCGACAGTGAGTTGCGCCCGCGTCATTCCGTCTTGTGGAATTATTTGAACTGCGCTTGTAATCGGTTTTGAAAGCGCCTGCCATGTCTCGATTCCGACAATGCCGGTTACGCCGATTTGATTCCGCTCCTGAAATAATGAAATGGCTTTTTCGGTGGCCGGGCCGAAGTCGCTGTCAATAGCCGTGGCGATTCCATCGAGCGTTAGCCATTCCTGAATGAGCTTGACATCGGGGCCGTTCGCGCCGCGCGAAACGGACTTAACGATTGTCTCCATTTTGCGCCTCCGGTTCTTTTTCTTCTCGCATTTCTATTTCGTCTGAAATTTCCGCGTCTTGTTTTGTCGCCATTTTCACAAGTTCTTTTATTCCGAAATTATTCAGTCGCATGGCTTGAAGCATTTCGGTTATGGCTTTTGTCTGAATTTGTGAAGAGCGTAAAACCAAAACGATGTTTCCTGTTGCAACCAAAATAAAAAACAGAATAATAATTCCGAGCACAAAAATTGCAATTTCCATTTTCTTTTCTCCTTAAATTTGTTTTACTTTATACCGCACGCCCGGCTTCGCGGGCTTATCTATTTCGAGCGTTTTGACATATTGGTTAAAATATTTTGGTTCGGGGTTTTGCCAGCCGTTTTGTTCATCGAATTTGAGTGGCATGAGAAATCTTTTTTCACAGCGTCCACAAACGATTGTGCGGCCTTCAATTTGAAAACGAGTCGAACCGCACACACACCTATAAAACGGATCGCCCTGTCTGGTTCCGGTAGTTTGATTCCGAGAAGTTTCCAAAACGGAAATGCCTCCATTTTTAATGAAGTCTCACGAGAATCCCGGCGATAATTACGGCGGCGGAAATAACGCCCGTTGCCATCCATACGTTTTTTTTAAGCCATTCCACGGCGAGTTCGATTTTTTCAAAATCTTTTTTATCTGCGAATTTTTTTATGCAATCTTCATCGCATTTTAAACCCTGCTCGTGCATTTCGTTTTCGAGAGAAGCGATTTTTTTGTCATCGGCTTCGAGATGCGAAAAAATTTGTTCCACACGTTCGTCTATGCGAATCAATAAATCATGGTCTGAGATTTCTTGCCCATCAGAATTAAATGCGGACATGTTTTTATCCCTTCAGCTTGATATTCTGTTGTATCTGCGCCATCGCGGCCTGGATTTTGTCTTCATCCGCCTGTTCGGCAATCCGCGAGTCTGCCATGTTTAAAATTCTCGTGCATTCATCGCAGAACAAATCCGTTTCGTCGAACGCCTTTTCCATCGCGGGTTGGGTTTCCTTGGTGCAAAATGTTACGCGCGTAACTTTATTTCCGCAGTCCGGTGTCGCACAAGGTTTTGATTTTGTAAATTCCATATTGTTTCCTTAAATATCCGAGGCCGGATAGAGAACGTAGGCCGTACTGTAAAACGCATATCCGCCAGAGGAATTGTTTTTACCGTTCAGGGTAAAACGAATATAATGCAGGCCAGCGGTTAAAACAATACTATTAGTTGTCAACACCTGATTGGCCAGCGTTGTGCCGTTGTAACAATCGAGGGCTGTAAAAATACTGGTTCCATCTATGCCGCAGTCCACCTTACCGCTGTTAATCTGTTTAACAAACAGCACGTCGAGCGAGTATGTGCCAGCGGCGCACACAAATCCATTCGTGAGAATATCTCCATTATGATATGGAGAATTGCACCCGGCCATATAGTTGAATGGCTGGGTGGTCAAAACCGTAACGGCGAGCGCCGTCCCCGAAACAACGATATTCCTGTAGGCATCCATCATAACACGCTTGCCCATGTCGGTTCCGAGAGCCGTGCGTATCCGCGCCTGAGTCTCTGCCGGAACCTGTGAAATATTTGCTATATTGTTTGTAATCTGCTGACTCCCATCAAGCCCCGCGTAACCCGAAACCGCACCCTTTGCCGCTACGTTCTCAGGCGTGTAGCCAATGAGTGTTGCAACGGTTATGTTTCCGGAGCCGGGCAGCGCGTTTGAATTTATCGTCTTGATGTTTGTCCCCGAAACGAGAACATCCTGTTTGGCGTCCACGGCGGTTTTGACGGCCTTCTGCGACGGATAATAGGTATCTGAGTTGTCCGCGAGTGTGGTTTTTTTATTCGCAACATTCTCTTTTGTCGTGTTCCCCGTGAGATTCAGCGTCATGTCTGTAAATCCCAGGGTTGCGATTCCGGCCTCACCCGTGTTAGCCCCATCCTCTACGGTTAAAAACGGGACATCAACAATCACCGACATATCCGGCTGGTCAATCGGCCCCGTTATCCACGAGGCGGTTCCATTCAGAGCGCCCGTGTTACTATTTATTCCCGTGAAGGTTGTCCCGGTATCCTCATCGAGATGGAAAGCGTCCACAAGGCCGCTTGCGGCGGAGTGGTATAAAAATGCCCCGGAGTTGTAGTCCGCGTCAACCCCGGCCTGAGAAATAACGTGGTCGTAAAACACCATTTCGTCAAATCCCGCTTTCAGATTTTCACCGAACCGGCAATCATCCGAACCAAGAGGCGACCCCCAATCATCGGCGACATTCTGAACCTTTTCAACGGCGTTGATATAGAGCTTGCAGTTTGTCCGGGCGTCATCAGACGAGGCAAACGATATTGTGCACAAACACCATGTTGATGCGGGGAATATCGTTCCATTGTAAACAAAACAATTACCCGTATTGGTTTTAATGTAGATGTAATTATAGCCGTAAAACGTAACATGAACATTTATGTTTCCGCGTTTATATCTGAAAAGATATGGCGGGGCGGCGGTCAATTCATTGAGTTTTACCGGAAACGAAATTGAGAATGGGAAATCCGTCGGCATTGTTCCGGCTGCAATATTTATATACGACCCCACATTTCCGCCGGTGACGTCAATCGCATATCCCGGCAGACTCACGGCGGGTTGTTTGACTTTCGTTGAAAATACGAGCTTGTTGCTGGCCGTCTGTTTTTGAACCGTGAATGTATTATTCGATGCGCCCGTATTCGTGAGCGTGAGAAGCGGTTCGGCTTTTGAAATATTTACATTGCCGGTTATTGGGCCGTTGGACTGGTCTTTTTTGAGATATGGGGTTAGGTCAGGCGCGATTCCGCCGTACACCTGCATAAACGCGGAGATAATCGCAAACGCCTGCAAATCTATTTCCGTTGATGCAAAACCGGCGGGAACATAAATCACGCTGAGATTATTCGAGCCAACATTCCAATCCGCCGCCGCGTTGTGAAGCGTGCTTCCTGTATTCGACAAAACGCAACGAGCAGAACCGGGGAACATAGTTGCGAGCGAGGTTGCAAAAACGGCCTTGCCCGTGTCATTATCAATTACAACGGCGCATGGGTTTGACAGCGAGGGCGATGCGTATGGCGCGGTGGAAATCGCGCACGTGTGGTTGTCAGATGGCGTTGCGTTTTCCACGATAACGAAATCGCGTTTGGGGAAGCGCCCAACATAACAATAAATGTTGCCCGTACCCGTAGCTTTGCTTTCCAGCGCAATGGCAAACACGCCCTGCTGCATGACATTAGAAGCCTTCACCGCCTGCCCCGGTGTGGAGTGCGCTATAAGATAGTCTCCGTGCGCTATAGCGGCTACAGAGGCGTTTACAAGCACGTTGCAAAGCCCTTCACAACAAACCATGCCCTGCGCGTTATTTGCAATAGCCGGGGCCGTGCCGTCCGGGGAATCCTGAAATACAACGCCGAGCACCGTCGGATCGCCCGCCGTCGCCGTCACCGTGAACGCTTCATCGGTTGTTATGTCTCGGATAACGACCTCGCCGTTTATTCTGTCTGAACCGCTTTTGTTTGTGAGCGTCGGTGTCGTAGTGTTAATTGTCGAATATCCGTTTGCGGTTGCGTTTGTGGCCGCCGCCGCCTGCATCTGCTGAACCATAGAATATAATTGATAAATTTGATTTGTAAGCGAGGAAAGCGCGAGCAAAACAGCCGCGTTAATATCCGTAGCGGCAGCCTGCGACGCCTGCATTTCGATGATCCGGGCTATGCCCGGCACGAGTGGTTTTCCGGTCATAAATTATCCCTTGATTCCAAATTGCCCCACCGTCCAATCCATATTTCGGGCAATTTTTTATTTTCATTTCTACTATCGTTAGGCTGAAATATTGAACAATAATTCGATTCAGCTTCTATTGACTGATTGAGGCTTAAAAACAATTTATATATATTCACAATAATTCCCCCTTACGGTAGCGTTGTCCCCGTAAATTTATCGCTATCAAGCGACAGTGATTTTGACTCTATAAAAAATGTAACGGTTCTTTGTAGCGCGCCGTTTGTGATTTTCACGGTTTTAAATAGCGGGAGTCCCGGCAGGTTCGGAGAATCAATTTCCACCTGAGCGATTAGGCGCATAAACTCATCAAGAATATTTTGCGCGTCATCGTTGACCTTATCCTGCGTGTAGAGCGCGGGGTCGGGCTGCCCGTTACGCGCAACACAAACGAGGTGTCCTCCGTAGCGATTCAGTAGGCCGTAAACGTCATAATTCGGAAGCGCGGGGTCATCGAGTTGGAGTTTTGCACTACCCTCAATATATTCCGTTTCATAACATTGAATTTCTGCGAGTGAAATTTGAGAATCAAGATGCCCTTTCCAGTTATACAGGCCGAGCGAGTGACAATTCACGCGAATATATCTGAACGAAACGTCGGCATCAAAGTTTGTTCCGGCTTTTAGCGTTATGTTTTGTCCGGGCGGGAGCGCGAAAGCGTCAACAAGTTTTGTCCATCCCGAACCGTCGTTTGAAACCCACAGCGAATATGTGCAGAAGCCCGCGAACAGGCCCTCGCCCGTCGTCTGGTTTCCGCGCGCCATGACGATTGTTTCGACCTTATATGATTTGAGCAGGTCAATAGAAATCATCGGGATTCCGGTATCACCCGCTGCGCGGAGCGCAACCTGATTGTCATACGTTCCTTCATCCCACCGGCCATAGCCCGCATCAATTTGTGTATTGACATCCCCGTCCACCACGAGTTGGAAATCCGTTCCGGGATGCCACGCCCAAGGCCAGAGGTTTGTAACGGTTTTTCCGCCGCACAAATCCGGCAACTCAGATAATGGAGATTGCCCGTAAGAAATTACATACGTTGCGAGCGCGTTATACATCGGATTATCTGCGAATGACGTTATGGCAACATCGGAATCCTCTACAACAATATCCTCAGAGCCATCGGGTTTCTGTGTGTAGAAATCACAGATTAATTTTCCGTCAACGTCTTCGTGAAAAACATAATTCGGCGCAACGCGGCGCACAACCTCGTTAATACAGTCATAGGCGTTATGCTGGTCTTTCGGCCTGAATGAAATATCGCGGAGCGTGATTCCCGATTTTTGAATTGTGAAATATGTGCATTGGCCGGTTACGACGTGTCCGGCTTTCGACGTGTTAAATGTGATTGTGCCATTACGATAATTCCCGGTGAATCCCGAATTGACCTGAACGCCGTCAACAAATATTTTATTATAAGCGTCATTCGGACGGATGTTGTTTTTTGAAAATGAATATGTTAAATGGTCTGTTGTCGTGAGCGTTTCGTTTAGAATATTCCGCGTGAAATATGTGTCGTCAAGCCCCACGCCGCCGAGTTTGTTCGGATAGCGGAGAATGCAGATAATGATGTCTTCGGCCTCGTTTGTTCCCGCGACATAGTGCGTGAAATCCGCCGTGATAGTCGCGCCCGTTTGCGCCGCGTGAAATTCCACTTCGCCGCTCGATGAATGAAGCGTATAGTTTGCGGCGAGCACGCCGTTGACGTAAACTTTCGGCGCGGGGAATGTTGCCCAGTCAACTATTTGATTCCCGGATTCTACATAATAATATATTTTATCATCAACCGTCGTGAGAGTTCCGCCGGTAACAATCGCCGTGTCGGGTTTGTGGACGCCCTCGTAAATCGAACGTGTGAGTAGCGCGCCTATCACGCCTTTGCACTCGCAGCGCATTGAAGCGAAGCCCTCGCGCGCTGTCGCCGGTTCGGACGTAATGAATATCTGTCCTTCGGGAAACCATGTCCATTCCCCGTTATCGTTTTGAAGTCCGCGCTCTAAAATCATCCTTCCGCCGTCTTCAAGCGTTCCCGAATATGTACCCGGCGCATTCTGGTTTTCGTTGAACGGAGAATCAAAAACCCACGGGAGATAATTCGCGTCTTCAACATCGAATGAAAAATCGTATGAGGCTTGCCCCTTACTATGATTAAATGTCGGATTCATTATCCCGGCCACACGCCCACGCTCGTCAATGACCACGGTGTCGTTATCTCCGAGAATCAGGTCGGCATTGTTTCCATTCCACCAGACGCGCGGCGAGCGTTGCCAAATTTGATTTCCATAAAATCCGAATGATGCGGTTATCGTTTTCCCGGCCTGCGATGTGTTGAACGCCACAAGCCCCTGTAAATAATCAATAGTATATTCCGACGGGTCAACCTGAACGCCGTTGCGCTCTATGAATGGCGGAATCGCATCATACCAATTTGTAATAGCGTCGGAAACGGGAACGTAATAATAATTGTAGTTATCCATCGTTGAAAGCGGAACCCGCGTTACAAAATTCACACCTTCATAGAGTGGCGCGATAATTAATAAATTTGTTTGCGAAACCACAACCGTAATATCTCCGCCGTATGTAGCTCCCAGTATTGACATTCCCTCTGTATAATTGTTTGCGAGCGAGCCGTAATCCGTAAAACAAAACGTGACCTTTACCTCGTCGCCCGGTTGCGGATACGGCCAGAACGCAACCTCGCCGTCCGTATAATTTATTGTGTATTTCGACGGGTCTACAATAACGTTGTTTATATAAATTGTCGGCGTCGGGTACGTTTTCCACCCCTCGACAACACAACCATATCTGTTATGATAAACATACGTTCCGGGCGTAGATTGTTTTTCGGACATTATGCCAAAATCAACGGGCGAGTATTGAATCGCATACCCGAATTCTCCGGTGTCGGTATTGAAATACTGAACGGTGTCTCCCGAAGCGATTAAAAGAGACTGGTCATTTACGGGCGTTATGGATTTTATGTCGTTACTAAAAAGCAATGAATTTTGGGCGGTATAGCGCGTTAATTCCTTCCCGTCATCACGCACGCGCCAGAGGCCGAGACCGGAACCAAGGTTGCCCTCATCCCAGGAATACATTGCCACATAAAAGAAATTCCCGCGTTTGAAAATTAGTTCGGGCGATGTTGAAAGCGTGTCGCCTAAATCTTTTGTTTTCATCTGAGGAAATTCTTGTTGTGGGCAATAAGCCAGTTCGGTTTGCGGCCTATTAATATCTCCAATTTGTCTCAGCGGGTCGGGGGACAAAACATTAACGGCTCTTAATGCAGAGTTTGGATAGCGCCTCAAAAAAATAGTCCAGATACATCCGGGTTGATAAATTGCATCCTGATAGCCAATTGGGTTTCGGGACGGATCGGTACAGTTAAAATATGTTCCCCCTGTTTGTGAAAAAGACCCCGTAATAAAGCGCACACGTGGGTCTGTGGGGTCAAGCTGCACCGTTTCGTGAATAAAGGCTCCCCCGGAAACGAGATGTGGGTCTCCCCCGTGACCAGCGATAACGCCACCGTTCGGAGAAGATGCCGAGCAGGGGGTTTCTATGTCCAGGGCAGAGGCGATCACCCCTATATCGTTGTGTACGACCCCGCTTAAAAAGCCTTCAAAATATGCAAAGCATTCCAGAATTCCAGAACCAAAAAAATCAATAACCGGCCACGCCGTTGCTTGTGACCATCCCGAACACGCGAGATATGAAAACCACTGCTGGCCGAATACACACGTTGACCAATTTGGTAAATCAAAATGCGTATCATTAAATGTTTCTATTGAATCTACGTGGTCAATAAGGCCGTCCAAATCTATGTCAACGATATTTGCTTCATATCCAAACGAAATACCCACCGCGCGCGGCCTGAACGCCATTGTGATGACGCCGAGCTTTTTGTCGTAATACCATGACCGCAAATAGTCATACCCGCCCGCGCCATAGCCTTCGGGGAGTTTTAATAGCGTGAGGCGTGGGTCTGCGTAGCCGGGCATATTTATTACATTTCCCCAGCACCATTGAAAAATGAATGTTCCATCCGCCTGAAAATATCCAAAATGATGCGGGGCGGTTCCGCCGTCTCCAAAATTGGCGTCATCATTATTCCAATAAATATATAGTTTGCCGTGGCGCATGGCTAAGAGCGAATAATGATTGTTTGTTGCGAAACAGAGACCGCCGTCTCCAATAAATATGTTTTCGCATTTCAGTGCATCGGGATTTGGTTTTAATTCATGGCATGAACCGGCAACGAGTTCATCAAGCATCGTTTCGCAATTAATCTTAAACACGCGCGGCATGTCGGGGCTTCCCGCGTTCGGCCAAGAAATATAAAGCATGTTTGTTTCTTCATCGAATAACATATGGGGTGGGTGAGTATTTAGCGCAACCCATCCCGCCGATGTGTTTTTATTTATTTTATAAACTTTATTTGAATCAGCATGGTCTATTATAGAAACAACCGCTGTTGTCACGTCGCCCGCTACGTCGTGCAAAACAATCGTTCTGTTTCTATCCCCAAATGAATCACGAATGACCTGTTTGTAATCCGCCCCATCCGTATGCGGGTCTGTGACGCTCCCGTCTACATTTAAAATCTGAAATGATTCAAACGGAATATTTGCGCCCTGCGCTTTTAATATTTTCAGTCGCCATGCGGAATGAAGCGGCGAGGCCGCGAGGTTTGTAAAGTCCGCTTGCGTCAATGTTAATGGCATTATATTTTCTTCCAAGCAATTCCGAGATTTACCATGTCCGGCATTCCTTCGATGCGCTCATATCGCGGCGCGGGGTCGGGCAGTACCATGCAGTTTGAAACCGAGTTCGGCTCCGTGGTGTCGCTCGTATCTTCAACGTCAAACGTCCACGCATTTTGAACGCATTTATCGAATGTTTCCCACAAGATTTTTGCAACATATTCAAACCCGAATAACCCCTTGAATTTTCCCGATGGAGAATAGGAAATATTCAACATGTCTTTTCCGTTTGCGTCTTGCGTGGCCTTCACATTCGGCGTGCGCTCCAGACCGTATGACGTGAGCGTTTCTTCAACCGAACATTCGTATTTCCAGCGGTATGCGACCTTGACCGCATTCCCCGCCTGCGAAACGCTGAATGTCACAGAACCGTTTGTCGTTTGATCTCCGGGGTTTATCGTGTAGCCGGAAACCATTAGAACGCCGTTGACATAAACTTTCGGCGCGGGCGCGGCCTGAATATCTTTTCCGCTGAGGTTAAACGTCAAGCCGTCGCCTGAGTCCGTTGCTAATTCAGGGTTTCCGAATGTTCTGAAATACAAATTAAAATATGCGCTCATTTATTTTCCACACCCTCGGCATCCGCCCTGAGCCGCCAGCGCCAGACACGAAAGCCCCTCGTCATTTTCAACGCAATATAGCGTCCCGCGTAGATTTCCGATACGGCCCCGGTCTCCCGGAATCCGTAAATCAACAATGCGGCCACACCGCGCACAAACGCGCATGTATTCCACCGGCGGAACTGGCCTTATCGCTGTCGCTGTATCTATCGCGTTTACAGACATTTTTAAGCCCCGTTAATGGTTTTACCCGTCTATACCCCTGAACGTGCGCCCACGGCGATTGTGGCGCGCTCAAGCGCGTTCTTAGCCGACCGAAAACCCCGTCCGACGCGGAACGCCTGCCGCCGCTGAGGTTTGAACGCCTTTTATCGTTTCGTTTTGAACCGTGGCGTTAAACATGCCGCCCGGCGTTATTTTTATTGTCTGCTGGATAACCGGCGCGCCTGAATATGGCTGCATCATTTTGCCCGCGAGCGCGCCCGATGTATTGCGCGCGCTGAATGCCGCGCGCTGGAAAAAATCAGACCCGCGCAGAATATCGAAGCCGCCGGACAAATTGTTGATACCGCTGAATTGCGGAAGCGCGGCCTGCCCGGACATCGGCGCGCCTGCGCCCTTTTTGAAAAATCCAGAAATTAAAGAAACTGCCGTGAGCATCGGCAAAACCTTTGTTAATATTCCGAAAGCCCCACTGCCGCCGCCGAGACCCATCTTGCCGAGAAGTCCACCCGCGTGCGCCGCCGACGTTGTTGCTGTTGCGCTTTCGGCTATCGCTCCAGCCATTCCGAGATTAGAATTTTCCATCGGAACATTTAGTAAACCACTATTATCAATCGGCGACGGTATTAGTGACGGAACTGTAAGCGACGGCATCAAACCCGAAATGGTTAATCCCGTCGCGCTGGAAACCGGCCCTGCCTTTGCGCCCGTCGCCTGAATAACCGAGCTTGCAACCGAGACCGCGCCACCGCCGAGCTTGCCACCGCCGAATAATCCGAATAATGGATTTGTTCCCGATGCACCGCCCATCATGGCCGCCGCGAGTCCATCAGCCACCGATTTCATAATTGAGTTTTTTAAATAATCTGTAAAAGACTTTACCGCATCTTTTCCCCCGTGTTCAAATCCAGCCATAAACGCAGACGATAACGCGCTTTCGGTTCCGCGATAAAGTTCGTCTGATAGCTGTTTTTGTTTTTGCGAAGCTTCGTCAATCGCCTTTAATTGTTCCGCTTTCGCTGAATAATATTTATATTGCTGTGCCGCCTGAATACCGCCGCCGCGTAGCGCTTGCTCTTTGAAAAAATCGCGTTCGGATTCCGCAATCTGTAGTTGTGAAGCGTCAATTCCAAGCTCTTTTCTGCGCTGAATCGTTTCCCTAAATCCCTCAAATTCTTTTTTCATATTCGCGGCTTCTTCACGCGCCTTAATCATTTCGGGAGTCCACGCGCCGATAGCCGGAGCGATAGCCAATGCCTCTGTTTCCGTAAGGCCGAATTGTTCTTCAATCTGTTGTATAAATTCTCTGTTTTCGGCCATGAGTTGTCGCAGTTGCCCCATGTCCAAAACGTTGCCGCCGGATATTAGTTGCTGATTCGATGAATAAATGTTTGCCTGCGCCGCGAGGCCGCTCTTGTTGTTTAGTTCGTTTGAAAGTAACGTCTGTTCTCGGAATGAATCCACCATCGCTTTTGATTGTTCAAGTTGCGATTCTTTTATATTTCCAAGCGTCGTATTTATTTTCGCATAAAGTTTTTGCTTATCCGCGAGCGTCATGTTTTCCGTCTGTTGCAGTTGCCCGATTTCCGCTATCAGGTCACGATTCTGAACCTCCAGCGAATGTCCCTTCTGTACCCATTCAGCGTTTTCTTTATGGAGCGCCTGCCGCTCATCATCGAGTTTTAATTCATCAGCGGCGAATTTGTTTTTCGTTTCTTCGGCCTGTGAATACATTTCCTGATAATATTTTTCGCCCTCGGCCTTGCCCTCTTGATAACCCTTTTTGCGGGCTTCTGAAATTTCTTGCTCTGCTTTTTGTTGCTTTTTCGCACCCTCAAGATTCTTTTTGTTGCCCTCTTCAATATCACGCTGAACCGCGTTTTGGGCTTCTTTTACCCTCTTGTAGGCGTCTATTTGTTCATCGGTTCCGCGAGCCTTTTTCAAATCTTTTTCAGCGTCTGCGAGCTTTAATTTATCTTCAGCAAGCTTGCTGCCGCCCGATGTTTTTAATTCGCTTAACTCGCTCTGTTTTTTTGCTATTTCGTATTGCGTTTCGGAGGTTTTGCTTATACTCTGTCCACTTTCGTCTTGCTGCCGCATTAATTCATTTATGTGTTGCTGAATCTTTTCTTCATCTTCAAGCGAATGACTCGTATTCTTTATTTCTCGCTGTGCCTGCTGCCAATATTTTAGCTGCTCAGATATGGGGAGTTCTTTTCCCCGATGCGCCGCGCCATACGCCGTTTCCTTGCTCTGGAGTTTTGATTCTAAATCCCCGCCTTCGCCGCCATGTTTTTCAAGCGCGTCTTCACGCTTCCATTTTGCCCGTAAATTTTCAATTCTTTCGGTATTTAATTCCGCCGCTGGTTCCTGCCCGAACTTGATAGCCTCTTCCCTGTTCTGGCGTTCAAGCGCTTCAAGCTCTCCTTTTCGCGCGATGCTTTTTGCGTTTATGCCAATAGCCGCTTCTTGTTTAGCCTGCATCTGTCCCGCTTTATCAACGCCCATTGAAATGACGTTAAAAATATTCTGCCAACCAACAATTATTTGTTGAACCACTTCCAAAAACGCCCCGGCAATTTTTAATAGTCCCGGCCCCACATCCGCCGAGAATTTACCCCACGCATCATTGAGTTGGTTCTGCGCTTTTCCGAGTTCTGTTGTCTGGTCTGATAACCCGCGCACCTTTTCTTTAAAATGTTCAAGAGCCGCCGTCGCCTTTTCCTGCTCGGTCATTATGTGCCCGGCCTCTTTTGCGACTGCCGCAAGCCCCTCAACATATTTTTTTGTTTCAACATCCGCCGCCATCAGCTCTTTTGCGCTACCCTGAAACGCATCGGCCAGCGCCTTGCCCGCCTGTCGAGACGTTCTAAATATTCCGCTCGACATTGTATCCATTGCGAGCTTGACCTTATTCGTATCCGTAACCACCTTGCCCATCTGCTCAGACATTAATTTCCAGACGCCGACAATTTCGTCTTTTCCCATCGTGGAGCCGAGCGCGAGGGATTTAACCATGCCGTTTATTACTGGGGTTAACGCCTGAACGTCGCCGCCGAGCGCGCGAATGACCTTGCCGATTTCGGCTGTCCGCGCCGCGCTTTCCTGCGCGGTTTTTGCCATGCTTCCGAGGGCAATAACTATCGCGCCTATGGCTCCGCCCGTTGCGAGTGCACCGCCGGTTATCCCGGTTAATGCCGATCCCATTGTTGATAGCGCACCCGACGCGCTTCCGGCCAACCCGCCCAATGCAGAAAGGCCGGATTTTAAAACATTAGTTGCTCCGCCGCCCTGCGTGAATGATTGCCACAGCCCTGCTAGCCGCCCCTTCAAGCCCTCAATCGCACCCACTGGCGCGGTCATCGCGGTTGTAACGCCGCTCATAGCCGACGCTGCCCCGCTCGCGCCCTGTTTTGCCGCCGTATTTAATCCCGCAAGTTCGGTTTTGACTTTTGCCAAAATCCCACTCGCTTGGTCAATCGCTTTTATTGTTAAGTTTAAATTCTGGTCACTCATTATTTATAATCCCCTTGAACGGATCGGGCTTCCCGGCTGTCCGTCGTTCATCATTTCCTGCATCATGCGCCCGCGCTGTATTTCGTTTTGGTGTTTCCCCGCGTGCGCACAATAATTAAAAAATTGTTTTATCGTCAAACCCATAACCTCGCGCGGCGTCCAACCGAGGTGTTCCGCTAACCACCAGAAGATTTCACCGAAGTCTGCGCCGCCGTCATTGTCTTTTTTTTTTCGATGTCCGCCGCTTGTGCCAAATATTTTTCAAGCGTTGTGTCCGAATTTGCGGCAACCGCCGCTTCAACAAAACTCCCGACATCTTTTGCTATCCAATTTTTTGCAATCCATCGCGCCGAAAAATCCGACATACCGAGAAGCCGCCGCACAGAAATAATCAACGTCGGTTCCGCTGTAATGAGCGCTATTTTCATGAATGCGACCTGCTGCGGTAAAGAGATTGGAGCGTTCAAATAAGCCCCAAGCAGCTTGTAAAATAGGCCGATATTTTGCAGGGTAAAAACCCTGATGCGCCATTCGCGCGGCGGAGTCGCCGAGTCAATAAACAATGCGTTTCCGCAGAGTTCATCGAGTGTCAATTTTTTTGCCGTGCCGCCCGGCTTCCGATATGTCGTCATTCGGTTTGTGTCTCCAAAAAGCTACTGCTCTTTACGGATTCGGGAATCCGCTTTGCCCGTTTACGAGCGTAACTTTCACGCTGGCCGCCTGCCCTCGGTCGTATTTTGTAAAGAAATTTACATCATACATTATACGATTGTCCGGGCCGGTGTTCGTGGGGAATCCATGCAAATAAACCTCATAATAGTCGAACGTGAGCGAATAATAATATCCGCTTCCGACAACTATTTCACCCTCCGGGCAAAGTTTGGTTATCGCCACGCTCAGCGTCGTGGGGTCAATGCACTGTTGCGGTTCGGTCGCGCCGACGGTTCCGAATATCCGCTCCAGAATATCCGTGTTGTCAAATTCAAGATTGAATTTACCGTCGCACATGAATTGTTTCGCAACGTGCTTCAGTGCATAGCGCTTGTTGTTCAGCGCGAATACCGGCTCATACGTGTTGTTGAAATTCAGGTCAAGCGATTCCATGTATGGAATCGGATTTCCCGCGAGCGATATGTCAATCTCCTGAGCCATCCACGGATTCAGCGTCGTGTAACTCGGCGTTATCGGCGTTGTCTTTTTGATGTTCTGCGCGATGAGGCCCACGCTCGATTCAAGCGTGTTATTCGGTTTAATTCCCACGCTGAAGCTTTCCATGTTGCAGCCCAAAAAATTATACGTTCCCGCACCGAGGCCCGCCTGCATTGTGAATGACGGGAGCTTGCTCGATTGCAGAACCTCAAATACGTGCTGGTAAACTCCAGGCACAAGCGTAGATGTGGAGACCTTGCCAAAAATCCCCTTCAGAAACCATCCGAGCGTCTTTTCGGGAATCAGGTCAATATCAACCGGCCCCTTGCCGCTCAGCGCGCCTGGAAGCACGCGCAGGGTATCGCGCACGCCGCCGATATATCGCTTGGTGATATAGTTGAAATCGAATGTGAGCTTTTCAGCGCGCGCCTCTTCAAAAACATCGGGCGGTGTCGCTTCCGTGCCGAACGTGGTTTCCTGCTTCAGCCCTATTGTTCCGATTGCTCCAACAGACATAATTTCACCTCCTGTCGTGTTGGTTTTTCGTTGTTGCTAAAAAGCTAAAAACATTTCCCCGGCAAATATAAAAACCTTACGGATGCGGCCTGCGCTCTTTTCGCTGACCCTCAACCGTGATTTTTCCTATGAAACAAAATTCTCCGGGATCACTGTCCATAACCCCGGTTTCAATATCGGGAATCAACGCATAATTCGTAAACGAGCCGTTGAATTGCTGCCCGCGCAAAAGCTGTTCAAGCTGGTCTAATATTTGTAAGATTCCTTTTGTGTGGGCATTCCCGTAGAACGCGGCCTCGATGCTCGCATCCTTTTGCCCGACAAGAATTTGAACGCGAAACACTTTCATGTCGCTGCCGCCGACGCCGATTGTGTAGCCCGACGCAGCCATGTTGGTGAGGCCGACGGTGATAAATGGATATTGTAAATTCAAAATATGTTGCCCGCCGAGATTTAGCTGTGCGATATAATCAAGCGGTTGCCCCGGCGCGCGCAGCCCATCGAGATAGTTGTAAATTTCTTTTACGGTTTTCTGCATTTATTCGGCTCCCCACTGGATGTCGCCCACGTCTTTTTTTCCGCTACTAAATATTTTCACGATATTGAGAATATCGGAATCCTGAAAAACCATGAACGGCATCGCGGGCGTTTCGCGGCCTGTGTCACGCCCAAAAATAAACTGATGGAATCCGAGTTGCTGATAAGCGGCATACGGCGTTGTTGCGAAGCCACCGCCGGACATTCCCGCGCCCGCCGTTATCGTGAGCGTGTTCCCGAATATAAAACCCGTTATGCTATTTTTCAGCGCGCCGGTATCCGTTCCACGCTTGCTGCTGTGGTTGCTTTTTCGCAACTCGATGGTTGTCTGCGTTACGGGCGGCCATGGCGACGGCCTCCCGCCCGCTGTGAAATTCCTTTTCACGCTGCCGACCATTAATTTTTTGACCTGTTCAAGCTTGCGCGGAATATCTTTAAAATTATCAATCGCTAAATTCAGCGCGGTGATTGCGCCCGTATCATTCGCTTGAACATCAACAAAAACCATAATCATTTCCCCTTTAGCGGTTCGAGTCGCCGGGGATAAAATCCTCGGTTCCAAACGTGTCCATTGTGCCGGGTTTCACCTGCTGGCCGCCCTGCGTTTGCTCTATCGTGGCCTTTCTGTCGAAACCTTTTGTATTTGACAACATCAGGTTTCCACCGGGCGCGGGTGCTACAATATTCAGAATGCCCGCGTGTTTTGCGATAATGTTTTCAAGTTCGGTTATCGGGTCAATACAATACATTTTCAGGTCGGGTGCCTCTTTCGGTGTGCGCGGAAGTAACTGCCGCTGTAATATTTCGCAGCAAACCAATTCGTCACAAATATGATTTAGAAATGCTACGATGAACGTGGGCGCAACTACGGGCGGCGCACAGACCGAGGACAGCAGCGTGTCCATGCGCCCATTCACGTCAACGCGAAATTCCGCAATATCGGCGAGGGTTAGTTGTCCGCTCCCCGTGCCCGTGAGCAGTTTATCGTACATCGGTCCCAGGTGATTTTTAACGCCAGCATCAGAACCGTACATAGAAACACCGCCTCAGAATTTATCTATTCGACCCTCTTCCCAGATTGACATTCCGGGGCCGACCCATCCGTCAAACCTCAAAAACTCTTCATAAAACCCCTCATTGCGGAATCCCGTTTCTTTTCTATCGCGCGCCCGTGCGATTAATTGTTCGGGGCTACGCACCGGATAATGCAAAAGCACCGGATTGCGCGATGCGTATTTTTCATTCAGGCCATTCGGAATTATCCGCGCATGTTTTTCAACGTCGTACCATTGCGCAAAATCTAGTTTGAATTGTAGATTTTCATAAAAAATTCTTTTATCGCCGCGCAAAAGGCGATCTATAATCGGAAGTGCGAGCCACGCCCCTTTGTCTTTTTCATATTCGGCCCTGTCGTGAACCGTCGGCCAGAAATGAATCACGCTCCATTTAACGCAATTCGCACCTTCGGCTTCGGCCTTGTAAATCGCAATATTCGGATCATCCGCGAAAAAAGCATCGGCGTTTAAAATCGTTACCCACGTTTCGTCAAGCGGAGAATTGTCTTGAATATATTTCAAAAGATATTGTTTTTTCCCATCTGTGCGCCGCGCATCCGCGCCATATATATCATTGAATTTTACAAGATGTTTTATGATTCCCTTTTCGCTTTTATGCGCTTCGAGGATTTCAAAAGTTCCGTCTGTGGAATCGTCCATAATAACAACATCGCTGAAATATTTTTCAATGTCCGCGAGAAATTCGGAGACAACATCAACCTCGTTGCGAATTGTCAACAAGCCGATATTTAGCATTTTGAAAACACCCTCAGTACATAGCCGCGCAAAGCGTCGGATAGTTGTGGCGGCGTTTCCGCGTCCGCGTATTTTTGAATCATTCCTAGGCTGCAAAAAACATCTTCATAATTTCTTAAAAAATGCCTGTCTGATCGACCGCCGATTTCTTGTTCAAGTACGATTATGTTTTTTGTTCCGAAAACGATTTCCTTAAAAATCCAGTCGCTATCAGTGTGTATGTGTACAAGCGCGGCAAGTGTGAATATTAAATCAAATTCGTTTTCCGAGATGTACCCGACCGTGTTTTCTATTGTTTCGTTTACGATATGCGCCGCGCTATTCATTTCTGGATAATATTCTTTTGACAGCTTCACGGCTTCCGGGTTTATTTCTATTCCAAACAAGCGCTTGTAGCCAGCGTTAAAAAGCCCGTTCAGATTGCGCCCGACATTGCAGCCGATTTCTAATATTTTTGAATCCCTGTCAGAGACATGTCTTTCGATAGCCCCGACAATATATTCGGTTCTCGATTTTGTTCTCTCGCTATCCCGATAGCCGGATGGATGGTTTTCGGGCGGGGGATTCCTGAAATATTCATGCTGTTGCGCGAGAGTATTTTTCAAATAGTTATCCACGATTATTTTGCCTTTCCGTGCAGCGTCTTTAAATCTTCATCGGCCCCGCGATAAATAACGGGAATCGGATATTGCGAAAAATAACGAATGTGTAAATTTTTCAAGCGCAAATAATCGGTCTGATAATACCAGGGCTGATATTTTTGTTGTTCGATAGCCCCTGCCGCATCTTTCCAGTGAAGCCGCCCATCGTCTATGCGATAATCGAATCCAACAACCTCAATTCGTTTTGCGCCGAGCCGCAACGCTACATCCGCCGAAAGCAGACCGCTTGAATAGCGCGCCGGACTCGTGAATGTCAAGCCATAATAATATGGTGCTCGCGCGAATACGTCGGGATTTGAATTGCCGCCGTCAATCCAGTTTATGTTGTTGAATATTTCGGAACGCAAAACCTGCTCCGCATCGCCCGTCAAATCCTTTTTATGGCGTGGGCTGTTCTCGGAAACAAACCAGCGCATAAAAAAAGCGTGTTCATAATTCCCGGAGTTCAGCCATTTTGGAATTTGCGCTTCTCCAAAATTCGCATGAGCGGAACACCATACCGTTAATTTCATAAACTCAATGGCGGAGTTGCAACCGACCGTCGGGAAGTCCGTAAAATCATCTGGCTTGTACTCGCGCAGCGATGGCCCCGTGCCGAATACATAAACCTTTTCGACGGTTGAAAAATCCGGCAGTTGTTTATTTTCCGAGTTCGTCATTAATGCCTCGCAGGGTTTCATTTGCCGCGTCCCGCTGGATTTCTAAACGCTCTACATATTCGCTGAGCGGGTGATAGTTATATTTTTTCATTAAGCGCACATGAAGTCGCCCATAACGATATGCGCGCTCAATCTGTTTTTTTGAAGCAAATCCCCGGTCGTGAATTACTGTTGCGCCGTTGATGCGCCGCACGCGAATGCCCGACCCTTTACAGCGGCAGAAAAACTCCGTATCTTGCGCGATGCCGTATTCCTTTGTTACCGGGAAGCGCTTTAGTAGTCCTGCCGGAAATGCGATATTTGCAAAGTTCTCCCATTCATGGCTTATCTCTAAACCCTTTGTGATTTCGCCGTCACGCACATTGCTGATTAGCTCCTCAATAAATCGTTCATTAAGCATGCGCGCATCTGATTCAGTCACGACAACAATATCTCCCGTAACCTTATTAAACGCTTCCGTCCATGCTGTTGCTAAATCGGGATTTGTGCTCGTGCAATATTCATCGGGTTTTACGGTCTGTTTTGAAAGTTCGCGTTTTTTATCTTCAATTTCCTGTTGTGTTTTTGCGATTACGACAACAGAAACGCGCGGGCCGTTTTTTTGTTTAATGCCAATATCGGAGCCGTGCTTCTCGCGCATTATTCGCACGGATGTTTCCCAGTGGCTTTGATTTTTACTTAAATTATTTTCATGTATTCGATAAACATAAAGCGGTTCATTTACAAAAGCGAATTTTGCCCCGGCTTCAATCATCGTCAGCCATAAATCCCAGTCATGCAAGTTCGGCAACCGCATATCGAACGGTTCTTGCGACGGAAGCGCGGAGCGGCGCACGAGCGCGCCCATGTCAAGGTGGTTTCCCCCTCGGATTTTTCGCTCGTCAAGGGCGTGAGTATTCAGCAGCCCGCCGACTTGATTTTTAAACCAGTGATCGGCGCTTTCATCCCGAATCCGTGCCTGAGAAGAAACAACATCCGCGCCGGTTTCCATCATTTCTCTTTTAAGTTTTCCAATCGCGCTCGGAAGTAAATAATTATCCGCATCGAGAAAATAAATAAACGGTTCATCGGTATTTTTTATTAGGAAATTCCGCACATGATTTACTTCGCCGACATCGAATTTGTAGAATTTTACAAACGGATATTTTTTCTCTTGAAAAAACATCATCTTATCAAGGCCGACATAAATCTTAATCTTCGCTCCGGTCTGTGTAATGGTGCTATCAAGACACTTGATTAAATATCTTTCGGGAACGTGCGCCGGGATGATAATGGCGATTCTAAAATTGTCATGAAAGCCGACGCCTGGTACAAAAAGATGTTCCCATTTATTGCGGAATAATTTTGTGTTTTTATTGAGTAAGGCGCGTTCATCGGCGCAGTGCCTTTTTATCGTTTGTCCGCCGGCGTGAATTATTTTTTGTTCTTTTGTGGGGATTATTTCAATCGTCTTTTTTAATTTATGCTGAATGCGGAAACACAAATCTGAATCTTCACAATAAAACGGCGTGAAATTTTCATCGAATCCGCCGACCGCGTCGAATGTTTCCAGCGTTAACCAAAGACACCAGCCCTCGGCATAGTCTATATCGCCGCTATAGCGAAGTTCCCCGCCCCACCAGTCTGTAGCGTTAATGCGCCGCCCCGACGCGCCCACGATGCCCACAGACGGCTTTAAAAGCGAGA
>Ga0209777_10002787_pt1 | contig 22457 bp, 14 predicted proteins | sample FrelakmetHBP12HB_FD_187147 | JGI IMG/M metagenome (GOLD analysis project Ga0209777, IMG submission 187147) | Freshwater lake sediment microbial communities from the University of Notre Dame, USA, for methane emissions studies -HBP12 HB (SPAdes)... | ecosystem: Environmental > Aquatic >...
GCCGTGGAGCAGGATCTACCTTGAGGTCTCCCCGCCGGAGGGCGGTTCGGCCGAGATGGAGCGGCTCGAGATCCTGCCGCCGTCGCCCGACCTCACCGTCTTCGGGCTGGACTCGATCGAGCCGGTCCCGTGCATGTCCGTCGCGTACCAGATCGCGCAGAAGCTCCACGCCTGCACCGAGGTGAAGCCAGACGAGGAGAACCACCGGTTCGCCGACCTCCTCGACCTCCAGCTTCTGGAGGAGCTCGTCGACGACTGGCCCGTGGTCCGCGCCGCGTGCGAAGAGGTCTTCGGGCTCCGGCAGAAGCACGCCTGGCCCCCTGGAATCACGGTGTTCCCGTCCTGGCCGGAGGCGTATGCCGCCTCGGCCGTCGCGAACCACTTCCCGGTGACCGACGTGGACGAGGCCGCTGCGAACGTCACCGCGATGATCGCGAGGATCGAGGTCGCCTGACGGGCGTGGCGGAGGCGGGGCGCTCGTGCCGCCGCTGCGCTTTCGTCGGGGCTGCCATCAGAGGCTGCCCATGATGCGGACGCCGGCGAGGGCCGAGGCGACATGTGGATCCTGTTGTTCCTTGGCGCGCTCGAACTGCTCCGGCGAGAGGGTGAAGGCGTCGATGACGCGGTTGAGCCGCGTCCCGACGGCCCCCAGCTGCTTGATCAGGCCCGCCCGATCCTTCACGTCGCCGACGATCAACAGGTCGAGATCGCTGGTGCGCGAACCGCCGCCGGGTTGGGCCAGCGAGCCATAGGCATAGACCGCGTAGACGCGTTGACCGCGCAGGGTATCCGCGAGCGGGAGGTCGACAAGGGCCGTGGCGTGGGCCATCGGGTAGTAGGCGCTCCTCTTGTCCGGCTCGAACTCGTCGTGCCCCGCCCTGCGCGTGCGAAGCGCCAGGCCGCGCTTCTCCAGCGTCGCGAGGGCCGACACGGCGGGCGTATAGGCAACCTCAGCGGCACGCGCGATGTCAGCCGCGGCCAGCGGCGTGTCGGCGTGGAGCATGAGGACGCTGTTGACCAGTGCGACGGTGCGTGGGAACACGAGTTCACCATAGTTTGTGTGGTGCCGACATAGAAAGTATGTTGGTCGCTCGAGCCCGCGTCAAGATCCCTCGCGCGGATCTACGGCTGCAACAGGAGGCTCCGTTCACGGATAACAGCGGCCGCCTCGGCTGCCACACCACCCCGCCGAACAAGGTCGACGTAGAGCTGGGGTCGGCTCGCCAGCGTGAGCCCATCGCGCTCAAATACGCCGTCGAAGACGCCTCGATCGACCGGCCGGATGAGCACCACGTTCCCGCCCCGCGGGACCGGCGTCAGGCTGAGCGCCCGATCCCAGGCTTCCGGATCGTCCACGTAGATCTCCACGCGGCTGAAGCGGGCATGCGGCGCGATCTGTTCGGCTGCCGCCTCGGCGGTGATCGCGTAGGGGGACGGCGCCTCGAGCTCGCGGACGCGTCGCAGCACCCCGGACGGACCGTCGGCGAGGCTGACCCGCTCCAGCGCCACGTAGGCGGGAGCCGGCGCGGCCGCCCACCCGCCGAGCAGGGCATCGCGGTCAAGCAGGCGCGTGGATCCGCGCTCGCGTTCTACGTACGCATCGCGCGCCAGGGTCTTGAAGGTTCGGCTCACGAACCCGATGGTCAGCCGCGCCCGGCTCGCCATGTCGGTGAGCGTCCAGGACTGGTCCGGCTCGATGAGCAGCCAGCGCACGATCCGGAGCGCACCGCCGGCGAAGAGATCCGCCACGAAGCGCGTCTCCGGCGCGCCCGGCTCGCGTCGCCGGCTACCTCCAAGGGATCGCTCGATGAAGAGGCCACCGATCGCGATGCGGCAGTCGCCGTCCGGCTCGAGCCAGCTGATGCCGCCATCGGCGAGGATCTTGCGGGTTCGGGGGCTGATCCGGGGTGCGACCAGCAGCGCGGCGCCGCGTTGCCGAAGCCAGGGGAGCTGGCGGTACACGTCGGCGGGCTCGGCGCGCGTCTTGAACGCAACAGATGCGCGGCTCCGATCACCCGTCGGACTGACGATGTCGAGGATCGCGTCGATCCCGCCATCCTGGGGACCGGCTGGCTGGAGGGTGGCCCGCCAACCAGGCGGCAGGGTGCGCTCGAGCGCTGTCGACAACGCACGGCGCACTCTCGTTTTGTTCTCGACCTCTACCATGGCGACGACTATACCACTGCGGTGTAACGCGTCGCACTGGTCGAGTTTATGGTCATGACGGAGCGATCGGCTCGCGGCCGCTCGGACGCCGCTACGCCAGCCGCCGCGCCAGCTCCGGCGGCGCGATGACCACCAGCTCGGTCGTCGCCCGGGTCAGGCCGACGTAGAGGAGCTCGTCGAGCCGTTCGCCCTCGGTCGGGAGCTCGACGAGGACGACGATGTCGCGCTCCATCCCCTTGAAGCGGCGGATCGTCTCGAAGAGGACCTCGTCGGGCTCGTCGGGGACATCCTCGGGCGCGAGCCCCTTCGAGCTGCCGTCGTCGTGGAGGGCCGCATTGCACAGGACGGCGTTCCCGAACCGGCGCCGGCGCCAGGCCCCGCTCGCCGTGGCCGTCACGCCCGAGAGCACCGCGATCCGCCAGGGCGAGACCCGCTCGTCCTCGATGAGCCGGTGGAGCGCCTTGCGCAGCGCCTCGAGCGTCTCGTCCCCGGGTTCGGCGCTGATCACCGTGTGCCGCCGTCCGGTCTCCCGGAGCGCGAAGACTCCCTCGCCGCCGCGGTAGAAGCGACCGGCGAGCGCGGCGACCGACTCCGGGTTGCGGCGGTTCTCGAAGAGCTCGTGGCGCTCGAGGCCGAGCCCCGCCACGACGTCGGCCCGGATGAGCGCCTGGCCCGGGTCGTGGAAGACCCAGAAGACGTCGTCGGGGTCGACGAGCAGGCGTTGGAGGAGCTCGAACCAGCGGGCCTCGAAGTCCTGGCCCTCGTCGATGACGACCGCGTGGTACCGCCGGTCGGGCAGCGCGTCGATCGCCGCCTCGAGGGCGCCCGGGAGCGTCTCGTCCCACCAGGCCCCGGGGATCGGGTCGGGGCGCGCCGGGAGGACACCCGCGTCGGTGCCGAGGCGCTCGCACAGGCGGTGGAACGTCGTCACGTCGAGGCCCGCCGGGGCTGGGGTGTCCTCGAGCTCGCGGATGAGGCTGGTAGCGAGGCGCTGGTTGAAGCAGACGAGGAGCGTCCGGTAGCCCTCGCGCGCCAGCCGCCGGGCCTTCTCGGCGGCGAGCATCGACTTCCCGCTCCCGGCCGGGCCGACGACCTCGAGTCGGCGGAGGGTCCTCGTCCGGCTGACGATGAGCGACTGCTCGCGGGAGGCCGCAAGGAGGTCTGCCCGGTCGTCCTCGATGTGCCCGCGCACGAGACGGTGGAGTGCCCAGGTCGGGGCGAGGAGCTCGTCGAGGAGTCGGACGCCGAGGGCGCCGAGCGGCGCACCCCTCGACCCGTCGCCGAGCCAGTAGGCGTACGCGCGTTCCACCCAGCGGCGGATCGACTCCGGCGTCTCGAGGGCCTCGGCGTCGAGGACCAGCTGGCGTGGGGCATCCGCGCCCAGGAGGACGTGGCCGCGCGGCAGGCTCGCGAGGTCGACGTCCGGCAGGGCGATCGCGTGGCCGGCGCGCGGCTCGGTTCTCGGTGGCCAGTCCGCCATGTCGGTGAGCTTGCGGACGAGCTGGTGCTTGCTCTCCTTCGCTTGCGTGAACGGGTCGCGGTCGAGCGCGCGGTCGCCGATCCACCAGCGCCCAGCGTGGTCCCGCGACGGGATCCCGGACTTCGCCTCGAGGACGAGGATCCCGTGCTCCGGGTGGACCATGACGAGATCCGCCTCGCCGTCGCGCGGGGGCCCGCCATCGCGCATCGAGCCGAGCCACTCGGCGTTCGGGTAGAGGCCGAAGGCGTCGGCCGGCAGGGCGGCACGGACTCGCTCGGCAACGAGGCGCTCAGTGGTTCTGCCGTGTGTCTCCACGCGACCTCCTGCCGCGAACCTGGGGCACTTGTCGGACCACGGCCACTTGGGGGAGTGCCCCTCCGGGCACGCTGCCATCGCCCGGACCGCGGCGACATGAAGGCCCTGAAGATGCGCAGCCTCGCCCCCCCAAATGCCTGAGCGGCCACCAACCCACGGCGAACTCGTCCCTCTGGGTCGGGCCTAACTCTTCCGCGTTCACTTCGAGCATAGGGGCGCGGTACGGGCGCGACTGCTCGTGCTCTTCCTCGAGGAACGCGAGGTACTTGTCTATCAGGCTGCAGCCATTCACGGAGGCAGGCCCGCCGTCAACTCTGACTCCTCGATCGGCACGGCGGCGGAGAGCCAGCCTCCGCGGTCAACCTGATCGCGAGGCAAGCGGGGCTCCAGGAGGGCGTTGGTCGCCCAGCCAAGCACTACGACGGTGTCATCCGTGGCCACGCGGCAGACGACGAGTGACCAGTTGGGATCGCGCGCAGCCACCTTGGCTTCATTGACGGAGAGGACGATCAGCCACTGCGGGCCGAGCGACCTCGTGCCCTTCACTTCGAGACGTCGCGCAGATCCGTCGAGACGCGGCGCCGTGATGTCGTATCCGAGTTGGTCGGAGGTCAGGCTCATGCGCCTGACGAGTGGCGCGAGGTCACCTCGGCCAGCGTCGGTGAGTTGTGCTCGGCAGGCCTCGGCAACGTAGGCCTCGGCCAAGTCTCCGGTGCGCTTGGCATCCGCGTCAGAGAACCGCCGGCCCATCGCCAGCAAGAACTGCTCGCGCTCATCGGGGTCAGCGAAGGCCTGTGCCAGGGCTGCGGAGGCGACATCCGGGATCATCTCTGGAGCAACCTGACCGTACGCGGTTGCGCTACCCACCCACAGCGGCCGTCGCTGGTCGATCAAGCGGTAGAGAATCTCTCGGCAGGCTTCATCCTCCGTTTGGGCAAGGAGGGGATCGAGGTCCGAGGCCGGCATGACGAACTGGTCCGACAGCGAAAGGAACCTGGCCTCCATGAGGAGACCGCAGCCGGCGTCTAGTTCGTCTGTCGAGTAGACGCCATCGCTCGGGGTTCGCATCCAAGTCGCAGGAAGTTGGGAAAGATAAGTTCCGCGCTCGGCGTCTAGCGCGCGACCAGCAAGCAGGGCGGCGCGCAGCAGGTGGCGCGAAGGCAGGTCGCACGCCGACTGGTCAAGCGGATCAGGGAGCATGATCCCCTCGCAGGTGGGCGAAGAGGGCGACGACGTCATCAGGTGCGTCGATCACCTCGCCGTAATCCTCATCATCGGGTAGCGCCACCGACGCAAGGTTCGGGTCGTCGATCATCTCGCCGAGACGCTCGGCCTTGACGCGTACGCGGGCATCGACGACCTCGTCGATCGTCTCGGACGTGACAAGGAACGTAAACCGGGTCTCCTGGTCCGTATCGAGGCCGAGGCGGTGGATCCGATCCAGGCTCTGGAGATACTGGCCGGCGTTGAAGGTCCGGTCGAGGTAGATGGCGTCGTGGCAGTGGTGGTGGAGGCTGATGCCCTCGCTGATCGCCGCCGGGTTGGCAAGCAGGACCAAGCAAGCCGGGTCATCCCGGAATCTGGTGATCTCTGTCGCCCGCGTGCGTGCCTCGATGTCGTTCGAGTAGGCGCTCAGGCCGCCGAAGGCGAGGGCCGGATGGTACACGCCGAATTGCCGCTCGAGAGCGAGGAGGTTCCGGACGAAGTTGGACCAGATGAGCGTCTTTCGTCCGAGTTTCGCGTTCTCCTCGACGAGGGCGGCCAACTGCTGGAACTTGGCGGGAGTCTCGTATAGGTTGTAGTTCGCGACGAGGTCCGCGAGCCGCGAGCCCTGCGGGATGTCGAGCGGCGGATGACGAAAGACGTCGGCGTCACCGATCGATCCCGCGGCAAGCAACTTGGGGTTGGTGGCGGCCTCGAGTAGGTATATGACGATTCTGCCCTTGGCGGCGAAGTCTGACGCCTCCCGGCGGCTCATCGCGGCGATCTGGTTGCCATAGATCTGGCGCATCGCCTCGTAGATCTCCCGCTGGAGGCTCTCCAGCGGGACCTGCTGGACCTTCATGACCACCGGCGGCAGGTCGAGTTCCGCCTTGTTCGTACGCGTGAACAACGGCCGGAGAGTCGTCGCGACTCGCGGCCCAGCGTCGTCTGGCGGGTTCGGGACCAATGCGTCGCTCGGCAGGATGCGGAGCGCCTCGTTCGGCCACAGGAAATCCACGAGGGCCACGAAGTCACGCGGGCCCTGCGGGGCTGGGGTGCCTGTCAGGATGTCGCGCCGGACCGCGAGGTATGCGAGGTCGAGGCAAGCCGCGCCCCATTCGCCGCTCCGGCCCTTCTTCATCCGGTGCGCCTCGTCGAGGACGAGCATCACTCTGTGGTCGCGCACCCAGGCCGCGACGTGCTCGTAACTCGCCGCGAGCCGCTGGTAGTTAGTAACCACCACCTCGGTCCTTGCCGGAACCTTCCCGCCGGCATAGCGCATAGGAGTTGGGCCATCCTTGAGGCACTCGACCGCCTCGCTCTCCCAGGACTCGAATGCGGAGATCGGCGAGATCACCAGCAAGCGGTCAACTCGCCCGCGCGCCCGTTCGGCCTCATACACGGCGTATGCCACCGTCGTCTTGCCGGCGCCCGGGACCGAGAAGTTGGCACCGTGCTCGAGCCCAAGGAGCCGACTCAGGTCCCGGATCTGGAACGTGCGCAGTGGCCGCTTGAACCGCGTGTCCTTGAGGAGTTCCTCGACCGCGCCCACGTCGAGGTCTCGAGGTTCCTTGCGGATCTTGTCGAGCTCGACCCGACTCGCCTTCGCTCTGGAGACGAGGGCGAGGACGGCCAGCTCTGCATCTGCGGCGACGCCGAGCACGCGGCATCGCGCGAAGAAGCCGTTCCGGAGCGCCATGAACCGTTCCAGCGGCACCACGATTCTGTAAGTGCTGTCGCTACCGCCGGCGCTCCACTCGGCGCGCAGCTGCAACCAGGTGTCGTCGTCGATGCCCTCGCCGCGGTCTAGGCTGACGGTCGCTCGGTCATCTGCGAGCCGGACAGCCAGCACGGGCGCGCTCATGCCTTCTTCGTGTTCTTCGCGATCTCCTGCTCGAGCGCTTCCACTGCGTGCTTGAGCCTGCGCAGCGGCGGCTCGAGCCGACCGATCTTGAACTCGGGTGTGCCAGCGACTTTCCGGTAGGCATCGAGCGCCTTGTCGGTGCCCGCCTTCGCGTCGTTGACGAGCTTGATCGGGTCGTTGAGGGTCTTGGCGGCGCGCTGGTCGTTCTTGATCTCAGCAACCGCATCACCGAACGACTCGGCCACCTGCCGCATCAAATCATCGCGATCCAGCTTCGCCGGTTCCTCGCCAATCGCGGCATGGATCTCGACTTCTGGCTCTCCGTAGCTGCGTGCGATCAGGTCCACTAGCGGCGCGAGGTCGTACCTCGCGGGACCTGGCTCCGGGTCGTCGACTAGGTCAACGATCCCAGCGGGAACGGCGTGGGCGCCATTGGTGTCCTCGATCACCGTCGCGAGTTCGTCGCCGATGTCCGGGTTCGTCTGCATCGCCGGGAGCAGGTGCTCGCCAACGGCAGCATCGTCGATCAGGCGAAGGTCCCTGTAGAACGACCCGGTGAGAATGCCCGCGAGCCGAGCCTCCTTCATCCGCCGTGCGGCGTCGGGATCCTTCGTCTTCTGATCTTCGAATGCCGCGTCCAGGTCGATGAGCGTCTGACGTTTGTCGTCGAAGAAAGCGTAAGGGATCCTTCCGCCGCTGCGGGTCTGCAGGTCCCGGATGATGGCAAGCATCCGCATGAAGGCGGCAGCCTGCTTGGCGCCTTTCTTCACCTCGGCCGGGTCGGACGAGGCGGTGAGGTTCATCGCCTTGGCGACCTTGGTGTCGTCGTAGCCGTAGTGCTTCCGGAGGTCCTCGACGAAGAGCAGCTGGTTCGTGAACGTGTAGTCCTGTTTGAAATCTCGGCGCATCTGGAGCGCAAGTTCGAGTTTCGCCAGGTCGCCCGCGTCGGCAGCATCGGGAAGCACGGCGACGCGGATGTACTCCTTGCCAAGATCGCGAAGAGCCACCGCTCGCGTGTTGGCATTGACCAGCACGCCCTTACGCGTCACAACCCCCGGATCGTGCTGACCCACCTCGCCGAGGTTCGCCTTGAGGTCTTCGAACCCTTCAGTGTTCCGGAGCAGTTCGGCGATGGCTTGCTGGCTTGCGGCGCTGAATGGGTCAGCATCGATCGCGTGCTTCCGCGGGTCGGAGGCGAGTTGTGCCTTGATGCGGTGGCTGGACGGGTTGAGCACGACAGCATCGAGAGCAACGCGAATCACCGGGTAGGTCTTGCCGACCTCGTCCTTCCACGGAAGCGAGACCCGCTCGATATCGGCCTGGCCCGTAAGTGCGTCCAACTCGGCCTTGATCTTGTCGGCTCGTGCCGGCTCCGCCATCACCGCCATGTGAGTTCTCCTTGTCCTAGGCATCTCGTTCGCAAGTGCGTGGGGTTCGGTCCCATCGTCACCACGGTCACCCCGCAGCCGACCGTGCCAGTACGTCGGCCAGGTCATTGATGCCTGTCTCCGAGTAAAGCCGGCCGCCGAAGTCCACAGCAAGAGCGGCGGTTTCGTTCCGGACGGACCATCCGCGCCCAGTCAGGATCAGGCTGATCGGGACGGCTGGGTCGCGAGTCATAGCGCGGATGCGGGCGGCGCTCTTGCTCGCCGTTCCGCTGTCGCGAGCACTAGCGAAGACCACGGCACCGACCGGCTTCTTGCCGCGGTCGAGGGCGACGAGGCCCACCTGTCTATCGCTCCCAGCGAGGGCCTGAACGGCCGAGGGCACGATTCCGCCACCGACGAGTGTGGACCGCCGGTAGTCCACGCCCCGCCGATCGAGAGCGTCGCACAGCCGGTCGGCGACATGGTGGTTCACGAGGCTTGAGGTGGCGTTGCGATGCGCGAGCCAGGTTCCTCCCGCTAGGCGCTGTGCCAATAGCACCTCGTACGGAACGCCATTCGAGAACTGCCCCTCGATGCTCGCCCAGCCAGGCGTGGCACCAGCAGCACCGAGACCCGGCATGAGGTCGATCGGCCCAACGGGGACCGTCCCAGGAAGCGTCGCAGGGACCTGGCCGCGCACGATCGCGTCGATCTCAGCGAAGGCCGTCCGAACTGCGGGGTTGGTCCACTGCGCCTCCGGATCGGCCGGCAGACCCGATGCTCGCTCCGAGAGGTCCGAGTAGGACAGGCCAGCGACCGCGCACAAGGCAGTCATCGTGAACGGGTCGTCCTTCTGGGCAGCGATCACGGCTGTGTCGTTGATGCTCGCCAGTCGCTGACCAGGGCTGTGGTGGCGCACCCGCTCGAGTGCCGCCCGGAACCGACGTGCAGGGGCGATCGTGTCCGCTCGGAACAGCATCGCGGCGGAGTCCAGGTCAGAGCGGGTCTGGCACCGAGCTATCAGCTGCATAGCGCGCTTCCCGTCGCGGGAGGCGGGAGCCAGCGTGGCAAGGGCTTGGAGCAAGACGTCGGGTCTAGCGCCAGTGACCAGCGGGTAGTCGCTCGCGATCCAGCCGAGGGCGCCCTCAAGATCCTCGCGGCCCGTGGCCGCGAGCAGGATCATCTGCGCTTGGACCTTCGTCACGACGGCTCTCCATCGCCCGCGACATGGAGCCCCGAGTCCCGGTGGCTGCCGCCGGTCGCCATCAGCCGTACCAAGCGTAGCCGAAGAGTGCGGCCGGGATGGGCCGTCGGTACCCGAGCGAGACGGCGCCCTTCACGATGATGATCCGGACCCATTGCTGAGGAAGTCGCTTCTCAGGAGTCGTGCCGACATCGACTCGAGGTCGGCTGGTTCCAGGTCGCCAACGCGCAGGAAGGCATCGCCGACGATCGCGAGGAACCTTCCTTCGGGTGATGACGGCAGGGCGGTTGGCGCCCACTGCTCCACACGCGAGGACTTCTTCGGGACGACATCGATCACGAAGTCGAAGACGCAGGCCCGGACGTTGCGCTTGACCATGTCGGTCTCGTTCTCGCTTGCCAGGACCGTGTAGCCGACCGCGCGAAAGTCTGCATCCTGGAGGGCGCCGATGACGGCTCCCCATGCGCCCGGGTCCCGGTTCGCGTAACTGAAGATCAAGTGGCCGCCCGGACGAAGGATCCGGTTGCAGTCCTTGAAGATCCCCGTCAGGAGCGCCCGGTACTCCTCGATCGCAGTGTTCTGCCGCGTCGTCTGGTTGACCGATGCTTCGCCGAAGAGATCGTCGGTGGACAGGCCCGCCCATGCCCGGAGCGGGAGCGATAGTTCGGCGTACTGCACGTCATCGTGGTAGGGCGGATCGGTGAGAACGATGTCCGCCGAGTTGTCAGGCAGAACGATGTGTCGGGAGTCGCCTTCGACGACTCGCACGTCATGGCCATTCATCGGTGCGACAGGATCTGTCGACGAGAGCAAGCCTTCCACGTCGAGGCGCCCGATCCTTCTCTCGTGCATCCACCGGGCCGCTTTCAGGAACGCGTAGATCCGGCGCGTGACGCTGCCGCGGCCACTGGCATTCGTGCCCCAGACGTTGGGCTCGACCGCGAAGGTCGTGAAGTTGAACCGGTGTCCGGCCATCGCCTCGTAGCTCTTCAGGTAGAAGCGATCCCAGCGAGACAGGTGTCCGGCCATCTCGGCGACGCCGTAAACGGCGAGACGAAGCGCACGCCGGGTCGCCGTGTCCGACGAAGCGTCGTGGATCTTGGCCAGCATCTGCTCCATGACGAAACGTTGTCGGTCCGGATAGAGATCGGCCCAGGATTTGAAGCCGTGGCGCAGAAGGACACGAGTCTCCTGGCCGTGCGGGATGACGCCGAGATCGAGCGATGGGGTCCACCGCCTGGCTGTCGCCTGCTTCTTCTCCGCCGCCGACGGGACGGCCAACTCGCGCCTCCGCCCGCTCGCGCGTTCGACGAGCACGACCTCCCAGGCCCACTTGCCGTGCGTTGCCAAATCCTCAAGTCGCGCGACCGCTCCACACTCGCCGCAGGTCTTGATCCGCCGCTCCGTGTAGGCGGCTGCGGGGTCGGTGGCCCGCTCACACGTCGGGCAGGCCTGGGGTCCTCCAGTCTCGGTTCCCTGAAAGAGGTGGCCCGCGCGACAGGCCAGGAAAGCGGCGGTACCACCACGCTCACGGCGGGTGACCAACGAGACCAACGCGTGCGGGAACATGCGCTGCCTCGTCCCGCATCCTGGGCACTTTGCGGTCGCCACACGGAAGGTGTGACTCAGCTGCGCGGGCGAGCCATCCGAGTACTTCGTCGCGTAGGCGTCGGCGAGGATTGGTGCCAAGGTGACGGCGAGCCGATCGCGTGCGAGCGCTAGGTCCGACGCATTCGGGAGGTCGAGCATCCCAACAAGACCGGTCGCGGCCCACGGGTTGAGGTCCTGCGCGTACGCCCAATGCTTGCGGATGGTGGCCGCGAGCGGGATTACGCCGCCGCCGGCGAAGGGATCCACTACGAGAAGTCGACCTGGTTGATCGAGAGCCAGCGCATCGAGGATCGCGCCGTTGACCGCCTCGGTTCGGCGCGCCCACCATCGATACGCCGAAACGGGCGGGAGGGCGACCTCGCGGTTGCGAGTCTCGGCCCGCGCATCAGCGCCGACGGCTTCCTTGTCGATGTGACGAAGCGGGCTGCGCACGACCACGGACGGCTCTGCAGCCGCGATGGCATCACCTGCAAGGTCGGCCTGTTCGAGCACGGTTACGCGGTCCATGCGACGCGAGCCGTCGGTTCCATGGTGGCTGCAAGTTCTGCGCCGGCGCAATGGGCTCGTGGCATTACCGCGATCGGGCAGAGAGCGTGACCTCGCATGAATTCAGAGCGTGACGGATCCGGTGTCGCCATCACATGCCCAAGCCACGACCTGCTCGCTACGGAGTCATGCATCATGGCCCAGTCTAGTCAGCGCTGGTCGGGCAATCGGCAGGGCAACGCCTCGGCGCGCCGCTACGCCAGGCCCATGACCAACCCCCAGAATCGGGCGCCATGCGCGGACGGCGCCTCGCCGACCAGTGCGAGGGGAGGCACCTATCCGAGGCTGAAGGTAGGCGCGTAAGTTCACGCACCGGGTGGCGCCGCCGCCGGGTCGATCGAGGCCGTCGGTATCGCGCGCGTAGTGGCCCACGAGCGAGCCGGTTCGCTCCCGCGAAACGGATACCACGAATCGCTCGACGGAGTCGGCCATGCTCAGTTTGACTCTGGCCTGGGATTCACACCGGGGGGTCGTTGGCCTCCGCATTCGGGTCGGGAGAAACGATCCGCGCATCGCTGAACCCGCCGCCGTCGGTGAGAACCCGCACCTCGTCCGAGACGAGGTATCGCCACCCCGTGACGGACCACGCCGACTGGTCGAGATGGACGGCCTTGACGCGGCTTCCAAGGTTCCAGAACCGGCGCATCCGCGTCTGGCCCGGCGAGGTGAGGTCCACGACGTGCAGCAGCAGGTAGTCGTCGTGTTCCCGGGCTCCATCGAGCTCGTTACGAGTGATCACGAACGGACCGGATCCTGAGCTCCCCTTCACCTCCACGGGGATGAAGGTTGCGTTCGCGCGCACGAACTCGAGGTCCCACCCCTTGTCCTCGTCTTGGACATCGCGGACGGCGACGATGTCGGGCAGGCCGAGCCCGTAGCGGATCGCGACCTTGACGGCATCCTGCTCGCTTGTCCGACTGGACGCGCGCGGGCCCGCGGGCGCCGCGCCACCCGCGGGCTTCTTCGGCGCATCTCGGCCCCCGCGGCCTTTCCGCCGCTCGGGCGCGGGTGACGGCGGCTCCGGCGCCTCGGGCGGCGCCACGGGTTCGGCTGGGCCGAAGCGCGCGCCATCGAGGTTCACGTACAGTTTCGTGGCGGGTTGGGGCTCGGTTACGGTCTGCGCGTCCGCCTCGGGCGGCGTCCAGCCAGCCGGGTCCAATGCGGGCGGCGGAGCCGCGAGAGGCGGCTGCGTTTCGGTACCCGCCCGCCATTCCTTCCAGCCACCCCCAGGCCGCTGACGCCGAAGCAGGGCGTCTGCAGACTCGAGCTCCACCTCAGACAGCCGGACGCCTGCAAGGATCCGGTCGGGCTCTGCGAGGAACCAGGCGATATCGGACGCCGCGTCCGGGATCTCGAGGTACTCGGCAAGCGCTCGGCCAAGTTCTAGCAAGTCGACGCCAGGCGGCGGCACCACGAGCAACTCGGCCTTCTCGGGGCGCAGGTAGCCGCGCTTGTCGTGGTGCGGCGTGATGAGGAAGCCGACCGGCGCCGCTGGCGTCTCATGGTCGCCATAGCGCCAAGTGACGTGCAGCCACCTGACGGTCGTCTCGATCAGGCCAGCGAGCCGCGCCGCAAGGCGTGCCTCCTCGCCGTGGTCTCGTAGCAGAATGGCGAGGAGCTCGGCGCGCCGGCGGCTCGTGAGCATCTGCTGCCCCGTTCGGCGGGATCCGCGGTCAATCGCGGGCTCCACCAGCGCCGCGGCCGGCGAAAGCCCGTACGTACGCGCCAGCCGCATCCATCGGCCGGAGGGGAGAAGGTCGAGGCCGCGGATCGCGCCGAGGCCCGGGATGTTGGGAACCGCAGCCTGTCGCGACCAGCGCGGTCCGCCAACGCCGAGCGCCGGCAGCATGGGCGCCGCGCGCGGCGTCCCCGGGTCGACCACCGTCTCGAGCCGTCGCAGGAGCCACTCGGCGCTCGCCTGGACTTGGAGGGGCGCGGCACCGAGGTCCGGATGTGCTTTTGCCAGCGCGTTCAGGGCGTTCTCGACCGCGACCGCGGGCGGGCGGGCGAAGAGGACGAGTCCCAGTGCCTGCGCGTCGGACGGCCGGAGCCGGGCCTTCGGCACCAACAGGTCGGACTGCGTGCGGGGAACGCCGGCCCACGCGCGGGATGGGATCTGGCGGTCGGCGCCGCTCGGATCCGAGGCGACGGGTACCCACGCTGCTTCCCCGAGCCGCCATCGCTGGTAACCGACAACGGGCTTCGCCACGGCGCGCCGGTGCGCGCTGTGGCCACATGCCAGCGTGGCCCGCGGCCCGTACGGTTCGTCGAGCAGGAGCAGCCCATGCGCGAACCGAGTCGCCGTGTCCGCGTCCGTCACGCCGTCGAGCAGGGCGTCGAGGCGATCCATGTACCAGCCTTGCGGCTCGCCCATGCTGGCCGGGTGGCCGTCATTGCACGTTGCCGCCGCCCGGAACTCGGGCAGTGCCCGCCACTGGGGCAGACGTCCCGACCAGCCGCCGGCGAGTGGGCGCTGGCGGGGCCGCTCTGCGACGCCCAAATCCCTGAAGAAGTCACGGGTGCGCGCTGGATCCAGCGGCCACGGCGGCGTCGGATAGGAGAGAAACTCGGCCTCACCGAGCGGACCGTAGAGGTCCTCGAGCCTCCCGTCGCCGGTCCAGTCACGGCCCATATAGGTGGCGCTCGCGGCGCGCCAGCCGGCGTTGTCGTGGTGGTGCGCGAGCCGTGCCGGGACACGGACCTGGCCGACACGCGAAGCCCGGGAGGTGAGCACGGTCGGCCTGGACGCCCAGATGCCCGCGACGTACAAGAGCGCTTCCCGCGAGGCTGCGTCGTCGCGAGTGTAGGTGCCAGCCTCGAGCGCGCCGAGAAGGCGGTCGAGGCCGGTCCCGTGGTCGAGGACGGGGATCCCAAGGCGGGCGAGGAAGGCGTCGGCCGGTGGGTGGCGAGGCTCCTGGACCATCGGGCGCCGCAACGGTCCCGGAGGAAGGGGCGCCCCGTCCGTGCGCCGCTCGACGTCGGAGGGGCGTAGCCACCGGTCATGAGTGTCCTTCACGACCCGGCGGTTGCGAAGGCTCGTGGTCACGGCGAAGACGTCGACGCCAGTGGACTTGACCCATCGCTCCGCAAGCGCGAGGGTCCTGGCATACGTGTCGGCAGACCGCGCGAGGTCGATCTGCCCGGCGACCTCGGCGGGCGACAGCTTGGAGCAGCCAAGCCGCGCAAGGAGAGCGCCGACACCATCCCTGTCGTCGTCGGGCTCGAGAAGCACCGTGTCCGGATGGAGGACCTCAGCCAATCGGCTCTCGTCGTCCGCGGACAGGCCGGTTGCGAGGCGGCGCGTTTCGCGCGGAAGGCGACGCTCGCCCGCTCCCGCCCGGCGGGCGATGCGCACCTCAGCGAGCGCGCGCTCGAGCGCCTCACCGACGGCGTTGCCCGCTCCGTCAGCCGCCCATCGGGGAACGAACGCCTCCAGGACCCGGGCGCCGTAGTGGCCCACGGACTCCGCGACGGCCGCGGCGAGGCGTGTTGTCCCCTCAACCGCGGCATCACTGAAGACCCGTCCCGGTCCGATGCGATCAATGCGCCGTCGGGTGCTATCCAGGAAGAAGTCACCATGCAGCAAGACGCCCCGCCCGAGCTGGTCTTCTGTCGGAAAGTAGCTGTACAGGGACATGGGGCGCATATCAATTGCTGGACCTCGCTTGCTCCACGGGATCGCGGCGGCGACGCGGATCCGGCTGACGCCCTGCCAGAGCTCGTCCTCTATGGCGTCCGTGACACCTGGCGCGAGCGGGATCATTCGCTGCGCGAGCAGCCACGACGTCTCGCGTCCTGAGCTCGACTCGACGTGGACGATCCTCCCCCTGCCAACCCGGCTGGCCTCGCGGCGCAGCCAGGTGATATTCCCGTCCGGGCGGCTGATCACCAAGGAGGACACCGCGGTCAGGAAGAGCAACGTTTCGGGCGTCAAGGTTTCGGTAAGGTCCTTGCTGACCGTCGCGAACGGCCGGTCGTCGCGCAGCGGCAACCGGATGACGGTCGCGGCGCCCGCCGCAAATAGGTCCTGGATCACGTCGCGGTCATCCCCCAGGTCGGCCGGGTCGACCGACAGGGGGAAGTACCTGGCTGGGATAGGCCCATCTGGCGTCGCCTTCAGGTGCTCGGCCACCATCCGCGTCGCCGCATCCCGGTCGAAGCAGAATCCGACGTGGCGGCTGAGGATCTGGGGGCGGTGACTGATCTCGAACACGCTCGTGAAGCCAATGCCCTTGTAGCCGATCTGGTGGTGCGACGACCGGAGCTTCGGCTTGCTTGACGAGTTGAGGCGCGTGATCGACCGGATCCGGTCCTCGTCAAAAGGCTGGCCCTCATTCGAGACCAGCAGTGCCGAGGGCGTGAGGATGAACCGGACAGCGCCTTCGCTGCCGGCCTCCGCCATCGCGTCGTGCGCGTTCTGGAGCAGCTCCATGGCGAAGCGGCCCGTATAGCCGCGGCGGATGTCGTCCTCGTGCCGTCCGGCATCGACGAGGCGGTCCATCTCGAGGGAGCGCGTCTCGTCTCGCGAGCGGGCGATGTCCTCGAGATGGACACGCGGCCGGCGCAGGACGTCCGCGATTGGGCCGTCCGCTGGAATGCGGAGCCAAGCGGGTCCCGCCCCTGTCGCCAGGCTCGTGTCCAGATCACTCATCACGCCCCTCTGGCCACCCTGGCCCCGAGCATAGCGGTGAGCTCGGCGTCCAAGGCAAGGCCTCGACGCAAACTGGGCAGCATTCCATCCGTCGCGTGTGCACCGACGCAGAGTGACCCCTCATTCGATATCTACTCCCACGGGCCCACGAGGCCACGAGTCGTCTCATTGCGTCCTGACTCCACTCATTCCGTCACTATTCCGCCCGGCTCGGGCAGATAGCGCGGTAGTCGCACCAGCCGCACTCCCTCGGCGACGGCGTCGCGCGGAAGTCGCCGGAGCGGATCTGGGCGACAAGGGCCAGCAGCTCCTCGCGGGCGGCGTCGAGCTGGTCGTCGGTGCGGGTGGTGCTCATGCGCGTGGCGGCTTCCGTGTAGTAGAGAGTGACCCGCTCGGGCGTGCCGAGGCCCAGGGTGTCGCGGCAGGCGAGGGCGTAGATCGAGAGCTGGAGGCTCTTATCGACGGTCGTCTGGGTGCCGGGCTTGCCGGTTTTGTAGTCGAGGATCTCGACGCCGCCCGACGGCAGGCGGTCGATCCGGTCGATGGAGCCGCCGATCCGCACGACCGGGCTTCCGTCGCCGGGGTTGAGTCGGAGCTCGAACCCGAGCTCCTCGTGGAGCGCCGTGCCGGCGCTCGAGAGCTCGCCGTCCCAGAAGTTGTCGAGCAGCGAGGCGGTGCGGCGGCGGTACGTCTGTTCCGACGTGGCGTCGGGGAAGCCTGTCGGCTTCCACTCCGCCGCGAAGAGCTGTCCGAGATCCTCGCGCGTCGGCGGCGAATCGCCGCGGGCAGCGCGCTCGCGGCGCTCCTTCGTGAACGCCTCGAAGGCGGCGTGGGCGGTGCTCCCGAAGGTGAACGCGGCCACGGTCTCCGTGGTCGGCACGCGGTAGACGTGCTGGAGCGCGTAGCGCAGGGGGCAGCGCTCGTACCGGTCGAACTGGGTGTAGCTGAAGGAGCCGGGCAGCGGGGCGACGGCGAGCAGGTTCGCCCCGACTCCCGCGTCGGCGGCCACGGTTCGCAGGGTGAGCGGGTCGAGGCCGGCGGCCCGGGCCGCATCGGCGCCCGCGATGGCGCTCGCACCCAGCCTGGCGAGCTCGTCGAGGAGCCCGATCCTCGCGGCCGCGACCTCGGGGGCGCCCGGTGCCACGCCCTCCAGGAGCGAGAGGAGCTCGGCGGCGCGGAGGCGAAGCGCGGTCCGGCGCTCGCGAGGGCTCGGGAGCGCGACGATTCGCTCGAGCGCGCCGGGAGCATCGGCCTGTTCGTCTGACTCGTCCTCCTCGCTCTTGCTGATCGCCCCACCTTCGTCGGAGGCCAGCGTCGCTGTCCGATCGTGCTCGACCAGCTCAAGCCCGGCCTCCTCGCGCAGCTCCGCGAGGAACGGGCTCGCGCTCTTGGCGGAAGTCGGCCCGCCGTGCGTGCTGAGCGTGAGAGTCTCCCTCGCCCGCGTGATCGCGACGTACAGGAGCCTGCGTTCCTCCTCGGTGTGGAGATCGCCGACCGGAACCGCCTCGCGCAGGAGCTCGCGCGGGAAGAGGCCCCAATCGCGCTCGCGAACCGGCCACTCCCCCTCGAGAAGGTGCGGGACGAAGACGTGGGCGTACTCGAGGCCCTTCGCCTGGTAGAGGGTCATGAGCCCGACGCCCTGCAGGTCCTCCGCGAGCTCGACGCTGGTCGGCAGCTCGCCGCCGGCGGACTGGTAGGCGTCGAGGTAGTTGACGAAGTCGCCCAGGGTGCTCGCGGCATGCTCACGCTGCCAGTCGGCGGCGAAGCGCATGAAGGACGCGACGTTCGCGACCGCGCGCTTGCTCTCGAGGGTGTCCGCTGAGAGCAGGTCGAGGAGCATCCCGGTCCGCTCGATGTACCGCTCGAGGATCGTGAAGGGGCCTTCCCTTGGAGTCTCGGGGACGAGCTCGTCGAGGGTGTCGAGGAGGCGACGCAGCTTGGCGCGCGTCGCCGGCGCGAGCTCGAGGACCCGATCGGCGGGCGGGGCGACCTCGGGAGCCGGGTCGGTCTCGCCCGTCTGCGCGTCGGCGCCGTCGCCGCCGTCTGCAGCGTCCGCGCCGGTCGTCGGCACCGCGTCGAGCGTGACTTCGCCGGTACCGACCGCTTCGCGGATCAGCTCGAGCAGGTGGCGCTTCGCACGGCTCGCGGCGCGGGTGATCGCGAGCAGCTCGAGCGCATCGAGGCGCCAGGGGCCCGCGGTGAGCGTGCGGGCGAGTGCGACGTCGGCGAATGGATCGGCCAGCGCGCGAAGGGCCTGCTCGAGATCGCGGATCTCGGGCGTGGCGAAGAGCGAGAGCCCGCCCGACACGGTGTAGGGGATGCTCTCCTCGCGCAGGCGGGCCACGATCGCGTCGCGATGCTTGTGCTTGCGGTAGAGGACGGCGAAGGAGCTCCACGGGATGACCGGCTGGCCCCCGGTGGCCGGGTCCCACCCGGCGAGGGCGCGGATCCGCTCGACGATCGCGGCCGCCTCGTCGTCGGGGCCCGCGCAGGTGATCAGCTCGACCGCGAGGGCTCCATCGCCGGGCCGGTTCGGCGCGAGCTGCTTGTCCGGCATGTAGCGGAGCTCGTTGCGGCTGATCAGGCGGTTCGCCACGACGAGGATCGGCGGCTGGCTGCGGAAGTTCTCGACGATGCTCAGGCGGGTCGGCGACCCGGGTGCGGGGCCATCGGGGTCATGGGTCGGCGGTCCGGCGAAGCGGCGGTCGAACTCCACGAAGGCGGCATAGCTCGCGCCCCGGAAGCGGTAGATCGACTGGTCGTCGTCGCCCACGACCATCACGTTGTCCGGCCGGTCCGGCGTCCGCCCTAGGAGCTCGATGAGCTCTACCTGGGCCACGTTTGCGTCCTGGAACTCGTCGACCAGGATGTACCGGAAGCGGCGCTGCCAGCGGCGCAGGACGTTCGGGCGCTCGCGGAAGAGGCGGATGACCGCGGCGACCTGCTCCCCGAAGTCGAGGGCACCGCGGCGCTCCCGCTCCGCCTCGTAAGCTCGGTAGACGAGCGCGAGCTCGGAGAGCCGGAGGACCTCGAGGGCGGCGCCGTCGGCCACGTAGGTCGCAGCGAGGTGTTCGGCCGCTTCGCGCTGCTCGTCGGTGAGGTGGCCGCGCGAGATGGCGTAGCCGGTGCCCCAGACGGCGCGGCGGGCCTCCCGGTCGGCGATCTTCTCGACCTTCTCGAAATCCGGGTCGGCAGCGTGGTCGCCGGCAGTGGGGTCGCCTGCGGCGGCGGCTCGCTCGGTGGCCCGGAAGGAGGCGTACGCGCCCCTGACGTCGTTGCGGCCGCGGTTGAAGGAGCCGAGGGCCTCGAGACGCTCGAGGGCGCGCTCGTACGCGCCATGTCGCGACTCGAAGGCGGCCTGCTCGGCTGCCACGTACGCGTCGAAGTCGTCCGGGCTGACGAGCTCGTCCTTGGCCCGGTTTATGAACGCCACGAAACGGTCGGGCCCGAGGAACGGGTTGCCGCGGCCCGAGTAGTACAGGAGCGGCAGGCCGGGGCGGAGGTCGCGCAGGAGGAGCACCTGGCCGACGCCGTCGAGGACGTCGGGCATCGACGGGAGGCCGGCGTCGGGCGCGGACTCGACGAGGATCCGGTGGCAGAAACTGTGGAAGTTGGCCACCGTCAGGCGGGCGCGCACCGCCGGCCCGAGCGCCTTCTCCAGCCGGTCAGCGAGCTCCTTCGCCGCCTTGACGTTGTAAGTCAGGACGAGGATCTGCTCGGGCATGAGCGGGCCGGCGAATGGGTCGTCGGGATCGGCAGAGGCGGCTTCGGCGAGAAGCGCCAGGGGATCGACCGTGGCGGGTGCAGCTCCCGCGCCCTGGGCTTCGGCCGCGTCGTGCACCGAGCTCGGGGCGCCCTTCGTCTCCAGGAGCCGGCGGACCCGCTCCACGATGACCCGGGTCTTGCCGGTCCCGGCCCCCGCGATGACGACGAGCGGACCGTCCTCCCACGCGACGATCCGCTGCTGCTCGTCGGTCAGGTCGTCGGCTGTCGAGGATGCCGTTGGATTCTCGGTCACATCTGGCCCTGTGTCGCGGCGGCCGTGCTCAGCAACAAGCTCGGCTCGACCGCGGCCGCCGCTTCCCCAACAGTGACTTCCGTCACTCGACCGGCGCCGTCTTCGGCGTCCCGAGTTCTTTCGCGGCAGCCTCCAGCGCCTGCACGCCGTCGCGCTCCCCCTGCGCTTCCAGCAGGGCCCGGCGGCGCGCCGCGAACCGATCGTACTCGGCGGCTGCCTTGTCGGTCGCCTGCTGGTGGCTCACCATGCCTGCCCCGGGGAGCACCTGCCGGTCGTTGAACCGCAGGAACTCGTCCAGCCTCGCTTCCCAGTCCCGCAGGAACACCTGCGCGCGTCGACGGGCCTGGTCCTCCGCGTAGTCCAGCCACATCACGACGATCCGGTTCAGCTCCCCGATCTCGTCGGCGTCCAGGTAGTTCTTGGCGACGGTCACGTCGGTCTTCCCGACCCGGCCCCTGCCCAGCTCGTCAAGCCCATGTTGGGCCGGGCGTGATCCGCCCGATCCGCGATGAGCTCGGCGGCGGTCTTCCCAGTTGCCGCGAAATGCAGCTTGTCCTGGATCACCTTGAAGAACGCCGCCGCATCCGGCCGGGCGGGGTCGTAGTCCGCCGCCAGCGCGAAGATCTCGCGGACTCGCAGGTACATGCGGGCCTCGCCCGCGCGGATGTCGCGAATGCGCTCCAGAAGCTCATCGAAGTAGTCCGGGGTCGCTGAGCCGGGCGCGGGCGGGTGCTTGAGTCGCTCGTCGTCGAGGGCGAACCCCTTGACCAGGAATTCGCTGAGGCGCGCCGTGGCCCACTGGCGGAACTGCGTGCCCCGCGGAGAGCGGACGCGGTACCCAACGGCGAGGATGGCGTCGAGGCTGTAGTGGTCGATGAGGCGGGCGACGCGACGACCGCCCTCGGTTCGAACTGTTCGGAGATTCCGAACAGTTGCCTCCGGAGCCAACTCACCCTCTGCGAAGACACCCTTCAGGTGCTCGCTCACGGTCGGCACGGCCACCTGGAAGAGCTCCGCAATGAGCGCCTGCGACAGCCACAACGTGTCGTGCTCGAACCGACACTCGACCCGCGTCCGGCCGTCCTCGGTCTCGTACAGGAGGAACTCGCCGGCAGGGACGATTTCGGTTGAAGACGGCCGAGGGTCGTCAGCGCCGCCCCCTGGGGCGATCTCGGGCCTCCTCGTCCGTGGCATGGCCGCTACAGGCTCCGGACGATGTTCATCGGGCAGCAGCCAACGCAGATCGGCGCGGACGCCCGTTGCCCCTCGCGAATGCCGACTGGTCGGTGGCCTGCTCGCTGATCATCGCTTCCTCAACGTTGGGGTGCTGATCCTGCGCGGCGACCGTGCCAGGTTGAATGGCATGAGTATCCCACGCGCGAGCACGCCTGGGTGCGGCGGGCGGTCATCGCGCTCCGTTTCGGCCCCGTGGCTCATCGATCGGGTGCGGGTTCCTCGCGGGCACCGGCTGCAAGGTGCTGCATCTCCCCAGGATCGTGCGACCGAGCTGTGCCGCTCGCCTGACACGTCGGTGACGTCCTGACGAAGGGCGGGTGAAGTCACGGGTAACCGGCGGGAGATCGTCGCCAGGTAGCCTTGGTCGAGCCTCGCGGTATGTCAAGATGTCTTGACGACGCGGAGTGGCCACGCTAGTCTCGCGACACGTCCCGGAGGTCGCACGATGTCTCGGTCCCCGAACACGCCGCCCGGCGAGACGGTGCGGCACCTTGCCACCGTGGAGGCGCGCATTCGCCGCCTCCAGCGCGAGCGCGAGCGGCTCATCGGGGACGCCCGCGCCGAGCGGGAGTCGTGGCAGGCGATCGCCGCCGCGCTCGGGGTGAGCCGCCAGGCCGCCTGGCAGGCCCACCGCAACGGGGCCGTCGTCGTCGCGCAGATCCGGTCGCGGAGCAACCTGTCCGACGAGGCGGCCGTGGCCGTCGCCCGGTCCGCGCTCCGCGACGTGCGTCGCGAGACAACCGGCTGATGCGCCGCGCGTCGGCCGGGCCGGCGCGAATCGTCCTCGACGCCAACA
>Ga0209777_10002788_pt1 | contig 22446 bp, 18 predicted proteins | sample FrelakmetHBP12HB_FD_187147 | JGI IMG/M metagenome (GOLD analysis project Ga0209777, IMG submission 187147) | Freshwater lake sediment microbial communities from the University of Notre Dame, USA, for methane emissions studies -HBP12 HB (SPAdes)... | ecosystem: Environmental > Aquatic >...
GGCTTGGGAGAACATTCGACTGGAGGTGGCGGGCGTCCGCCTGAGTCGTCACCGTTCGGAGCCGGTTCCATCTATCCCGGCCGATAGCCCAGGCGGGAGACGCCCAGCTAGCGCCCCTTGAGACACGTTCATCTCCCAACAGGCGATTGCCGATAAACACACCAAGGAGGAATCAAAACATGGCAAGCAAAGGAAGGTCCGAAGGAACAGCTACGGTTGCAGAGTTAGAGGGCATGGAGGCGCAGAATTTCCTGGCGGCGATTGTGGACTCTTCCGATGACGCCATCTATGGCAAGACCTTGGAAGGTGTCATCCGGAGTTGGAATCACGGCGCCGAGAGGATGTATGGCTACTCCGCCGCGGAGGTGCTGGGCCGCCCGGTGAGTATTCTCGTGCCGCCCGGAAATCCTGATGAGGTGCCGCAAATCCTCGAAAAAATCAAGCAGGGAGAACGTGTGGACCATTTCGAGACGGTCCGCGTGAGGAAAAATGGTGAGACCTTTGATGTCTCCTTGACCGTCTCCCCGATCAAGGATGATTCCGGCAGGGTTGTCGGTGCCTCGACGGTGGCGCGCGATATCACGGAACAAAAAAGGCTGCGCGAGGCGCTGATAGAACGGGCGAAGGAGATTCTGGAGGTTTCTACGCCGGTGCTGCAAGTCTGGGAAGGCGTGGTCGTCGCGCCGTTTATCGGCACGCTGGATACGCAGCGGGCGCAGCAGTTCATGGAACGGTTGCTGGACCGCATCGTGGAAACCAACTCCGCGGTGGCCCTGCTGGACGTCACCGGGGTGCCGGCCGTCGATACGCGCACTGCGCAGCACCTGATTGAGACCATCACCTCGGTGCGCTTGATGGGCGCGCAAGCCATACTGACGGGCGTGCGGCCGGCCATCGCCCAGACCCTCGCGCACCTGGGCATCAACCTGGCCGACGTGGTCACGCGCTCTTCGCTGGCCGCCGGGCTGCGCGTGGCGCTGGACGTTCTCAACCTGAAGATCAGCAGCCGGGACGGAGAGGCCCACTAAAGAGCAGTGACGAGTGGCTAGTGACGAGTGACAAGATAGCTGCCAGCGGTCAGCTCTCAGTCCTCAGCGGGGCCAGCGCGCTTAAAACCTGAAGGCTGATAGCTGACGGCTGATAGCTGATCGCTTTTGCGCTCGTCACTCTTCCCTGGTCACGGAAGCGAGGAGTTGACTGCCATGACGAACCAGAGCATTTCGATGGTCAGGGTGCGCGAGACGCTGATGGTGACTATGCCCGCCGACCCCGACGACGGGACGGTGACGGCCATTCAGGATGAAGTGCTGCGCGCCATGGAGAGATACCGGCCCAAAGGGCTGGTGCTGGACATCTCAGCCGTGGAAACGCTGGACTCCTTCTTTGCCCGGACGGTCACGGAAACCAGCCGCATGGTCGCCCTGATGGGCGGACGGACCGTCATCGCCGGGATGCGCCCCAGCGTCGCGATCACCGCCACACAACTCGGTTTGGGGCTGGGAAATACGCTCACCGCCCTGAACGTTGACCGCGCCCTGGACCTGCTGAGCAACGCGCTCCCGCGGAGGCAACGGCCATGAGCACTTTACCTCAAGGCAAGTTGCGCATCAGTTCCGAGGACGACATCGTGATGGCCCGCCGAGCTGTCCGCGAGGCGGCGACCCACTTGTCCTTCGGCGTCACCGACGTCACCCGCATCGTTACCGCGGCCTCGGAGTTGGCCCGCAACGTTTTTCTCTATGCGGGTTCAGGTGTCATGCGCTGGTCCGGCCTGGAACGAAATGGCGGTGCGGGTATCGAGTTGACCTTCGAGGACCACGGACCGGGCATCGCCGACGTCGAGCAAGCCATGCAAGCGGGCTACACCACCGGCGCGGGGCTGGGCCTGGGCTTGCCGGGAGCAAAACGGCTGATGGATGAGATGGAGATTCGCTCCAAGGTCGGGGACGGTACGACCGTAACGCTAAGGAAGTGGCTGAGGAGATGAGCCCGTGGGGCAGCCGAATCCGCAAACCATCGAGATCTCACAAGACGTGGACGTTTCGAGGGCGCGTCAGGTGGCCAAGGCCATTGCCGTCTCGGTGGGCTTCGACGAGAAGGTGAAGGAGGAGGTAGCCATCGCCGTAAGTGAGTTGGCCAGCAATCTCCTGCGGCACGCGAAGCATGGGCATCTGACGCTGACGCCGCTTCACGCAGCAGCGCGCGCTGGGATCCAAGTCGAATCGGCGGATGGCGGGCCCGGTATCGCCGACGTCGAGCGCGCCATGACGGACGGGTTTTCGACGGCGGGCAGTCTGGGCTGCGGCCTGGGCGCGGTCAACAGGCTGATGGACGAATTTGAGATCACCACGCCGTGCCGGAAGGGAGGGGGGACGCGCATCATCTGCCGGCGGTGGGTGTACGCGAGCGCGCCTGCCGTAAGGCCCTGTCCCCTGGACTGCGGCGCCGCCACGCGCGCCTACCCGGGGAAGGAAGTGAACGGCGACGCCTTCGTGATCGAGCCTTGGGACGAAACGATGCTCGTCGGCGTGATCGATGGTGTAGGGCATGGGCCGCTTGCCCACCAGGCCGCGCAGGCAGCCCGAAAATACGTGGAGGACCACGCCCGACAGCCCTTGAAAGCTATCTTCCAGGGCGTGGGACGCGTCTGCCACGCCTCGCAGGGCGTGGTGATGGCGCTGGCGGCCCTCGATTGGGCGCGGCCGAGATTGACTTTCGCCAGTGTCGGCAACGTGGAGGCCCGTCTGTTCGGAACTTCGGAACGGGCGAACTTTATCGTTCGGCGCGGCGTCATCGGGCTCAGCGCGCCCGACCCCGTGGTCACGGACCACCTGTGGCAGCCGACGAACCTGCTGGTCCTTCACTCGGACGGCTTGCAGTCCCGCTGGCGCTGGGAGGATTTCTCTCACTTTCAGGAGGCGCCCGCCACCGTCCTCGCCCAGCAGATGCTCGAGCGACTGGCCCGAGACAATGACGATGCCACCGTGCTCGTGGTCAAAGGGGCGCGGGTCACACGGGGCGCGGCGGCTGAGAGCCACGCCGCCCAGCGCGCTCGGCCCGGCTTTTGCCAGAAGATGCCATGATCTCCAGCGACTTGAATCATGAACTCGCGGACCCCCAGGAGACGATTCGCGCCCTGCAAAAGGAGCTGGAAGAAACCAACAGCGGCCTGATCGCTTTGACCCTGGAATTGGAGCAGCGCGTGGATGAGCGCACCGCCCAACTGCGCGCGGCGCACGACGAGCTGCGGAAGACGAATTCCGAGTTGCTCCAGTTGACGTTGGAGCTGGAAGAGCGCGTGGCGCAACGCACGGAGGAAATCCGCAAACTCAACGACGAACTCGAGCGGCGCGTCAGGGAACGCACCGCCGAACTCGAAGCGACCAACAAGGAACTGGAAGCCTTCACCTACTCCGTCTCGCACGACCTGCGGGCCCCCCTGCGCCACATCGACGGCTTCTCGAAATTGCTCCTGGAGGAGCACAGCCCTCACTTGCCGGAGGAAGTACAGCGCTATCTCGGCCTCGTCCGCGACGCTACCCGGCGCATGGGCCAAATGGTGGACGAACTGCTGAACCTGACGCGGCTCGGCCGCAAGGACCTGAGCCTGCAATTGACGGGACTGAAATCGCTTGTCGAGGAAGTGAAACGGGATCTCGAGCCGGATACGACGGGCAGGGCCATCGAATGGCGCATCAACTCCCTGCCCTTTGTGGAGTGCGATCCGACTCTGATGAAGCAGGTCTTCGCCAACCTCCTCGCGAACGCCGTCAAGTTCACCCGCCCACGCCCGCAGGCCGTCATCGAGGTGGGAACCATTGAGGACGACGGCCAGCGCGCCTGCTTCGTGCGCGACAACGGTGTCGGGTTCAGCATGAAATATGCCGGCAAGCTCTTTGGAGTGTTCCAGCGCTTGCACCGCCAGGAAGACTTCGAGGGGACGGGCGTGGGTTTGGCCACCGTCCAGCGCATTATCCACAAGCATGGGGGACGTGTCTGGGCGAAGGCCGAACTCAATAAGGGCGCGACTTTCTATTTCACCCTCGAGCCGGCGGGGGGAAAACCGCCGGAGGGCGGTAGCGCCAGTTCGGCCGCATCTTCGAATGCCGGCAAGATGCCGGCGCTACAGCCGCTCAGGCCGAGATCATCCGCGAGTCGGGACGGCAGTTCGACCCGGAGGTTGTGCGCGTGTTCCTATCCATCCCCCAGCAGGCTTGGGAGAACATTCGACTGGAGGTGGCAGGCATCGGCCTGAGTCGTCACCCCGCGGGGCCGCTTTCGCCCTTCCCGACAGGGTGGCCCAGGCGGGAGGCGGCCAGCTAGTGCGGTTTGGCCAAGGCCGGCCCGTTAAGGGGGCCTCAGCCGCTTAGCGACCATTGAGACTCCCGGGCTTCTCGTCCGGACCGCCTCATTGGCACAGGATTCGCACCTGCGATGGACGGGCCGACATCACCGGGGCAATCGGATGCGAGGCCGCCAAAGGTGAACTCATGAATTCTGACAACCCAAGCCGCGGAGCAAAAACCTCCCCCGGCGAGCCGGCCCGCGTTGCTCCTGCCGCCGGCCCATCGACTGCAAAACCCGCCTTTCGGAGCTATCTCTGGGCCTTCGGGCTGGGAACCGTGCTGGTGGCCGGCTCCGCGGCACTCCACGTTCGCAGCGAATATCGGAAGGTGATGGACGAGTGGCAAGCGCGGCAGTCGAGCGTGGCGGACTACCGCACACAGATGATATCGGAATGGCTTAAGGAGCGACAGGCCGATGCCCAAGACGTAGCGGGCGAAATTACGGTACTGCGCGTACTCTCGCCGGGGCCGGAACGGGGCAGGATGCTAGTTCCCGCGCGGTTGACCCGGGAGCTCAACCGCAGCCTCGACCGATTTGCCCACGTTCACGGTTACCCGGGCGTGTACGTGTTGGACCCTCAGGGACGAGTGGTGGGCCACTCCACGAAGGCTCCCGAACTGGAGGTGGCGAGTCTGGAGGCTTCCCGCCTCACCGCCCGCACTGGCGAGCCGCGAATCGACCTGCTGGGTGCCGTCCCGGATCGTCGCCGGGTCAGCTTCACCTACTCCGTTTCGGCGGAAGAGACGGAAACCGACTCGACACGCTCCAGGCCGCCTTTATTGGGAGCCGCGTTGATTCTCGCCGATCCCGTTCAAACACTGTTCCCTCGACTGCTGGCGGAGAGCGTTCCCACGCGCACGGGGGAAGTCACCCTGGTGCGCCACGACGGGAACGAGATCGACTACGTTGCTCCCTTGCGTCTCGCCTCAATCGGCGCCACGGGGATGCGCCGACCCCATAACGCCGCTGCCTTGGCGGCTCGCACCGCACTCGCAGGCCAAAAGGTCTTTGGGGAATTCCAGGACTATCGCGGAGTTTCCGTGCTGGCGGCCACGCGACGCATTCCCCAGACCGGGTGGGGCCTGGTAGGCAAAATCGACCGCGCAGAAGCCTTCGAGCAGTTCCGCCAGATGGTGATCGTGGAGGGGTTGGCAGTGGGTCTCCTGGGGATCCTCCTTGCCGGCGTCCTCATCACTCATCGCCGGTACGTCCTGACGCGGGTGCTGGACCGGGAAGAGAAGAAGTTCCGCGCGCTTCTGGAGGCGGCCCCGGATGCGATGGTGGTGGTGAACCAGGGCGGAGAAATCGTTCTTCTCAATCGTCAGGCGGAGAAACAGTTCGGATACCGCCGTGATGAACTCTTAGGGAAGAATGTGAAGAACATCATTCTCGAGGGCTTCGCGGAACGACTGATCGCGGACGCTCTTCGATCCGCGGAAGACGCGCTGGCGCAGGAGATCGGTTCGGGGGTTGAGCTCATGGGGCGGCGGAAGGATGGAAGCGATTTTCCCATCGAGATCATGTTGAGCCCGCTGAAAAGCGCCGAGGGAATCCTGGTGACGGTAGGGATCCGCGACATCAGCGAACGCCAACGGGCGGGGGAGCGAGTCCGCCAAATCAACACCGGGTTGGAAGCGCGAGTCAGTGCGCGCACGGTCGAACTCGAAGTCGCTAATAAAGAACTCGAAGCCTTCACCTACTCCGTCTCCCACGACCTGCGGGCCCCCCTCCGGCACATTGATGGCTTCTCAAAATTGCTCCTGGAGGAGCACAGCCCTCACTTGCCGGAAGCAGCACGGCGCTACCTCGCCCTCATCCGCGACGCTACCCGGCGCATGGGCCTTATGGTGGACGATTTATTGAATCTAACCCGCATCGGACGCAAAGAACTGAGCCTGCGAGTGACCGGCTTGAACTCCCTCGTCGAGGAGGTGAAACACAACCTTGAGCCGGATATGAGGGGCCGGGAGATCGAATGGCGAATCAGCACATTGCCCTTTGTGGAATGTGACCCCGCCTTGATGAAACAGGTTTTTGCCAACCTATTTTCGAATGCCATGAAATTCACTCGGTCGCGGCAGCAGGCCCTTATCGAAGTCGGCTCGGAAGCGAACGATGGCTGCCACGTCATTTTTGTGCGCGATAATGGTGTTGGCTTCAGCATGAAATATGCCGATAAGCTCTTCGGGGTCTTCCAGCGGCTGCACCGCCAGGAAGACTTCGAGGGCACCGGCATTGGTCTCGCCACCGTCCAGCGCATCATCCAAAAGCACGGCGGCCGCGTTTGGGCAGAATCGGAACTGAACAAGGGTGCGGCGTTTTATTTCACCCTGAAAGCGCCTGAAAACCACCGGCCCGAACACCCGCCGGTGGAGGGAGGTCAACCGTGAACTCAGCAAACGTCGAAATACTCCTGGTGGAAGATAACCTCGCCGACGTGGAGCTGACTCTGCACGCCCTGCGCCAGGAGAAACTGGCCAACCACATCGAAGTGGCCCGCGACGGCGAGGAGGCCCTGGATTTTCTCTTCTGCCGCGGGCCCCACGCCGGCCGCACCTTCGAGAATCCTCCTCGCCTGGTGCTGCTGGATTTGAAACTGCCCAAGGTGGATGGGATGGAAGTGTTGCGGGAGCTCAAGCAAGATCCCCGCACCAAGGCCATTCCGGTAGTTATCATGACCGCCTCGCGAGAAGAGAAGGACTTAATCTACAGCTACCAGTCGGGAGTGAACGGCTACATCCAGAAGCCGATGGAGTTCGACAAGTTCCGCGAAGTCGTGAAGCAACTGGGGCTGTATTGGCTGGTGGTGAACGAGCCCCCCCCAGCCAGCGCCTTTCGTTCCGCATAGAGAAGGAGCGTGATGACGGAAACTCTTCCAAACAACCCGGCCGGCACAGGGCGGCCGTTGCGGGCGCTCATTCTGGAAGACAACCCCCTGGACGCGGAACTCGCAGTGGCCATCCTGAAGCGCACAGGCTACGTCGGGGATTTCGAGGTCATCGATTCGCCCGAGCAATTTCAAGAGAAGCTGAAGCAAGGCGATCACGACGTCATTCTCGCCGACTACAACCTGCGCACCTGGACGGCCCTGGATGCCCTGACCATCCTGAAGAAGTCGGGAAAGGACATTCCCTTCGTCGTCGTCTCAGGAACCTTGGGAGATGAAGCCGCCGTGGAATGCATCAAGCAGGGGGCCACCGACTATGTCCTCAAGCATCGCCTGAACCGCCTGCCGCTGGTCGTGGATCGCGCGCTGCGCGACAAGGCCCATCGCGTAGTAGCCGCGCGGCTGGAAGCTGAAATCCGTCGTGCCAAGAAGGAATGGGAGCTCACCTTTGACGTTGTTCCCGACCCCATCTTCATTCTTAATCCCGAGTGCCGCATCCAGCGCGCGAACCGCGCCGCCGCTAAGACCTTCGGGCTGGAATTCTCCCAGATGATCGGCCGCTTCTGCTACGAAGTGGTGCACGGGCAGAACGAGCCGCTCCCCAGTTGCCCCCACCAGCGCTTGCTCAAGACCGGCAAGGAGGAAGGCGGGGACATTGAGGAGCCGCGGTTGGGCAAGACGTTCCACTCCACCGCCAGCCCAGTCCACGACTCTTCCGGAAGCCTGCAAGGCTGCGTCCATGTTATGCGCGACGTCACCGAACGCAAGCGGAACGAGGAGGCCCTGCGGCGCTCCGAAGCGAGCTACCGCTCGCTCATCCTCGGCGCCACGTACGGCATCTTTCGCTGCAGCGCGGAGGGAAAATTCCTTACGGTAAACCCGGCGCTGGTCGCCATGCTGGGCTATGAGTCTGAGGCGGAACTCCTGGCGGCAAACCTGGTCAACGATATCAGCCTGAGTGCCGACGCGGGAGCGCAAATGCTCGGGCAATACCGGCAAAAAAGCCGGGTCGATGGGATGGAAGGCAAATGGAAGCGGAAGGACGGCGCCTCGATCACCGTCCGGCTCAGTGGCCGGACAGTTCTGGATGGGCAGGGGGCGTTGCAAGGCTTCGAAATCATCGCCGAGGACGTTACGGCTCGCTCCCGCCTCGAGGACCAGCTCCGGCAAGCCCAGAAGATGGAGGCCGTTGGACAACTGGCGGGCGGCATCGCGCACGACTTCAACAACCTGCTCACTATCATCAATGGCTATAGCCAGCTCCTGCTCGACGGGCTGGACTCCTCAGACACGCGGCGGGGATTCGCCGATGAAGTCAAACGGGCCGGAGATCGCGCGGCCGCGCTCACCCGCCAGCTTCTGGCCTTCAGCCGGCGCCAGGTCCTGGCCCCGCAAATCCTCAACCTCAACACCGTGGTGACGGGTGTGGAGAAAATGCTGCAGCGCCTTATCGGTGAAGATGTCGAACTCGTCACGGCGCTGGATGAAGGCCTGGGGCCGGTGCGCGCCGACCCGGGCCAAATCGAACTCGTCATCCTGAACCTGGCCGTCAATGCCCGCGATGCCATGCCGCTGGGCGGCAAGCTGACCCTTGAGACGGCCAACGTCGAACTGGACGGCGAGTACGTCGGGGCCCACCCCGTGGCCGCTTCCGGCCCGCACGTTATGCTGGCCGTGAGTGATACCGGATGCGGCATGGACCGCCACACGCTGAGCCACATCTTCGAGCCCTTCTTCACCACGAAAGAACCGGGCAAAGGAACTGGGTTGGGCCTGGCTACCGTCTACGGAATCGTCAAGCAAAGCGGCGGCAACATCTGGGCCTACAGCGAGCCTGATAAGGGTACGACGTTCAAGATTTATCTGCCTCGCGTCCAGGAAGCGGTCCCTGCGGCCACGCCTGCCGAAGGCCGCAAAGCTTCCCCGCGGGGGTCCGAAACCATCCTGGTGGTCGAAGACGACGCGGCCGTACTCCCGCTGGTGCGCGGCGTGCTACTCTCGAGAGGATACTCCGTGCTCGAAGCGAGCCGCGGTGACGAGGCGCTCTCCGTCTCGGAAAGCCATCGCGGCCCCATCAAGTTGCTCGTCACCGACATCGTGATGCCCGGCATGAACGGGCGGGACCTCGCCGAACAACTCCTCCTCCGCCATCCGGAAATCAGGGTCCTCTATATGTCGGGCTACACGAATGATGCCATCGTCCACCAGGGCGTTTTGGAGGAAGGCGCCGCGTTCCTTCAAAAGCCCTTTACCCCGGACGCTCTGGCGCGCAAGGTGCGTGAAGTCCTCGATGCGCAACAGCCGGCCCGGCAGTAAACCCACAACAAGAAGGCAGTAGGCAGAAAGCAGAAGGCAGAAGGCAGCGGTGTTTTGACGGCGTGCGCCGCCGTTCGGTATAATTATGATGAGGGGTTTTCTATCAGGGAGGACCGATTGCCGCTTTACGAGTACAAGTGCTCCAAATGCGGAAAACGAATTGAAAAGATCCGAAAGTTCTCCGACCCTCCGCTGTCGAAGTGCCCCCACTGCGGCGGCAAGCTGGAGCGCCTGCTCTCTTCGTCTTCCTTCCGGTTGAAGGGTTCCGGCTGGTATGCGACCGAGTACGGCAGGAAAACGGCCTCCTCGGACAGCAGCAAGGCGGGAAGCTCCTCGGCGGGGGAAAAACCCTCGGAGCCAGCCAAAAAAGCTGAACCTTCCACAACGCCCACCTCGAAGCAGGAGTCGAAAAGCGAAGAGTCGAAAAGTCGAAGGTCGAAAAGTTGAAGAGTCAAGACATCGAGACTAACAGCTTGGAAGTCAAGGATCGGTGCGGGTCCGCCACCCACCCTTTCAACTCCTCAACTTTTCAACAATCTCCCTCAACTTTAGACTTTCGACTGTCGACTTTCGACTTCTTCAGAGCTTCAGCGACTTCAGATATTTGCGGAAGGCCTTGCCCAGGTCGGGCCGCTTGAGTGCCATCTCCACCGTCGCTTGCAGGAAACCGAGCTTCGATCCCGCATCGTAACGCGTTCCCTCAAAGAGGTACCCGTAGACAGGCTCCTTCTCGAGCAGGCGCCGCAGGGCGTCCGTCAACTGGATTTCTCCGCCCGCGCCGGGGGTTGTGGCCGCCAGTTCTTGAAAGATCGCAGGCGTCAGGATGTACCGGCCGATCACCGCCAGGGTGGAGGGAGCCTGGCGGGGCGAAGGCTTTTCCACCATGTCTTCGATCCGGAAGAGCCGGCCCTGCCACTCCCGGTCCGGCACCCGTTGGCCTCGGATAATACCGTAGCTCGAAACCTCCTGGCGCTTGACTTTCTGGATGGCCACCACACTGCGGCCGTACCGCGCGAAGACCCTCATCATCTGCTTCAGGCAAGGCACTTGACTGTCAATGACGTCGTCCGAAAGCAGCACGGCAAAGGGCTCCTCATCCACCACGTCGTGCGCCGTCAGCACCGCGTGGCCCAGCCCGCGCGGCCTCTGCTGGCGAACGTAGGCGAAGCGTATCAGGCCTGCGATGGAACGCAATTCCTCGCGAAGCCCTTCCTTCCCCCGGCCTTCCAATTCCTGCTCGAGCTCGGCGGAGACATCAAAATGGTTTTCGATGGCGTCCTTGCCCCGCCCCGTCACGAAGACAACCATCGGGACGCCTGAGGCGGCAACTTCCTCGACCGCGTATTGCACCAGGGGTTTGTCCACCAGGGGCAACATCTCCTTGGGCTGCGCCTTCGTCGCCGGCAGGAAGCGCGTGCCCAGCCCCGCAACCGGCAATACCGCTTTGCGAATGGTCATTTGTTCCTCGCCATCTTTACCGCGATTACTGCGCCGTCGAGCTTAGTGTAGCCTGATGAAGAGCAGTTGTCAGTAGGCAGTTGTCGGTAGGCAGTTGTCAGTTGTCAGTTGTCAGTAGTCAGTTGTCCTTGGTCCTTGGTCCTTCGTCCTTGGTCCTTCGTCCTTGGTCCTTCGTCCTTGGTCTTTCGTCATTTGTTATTTGTCGGTGGTTGGTTGTCGGTTATTCGTTGTTCGTCGTCCGTGGTCAACTGTCGACTGATGTACCCTGCGAAGATGATTTCGCTTTCGCTTTTCGCTTTTGGACTGTTGACTGTCGACTGTTGACTGTCGACTGTTGACTGCCGACTTGTATCTGCCTTTTGCCTTCTGACTCCTGACTCCTGACTCCTGACTCCTGTGCTAACATTCCGATGAGAGCCTTTGCGATGATAGTTCTGGGCATCGAATCAAGCTGTGATGAAACCGCGGCGGCCGTGGTTGTGGATGGGGCAAAAACCCTCTCATCGGTCGTCGCCTCGCAGGTCGCAACCCACGAGAAGTACGGCGGCGTGGTCCCCGAGCTCGCCTCCCGCGAACACCTGCGCAAGATTGTTCAGGTCGTGGACGAAGCGTGCCGCCGCGCGGGCCTTGGCCTGCGAGACGTGGATGCCATCGCGGTTACCGAGGGCCCCGGCCTGATCGGATCGCTTCTGGTGGGATTGGTGTATGGCAAAGCCCTGGCTCTTTCCCTCGGCAAGCCCCTGGTAGGGGTCAATCACTTGGAGGGGCACATTCACGCCGTGCTTCTCGAGAACCAGATGGCCCGGGCAGCTTCCTCCGGCGCTCTGGGAGAACCGCGGCTTCCTGCCCTAACCCTCGTCGTCTCCGGAGGGCACACGAGCCTGTTCCTGGTGACCAAAAATTCCGCAGCGGCGCATGGCGATGCGCCCCTACAGAATTCCAATGACCAGCAGCCCGCGCAGACGCGCGACGATGCGGCGCCTGGCCATGCGCCCCTACAAAATTCCAATGACCAGCAGCCCGCGCATACGCGCGACGATGCGCCGTCTGGCGATGCCCCCCTACAACTTCTCACCTACCATCGGCTTGGCCAGACACGCGACGACGCGGCCGGGGAAGCCTTTGACAAGGTCGCCAAATTGCTTGCCCTGGGCTATCCCGGCGGCCCGATTATCGACCGCTTGGCGCGCTGCGGCAATCCCGGAGCCGTGGACTTCGGGCGCATCAAAATGAAAGGAAACGCGCTGGATTTCAGCTTCTCGGGCCTCAAGACCGCCGTGCTGTATCGCGTGCGGGGAACTTCTCTCGCCGTGGAGGCGGAAGCCCGTCGCGCTTGGCGAAAGACAGCGGGCCGGGTAACGCCCGAAGATCTGCGCGCCCAGTGCTCCCAGGAAACGCTCGACCTTATCGCCAGCTTTCAAGAAGCCGTGGTTCGTGATTTGGTGGAGCGCACCCTGGCTGCCGCAGACGCCTCGCGAGTTGAATCCATCTTCGTCTCGGGCGGCGTGGCGTGCAACTCCCTTCTGCGCGAGCGCTTCGCCGAAGCGGCGAAGAGCCTGCGGATTCCGGTCTTCTTCCCGTCTCCCGCCCTCTCCACCGACAACGCCGCAATGATCGCCGCCGCGGGCTACTACAAGCTCGCCGCCGGCGAGCGCGCCGGCGCGTCGCTGACCGCCCACGCTTCGTTTTCCCTGGGCGGAAGCAACTAAGACTGGATCCACCCCGCCTCGCTCATTCGAAGAAGGGTTGAGGGATTGGGACGTTTTAGAATCTCAAGTCGTATCGAGCACTCATGGGGTTAGCTTTCGCGGCTTGGATATCTTAGCCGCAACTCCCTCCCACCCGTCCGTAGCGCGCACGAAGAGCAGCCACTTGAGTCCGCGAGTGGACCGAACAAACTGGTCGAGCTCAGCGTCTGGGGCTCCCGCTTGGATCTTAGCTAGGAGCTCCCCATAGGCGCTCAGTATCGCCTCCCGGCGACTGGCAAGCTTCGGCGCCAGGGTGCTTACACTTGGGCCAACACGGGTTCCGTCGGTAAACTCAGCGTAGACGACGGTGGCGGTGACGTGCCGCACACCTTGGTCCTTGGGGGTCGAAACGCGGACGTTGAGTGTGTAGTCCTTCAGACCGCCGGGAGGTAAGAAGGCCGAGTCCGTCGCCCAAGAATCAATTACCTCCGTGCTTGTCAGTGGTAGCCCTGAGCCTTCGTGCTCGAACTTCCAAACAACTATTAACGTCACAAGACCGGTTTGTGATCCATTTCTGACCGTGTAGCTGCCCCCGCCAATTCCCCCGTTTTCTTCCAGGATAACATGCAGGCCGGAGAAGTCCACCGGGACATCATTGGGAATTAGCAGTTCACCGGTCGCGCCATTCCTCGCGGGACCAAGGTCAATTCTGCGCGACGCGCACCCCTCGCAAGGCAGGTCTGCGAGCTGGGGCTCAGCGTCTTCACACTGGGTCCCGGCTTTGTGCGCTGTGGTGAATGCCACAGGTTGAAGCCAAGCATTGACCATTGAAAACTGTGGGGAGAAGTTCGGCGGACAGGAGTATCCGGGGCAACCGTTAAAATTGCAGTGCTCTCCCCCCGCCCCGACCGTGCAGCATTGATTGCACTGCTGCAATGCGCAGCTTCCGTCAGATGTGTCACATACCGTGTACCCCGGTTGGGGGCAGCAGACACAGCACACCCAAAAGGACCCGGCATTGCAGCTTCCGCAGTAGGTGCAACCGCACCTGCAGCCCGATGGACAATTCTGGGCCAACCCCTGCCGCGAAGCAGCCATTGACGCTAACGTAAGGCCGAGGATCATCAAGGCCCGGATTATGTTTATCTTTTCTTTCATATATGTGCTCCTCGTGCCAAGCAGTTGCCTGGTCTTGTTTCCTCCTCATCGCAATCCCAACGACGTCGCACGACGCCCGGTTGAGAGCAAATTTACTCCTCGCTGCCATGCTGTCAACACGATTTCGTTGTCCTGACGTGCTATTCGTTAGCCTGACGTGCTACGTCGGTAGTCAGAGGGGGAAAGGCCGAACTCGCGCCTGAATTCGCGATCGAGATCCGAGGTCTGGGCGTAACCACACCGCGAAGCAATTTCCTTCACGCGCAGGCGCGGGTCGTGCAGAAGCACCCTTACCCGCGCTAGCCGCATGGCCTGGACGTACCGCCGGAAGGCCACACCGGTATGGGCTTTGAACACGTGCTCGAAGCGCGACCTGCTGAGGCCCACGCGTGCAGCGAAGTCGCCCGCAGTGACCTTCTCTTCGAGCACGCTTTCGATGAGCTTGATCGAGGCTTCGATTCTCCGGTCCCTGACAGGAGCCAAGGCACTGCCACCACCAACTTGGACGTCAGCAGGGGTGGCTTCGGCTGGCGCAGTCTTATCCGCCGGCGTGCTATGCCCCCCGCGATCAACCCGGGCCCGGCGAGCGGAACCGCGAGGAGGGACGGCACCCCTTGTCACCCTCCGACCCATGTTCATTAAATCTCTCTGACCTCCACAGGGTAAATAGCAACCTTATATACCACCGGGTGGAAGACGAGTCAAGAGCCATTATGTCATTCTCCAATTCATAGAGTCGTAAAACTCTCCTGCGCCTTCCAGTGCACGCGGCCGCCACCCCATCCCGGACGTCGGCCAAACGCCCGACCATCGCCACCGCAGCCCGCGCGCCTCGGATCAGGCAACAATCCGCACTCCCCAATCATCAATCGGCAATCGACAATGGGTTACAATGGGCGGCGCCTGCCTGAAGGGGCAGGCTTGGTATGCGCATCGGCGTGGACACGGGCGGAACTTTCACGGATTGCGTCCTGGTCAAAGGCGGGCGGATAAAGGTCCTCAAAGTGTTTTCCACCCCGCAGGACGCGGCGCGCGGAATTCTCGAGGGCGCCCGCCGGCTCACGGAAACCGCGGGAAGCCTCTGGCCACCGGAGGTCATCCACGGCACCACCGTCGGGACAAATTGTCTGCTCGAACGGAAGGGTGCGCGGGTAGCCCTGTTGACAACAAAGGGGTTCGAGGATTTGTTGGCGATCGGGCGCCAGGCGCGTCCGAGGCTCTACGACCTGAACGTTCAGCGCGACCCGCCGCTGGTCCCGCGCTCTCTGCGCATCGGCATTCACGAGCGCGTGGCGGCGGATGGGAGAGTGCTACAGCGCCCGTCAAAATTCGAGCTCGAACAAATCCGGCGGCGCCTGAGGCGCTTGGGGGCGGAATCCGTTGCCGTGTGCTTTCTTTTTTCGTTCGCCAATCCCGCCAATGAACGCGCCGTGGCTCGGGTGCTGGACGGCCTGCGCATTCCCATTTCAGTCTCTCACCAGATTCTACCGGAGTTTCGGGAGTACGAACGCCTCTGCACTGTGGTCATCAATGCCTATCTGGTTCCGCGGATGGGGACGTACCTTACCCGCCTCGAACAGGCCCTAGGGGCTCAGTTGCCCGCCCCGATGAAATCGGGGGGCGTTCCCCTGCAAGGCGGCCGGGTCTACGTCATGCAGTCCAGCGGCGGCATCACGACGGCCAGCCGCGCGGCCGTTGAACCTGTCCGGACGATCCTCTCGGGACCGGCAGGCGGTGTGGTCGCCTCCGCCTGGCTTGGCCGGCACTTGGGGATCACGCGAGCCATCAGCTTTGATATGGGCGGGACTTCCACCGACGTTTGCCTGCTGGACGGAGAGCCGCGGACAACCATCGAAACAACCCTCGGAGGTTTGCCCGTCGCCGTTCCCGTGCTCGATGTCCACTCCGTGGGCGCGGGGGGCGGATCGATAGCGCGCCTGGACGCCGGGGGCGCTTTGCGCGTGGGCCCGGAGAGCGCCGGGGCCGACCCCGGACCCCTCTGCTACGGCCGGGGAGGCGCGCAGCCCACCGTGACGGACGCTCATCTGCTCCTCGCGCGGCTCGATCCCGAAAACTTCCTCGGAGGTGAGTTCAAGCTCGACCTTCGCGCGGCGCAACAAGGATTCGCCGGATTCCTCTCCCAGCAGACGCGACGGGCCTGTCCGCCCGGGCGGACAGGCTTCAAGACCGCGCAGCACCTCGCCGCCGGCATGCTGGCGGTGTCGAACGCCACGATGGAGAAAGCCCTGCGCGTCATCTCCGTGGAGCGTGGGCACGACCCGCGAGATTTCGCGCTCATCTGCTTCGGAGGCGCCGGCGGACTGCACGCCGCGGACTTGGCGCGTGCCCTGCGCTTTCCCCGCGTGATCGTTCCTCGCGATCCGGGGGCCTTTTCGGCGCTCGGCATCCTGCTTTCGGACGTCGTAAAGGACGCGTCGCAATCCCTCCTCCTCCCCGTGCCTGCACAAGTCAACTCGTCTTCACACGGGTCTCGGAGCCTCCTTCGCGATCTCGAAAGGCGCCTCGCGCGACTCGAGCGCCAAGCGCGCGACGAACTTCGCCGCGAGGGATTCGCGGCCGAAAGCGCTACGGCGGACCGGCGCCTCGACGTGCGCTACCGCGGCCAGTCCTACGAGCTGTCGGTTCCCTTTCGCGCGAACTTCCCAGAGGTCTTCAGGCGAGAGCACGAAAAGGCGTATGGGTACGCTCATGCAGGCCGGGCTCTGGAGATCATCAATCTGCGGTTGCGACTGGTCATTCGAACGCCCAAGCCGCGCCTGGCAGCCCGTCGCAGCCGCAGCCCTGATCTTCGCCGTGCACGGCTGAAGACCCAGCCCGCGTGGTTCGAGGGCCGACCGCGCCCGACGTGCTTCTATGCCCGCGAGCGCCTTGAGGCTGGCGCACGCCTCCCGGGGCCGGCAGTCATTGTCGAGTACAGCTCGACCACCGTCGTCCCGCCGGACTTTGTTTGCGATGTCGATAACTATCTCAACCTGATTCTGGAAGAGCGATGAAACTTGCCACTCGTCACTCGTCACTCGTCACTTCCCTTGTGGATGCCGCGGAACTCGAGATATTCAAAAACCTCTTCCATTCGGTCGCGGAGGAGATGGGAGCCGCGCTGCGTCGCTCCGCCTTTTCACCGAACATCAAGGAACGGCGGGACTATTCCTGCGCGGTGTTCGACGGAGGCGGGCGCGTGGTCGCCATGGGGGACCATATGCCGGTCCACTTGGGCTCGATGCCCATGTCGGTGGCCGCGGCCCTGGAGGCGCTGACGCTTGGCCCGGGCGATATTGCCATGCTCAACGACCCGTATGCCGGTGGAACGCATCTGCCGGACATTACGCTGGTCATGCCGGTGTTCGCTCCGGGCGAGGTAGCGCCGACCTTTAGGTCGGCACCTGCGCCTCCGCGCTCTAGCCCCCCATGTGCCGACCTAAAGGTCGGCGCTACATCGGCAGACGCCTTCGCGCGCGGCGCGAGGCGGGCAGGCAAAACCAACCCGCGCCCGGCCTTCTACGTCGCTAACCGCGCACACCATTCCGACATCGGCGGGGCTCAGCCTGCATCCATGGGATTGAGCGAGGAGATCTTCCAGGAAGGTTTGCGGATTCCTCCCGTAGCCCTGGCGCGCGGCGGGACGCTCCAACGCGACGTCCTCGCCATGCTACTGGCCAACGTCCGCACACCGCGCGAGCGCGAAGGCGACGTGACGGCTCAGGTAGCGGCGTGCCGGCTGGGTGAACGGCGCCTGGGGGAATTGCTGGAGCGCTACGGCATCGCCCGAGTGGAGTTCTACCTCACCGCGCTGCAGAACTATTCCAGCCGCCTGATGCGCGCGGCACTGGCAGCCATTCCGGATGGGACCTACCGCGCTCAGGACTTCCTCGACGACGACGGGTACTCTTCGAAGCCGGTGCGGATCCGCGTGGCGGTGCGTATCCATCACGGAAAGGCGCACGTGGATTTTGCCGGCTCTTCGCCGGCCTGCCGGGGAAGCGTCAATGCGGTTTTCGCCATCACCTACTCGGCGGTGTTCTACGTCTTTCGCTGCCTGCTGGGCGAGGATGTGCCCGCCTGCGCCGGATTGATGGAGCCCATTGAAGTCCACGCGCCAGCGGGAAGCGTGGTCAACGCGCGCGCCCCGGCCGCCGTGGCCGCCGGGAACGTCGAGACCTCGCAGCGCATCGTGGATGTACTGCTCCGCGCGTTGGCGCAGGCGCTTCCTGACCGCATCCCCGCCGCCAGTTCGGGCACGATGAACAATCTCTCCTTTGGAGGAGTGGACCCGCGGAGGGGCGAACCTTTCGCCTATTACGAGACGATCGCCGGGGGCATGGGCGCGCGTCCCACCGCGGACGGATTGAGCGGCGTGCACACTCACATGACGAACTCGCTCAATACTCCTGTGGAGGCTCTGGAGTCTGCGTATCCGGTCCGGGTGCGGCGCTACAGCTTGCGCGAAGGTTCGGGCGGCCGAGGGCGTTTCCGGGGCGGCGACGGCATCGTGCGCGAGATTGAGTTCCTTACAGATGTTCGCGGGAGTATTCTCTCTGACCGCCGCCGGTTTCCCCCTTATGGGCTGGCAGGCGGGCAGGCAGGGCAGCCGGGAAAAAACCAATTGCTCGTCCGAGGGCGCCGGAAGGCTCTGCCCTCGAAGACCCTTTTCTCCGCAGCGAAAGGCAGTGTGCTTCGGATCGAAACGCCCGGCGGTGGCGGCTGGGGGAAGTAGGGCGGGGCCTAGCCCCCGCCTTTGGAGTGCGGCGGCTTGCCGCCGCTTTCTTAAGGCGGGAGCAAGCTCCCGCAGGACTTCAAAGCGGCAGCAAGCTGCCGCACTCCAAGAGCAGTCCAAAATGCCAAACTGGCCTCATAGTCCGGTACATTACACACTCGAACCTGGAACCTACATGGTAACGTCGGGGACTTACCTCAAGAAGCCTCTATTTCGGGGCGCTGACCGGCTGCGTTACCTGTGCGAAATGCTACTGAAGCTTGCGGCTGAACATGCCTGGCAACTGCAGGCTTGGGCGGTGTTTCCCAACCATTACCATTTCGTGGGTTTGGAGTGCGGCGGCTTGCCGCCGCTTTCCAAAGCGGGAGTAAGCCCTGGACTGACGGACACCACATCAAAGCGGGAGCAAGCTCCCGCACCCCAAACCGGGATTCCAAAGCGGCAGCAAGCTGCCGCACTCCAAAGGACGACGCTGGTAGAATTCCTCAGGCATCTTCATTCGGTAACTTCCATTCAGGCCAACCGTTGGGATGAAACCCCAGGCCGGAAAAGCTGGTTTAATTATTGGGACACACGACTGACTTTTGAAAAGTCCTACTTGGCACGGCTCAGCTACGTTCACAAGAACGCCGTTCATCATGGCTTGGTGCGTGAACCCTCGCTCTACCCCTGGTGTTCGGCGGGCTGGTTCGAACGGCAGGCAGCACCTTCTTTTTACAAGACTGTTATGGCGATGAAGGTTGACGCGGTGCAGGTGGTTGACGACTTTCCGTTAGATGTTTCGGACGTATGATCTGTGGAGTGCGGCGGCTTGTCGCCGCTTTGCGCCGCCGGTAAGCGCGAGGGCACAGGTGGAAAAAAGCGGGAGCAAGCTCCCGCACTCCAAATGGGCTTCGCCAGCCGATGTTTGGGCTGTCCGATGTTGACTGTCGACTTTCATTAAAGGAGCCTTTATGGATTCTGTTGATCGACGCGAATTCATGAAATCCGTAGCCGGGGCTGCCGCCCTGGCGGCGGTGGAGACCCGGTCCGCCTGGGCGGCGGATCCCGGACCCGTTTTTCTGTCCACTTGGCCGCATGGCAAGCCTGCCAACGACCGCGCCGCAGACGTCTTCAAGGGAGGCGGCAGCCTGCTGGACGCGGTCGAGAAAGGCATCAACGTCCCGGAAAACGATCCCACCGTGATGAGCGTGGGCTACGGCGGCCTGCCCAACGCCGAGGGCGTGGTGGAACTCGACGCCGCCATCATGGATGGAACCCGGCACCGCGCCGGCTCCGTCTGCAGCCTGCACAGCGTCAAGAACCCTATTTCCGTAGCGCGCCTGGTCATGGAAAAGACCCGGCATACGACCCTGGCGGGCGAAGGCGCCTTCCGGTTCGCGCTCAAGATGGGTTTCCAGCCCGAGCAACTCTTGACCCCCGAAAGCCTGAAGAAGTGGATGGAGTGGAAAGCCGATCCCAAACACCAAACCTATTGGCTGAGTGCCGAGGTTCACGACACGATCGGCATGGTCGCTACCGATGGCCAGGGCCACGTGGTTTCGGGATGCTCCACTTCAGGGATGGCATGGAAAATTCCCGGACGGGTGGGAGACTCGCCGCTGGTCGGCTGCGGAGTTTATGCCGATGACAACGTCGGTGCGGCTTCCGCCACCGGCGACGGCGATTTGATGACCAATTATTGCACCAGCATCTCGATCGTCCATCACATGATGCATGGCGCTTCTCCCCAGGATGCTTGCCTGGAACTGCTCAAGCACATGGCCAAGACCGATCCCAATAACAAAAGCGCCGAGGCCTGCGTCATCGCCATCAATACGCGAGGGGAAATCGGCGCGGCCTCCATGAAGTCTAGCTACAGGTTGAAATACGCTGTTTGGCGTGATGGGGAAAGCAAGCTGATGGATGCGGTTGCTTTGTATTAAGGCAGGAGTCAGATGCAAGGGGTTGTGCTTGGTCCTTGGTCCCTGCTACGTTGTCAGGTTTCCAGAGTCAGCAGAGTTTCAAAATGCGGAACTCTGGGCTTCCCGCTTCGCGACCGCCACCAGCGAGATTGTGATTCGCAGATTGCCGGTCGCCGGGTCCATGGTGCCGGTATTTTGTGCCACAGGTTTCTTGGCAGTCGCAGGGAGAGGAGTGCGACATGGCATAACCGAAAGCCCCGTTTCAGGTTCCCCTGTATGGAAGACAACAGCACACCCCTGTCTGGCACGAAAATGTTTGGGGAGAGCAACATCGCTCCCGAACTTTTTGTCTTCGAGTTCAATATCCCATGAACAATTAAAAAAGCCGGTCGCAATGACGGGAATGTCGATCTTATTCCCCGGAATCGTGAAAGAGATTCCCAGCGTCTTTTCAGCCCGAAGTGCGGGAGGCACTCTGAAGCAGCCTCCTTCAAGGGAGGCCGTACTCTCACTTTGTTTTGTCTTCAAGGTAATGGCTTGGGGACCTTCGACCGGGTTCCCATTGAGGCGCACATGGATGCTAAAACATTGGGGTTCCTGAGGCGTCGTGCTTTGGGCGGACAACCTTGCCGTATCGACATAAAGCAACAGCGCGCAAAGACTACAGAGCAAGCACTGAGTTTCGCTCTTTGAAACTGTGCGGTACTTGGTCATTTTCGTGTCCGCTCGTCGCTCGGCATCAGGATACGGGCGAAAGGAATTGCAACGGTGAATCAATCTGTCCGCCTCCGCGCCTCAGCGCCTCTGCGTAAAGGAAAGCTCACCGTCAACTGTTGACCGTCAACTGTGAACTGTTCTTTCCACTCGTCAGTGGAAGGAACATCCACCCCAACACAGCAGCAACCAGGACAGCAAGCAGGAAGGCGTTCAGGCGGTAGAAGCTCGCAGGCTCAGACCAGAGAGCCACCAGAGGTCGAGCCGCCTGCATGCCGAAGGCTGCGCCAAAGTAGGCGAGGACGTTGTCCCTGAAGAAGAGAACCACTAAGACGATTGCCACGGCGAGCGCGACGAATTCCATGGACCAACCGACCATGAATTCCGCCAGGGAGTGAGCGTCCGCTGACCCCAGGGCAACAAGCACCATTGGCCCCGCGACCCAGAGCCACCAGGCCCGTCGCACCCATCCCCATCGAACCACGTAAATAACCAAGCCGGCCACGAGGGCAAACGCGACGCTCGTCGTGAGGGCGGAGAGGAACGCCCCGGGGCCGGGCCACAGCGTGTTCAGAATCCCCGGGAAAAGGTCCATCCGGACGGGAGCGTAGGCATGAAAACGCGAGTCAAGCCATGCACTCGCGCGGTCTAACCCCGCGCCGGCGACCAAGGCTAGGGCTGTGGCCACTGCCGCATCCCGCCGCCACAGTCGCCTGGCCGAAGCCTGAAGCACGCCCCAAATACTCGGGTAAAGGCTCGCCACCAGTCCTGCCAAGAGCCAGCATCCCAGGCCCGCCAGCAAGGGCAGCAATAGAATGCTCACGGCGATGACGACCCTAAAGATGCCCAGCGGCATTGAAGTGGCGTAGCTTCGCTCGAAAAGCGGGAATCCGTTGGCCACATCCAGGAAAAATGCGACGGCAATCAGCGCGCCAATTTTTGCCGCCCTGCGCCAGGGAATGGCACCGGCCCGCAGCTGCTTGACGAAGAGGATAAGTCCCGCGGCGATCAAGCCCGCTGCGACCAGGTAGGGGATGGCGCTCAGAGCTGTGTTGAGCACGTGCGAGGTTTCACGCTCCCGTTCCCAGGTCTCGGGAAGCTTGAAGGAACGCGAGAATCCCACCACCTGGTCGCCGGCAATTTCCACTTCCAGGCGGTAATGCGCCTCACCCACGTTGCGCGGGTCACCCGGTTTGGCCTGCCACGTTAACGTGTAATCCTCTCTCGCCTTCTTCTTTT
>Ga0209777_10002789_pt1 | contig 22439 bp, 18 predicted proteins | sample FrelakmetHBP12HB_FD_187147 | JGI IMG/M metagenome (GOLD analysis project Ga0209777, IMG submission 187147) | Freshwater lake sediment microbial communities from the University of Notre Dame, USA, for methane emissions studies -HBP12 HB (SPAdes)... | ecosystem: Environmental > Aquatic >...
ATACCTTAATGTTCATCCTTATGTGGTTAGCGTTTTTAACGGGGATGTGTTGTGGGAAAAAGAAGGTTTAAATCTGTATGAAAGACTTAGGACCATTAGGGCCATAAAAAAGGCCGATCTTGTTTTGGGTGAGTCAAAAACTCTTATTGAAGCCGCAATCAGGCGGGGAGCGGATGCCCGAAAGTCTTTTGTCTTTAAGATAGGAGTTGATTTGAAGATCTTTAATCAGCAGGGAGACCGGCTGGCTATGCGGAGAAAATTAAATCTGCCGGGAAACAAGAATATTATTTTAAGTCCTCGGACAATTGATCCCCTCTACAATTTAAAAACACTGATTCATGCTGTTCCAAGGATTATAGTTAAGGCTCCAAATACTTTATTTATTTTTATTGGACATTATGTTAACGCCGAGTATCATAAAGAGCTGGAAATAGAAACCCAAAATCTTGGCATCAAAGGCAATATTATGTTTATTGGCAAAGTAGAGCATGCCCAGGTTGCTGACTATCATAGAGCTTCTGATGTTTTTGTTTCGGTTTCACCAAAAGATTCTGGTCCCATCGCTCTACAAGAGGCGATGGCTTGCGGAGCAGCCCCAGTAATTTCCGATTTGCCTTCGGTTCGAGAATTAGTAACCGATGGTTATAACGGACTTTTGATTAATCCCCAGGATCCAGAACAAATTGCAGAAGCAATAGTCAGATTATTAGGTGATGATAAAATGCGAAAAGATTTTGCTGTAAGAAACTGGGAAATAGTTCAAGAAAAATGTGACCAAGAAAAGGAGATGAAAAAAGTCGAAGATCTTTATTATCAATTATTAGAGGAGGCAAGGAAATGAATAAGAAAAGGATCCTGGTTACCGGAAGCAAGGGGACTTTGGGGGTGCCGTTAGTTGAAGAGTTAAAAAGAAGGGGGCATGAGGTCTGGCAGTGCGACCTCCAGCACCAGAGAGACGAGAATTATATAAGGGCTGATGTATCAAAGTATAGGCAGCTTGAGAGGGTGTTCGAGGCCGCAGATTATGACTATGTCTATCACCTGGCGGCGGAATTCGGCAGGATAAACGGTGAAGAGTATTATGATACCCTTTGGGAAACGAATGTCATCGGCACAAGGAACATACTTGAGCTGCAAAAGAAAAAGAGGTTCAAGCTTATATTCGCGAGTTCTTCGGAGATCTACGGAGACAAGCACCTGGACATACTTTCGGAAGATGCGCCGCTGACCCAGTCAATAATCCAGCACAATGATTATGCCACCACAAAATGGGTCAATGAAGTGCAGATAATGAATTTTGAAAAACGCCATGGAAATGAGGTTGTAAGGTGCAGATTTTTCAACGCATACGGCCCGGGAGAATACTATCACCATTACAGGAGCGTTGTTTGCCTTTTCTGCTATAGAGCGCTTTTTGGGATACCATGGCAGGTTTATGAAGGATACCATCGGGTTTTTATGTATATCGATGATTTTATTCCGACTTTGGCGAATGTTTGCGAGAATTTCAAACCGGGCGAAGTGTATAACATCGGGGGAGAGGAATACCGCAGCGTAAAGGAGTTAAGCGATTTAATCCTTAAACATACCGGGGCAGATCCAAAGCTTGTTGAATATTTGCCGGAGGATAAGCATAACACGATGAATAAAAGACCTGACATCTCTAAAGCAAAGCGTGATTTTAAGCATAACCCTAAGATCACTTTGGAAGTTGGGGTTCCGAAAACGATTGAGTGGATGAAGAAAGTTTATGAAAAATGATAGACGCCCATAAGATTTTGAGTGGTTTATCTTTTACGGACAAATATGATATGAAAAAAATACTGGTTATTTCAGACTGGGCTCCACCGATGATCGATGGCCCATCAATGATCTTAGGAAATTTATTGCGGGAATTTAAGAAAGACGATGTTGTACTCTTCAAAAGGAAGATTAACAGGAACACAAATACCTATAGTAAGAAGGGAAATGAGTTGAATATCAAAGAATACTCTTTGTTTGTCCCGACTCCGTATTTCCCCGGGTTAAGTAATTTTTGGCGGCGAGTTTTTCGGTTGCTGGAGACACTTTTTATACCTTTGACCGTGATCAAAGGGTTATGGGTATGTGCTATAGAAGGTATTGATTGCATTCTCGCAACTTCCGATGCGCCGCACGCGCATTTTTTAACTTCGGCGTATTTAATTGCCAAAATAGCAAAAAAGAGGCTTGTGTTGTATTTATTGGATCCAGTCGAAGAGTTCCAAATGGGTAGAATACAGAAAAATATGGTAAATATGTTTTTACCTCGCATGATGAGATATTCATCAAAAGTAATTGTCATGAACGATGTCCTCGCCGAGCATTACAATTCTAAATTCGGGATTAAATGTGAGGTCTTGCCCCATTCTGTAGACATTAACAGTAATAGGTGCGATCCAGAAAATGCTAAAAGAGAACAAAGTGAAAAAATTAAAATAATCTTTTCAGGGAAAATATCAAAATATCAGGAAGATGCTTTGCTGAATTTAATTAATGCGATTAAAAGGAGCCCTAAAAACATCATTTTGAAGATTTTTACGCCGACGAAACCATCATATCTTAAACAATTGGGATTTGATTCCGCAAACGTCACAATTAAATATATTGACCATGATGATTTAAAGGGAGAGCTGAAAAAAGCGGATATACTTTTCATCCCACTTTCATTTATAAATTCAGGTTCTATGATCGTAAAAGCAGCTTTTCCAGTAAAAATAATGGATTATTTGCTAGCTCAACGACCTATTCTAATTAATGCTCCAGGTGATTCATTTATTGTTAAATTCGCAAAAGATAACAAAATCGCAGAGATTGTAACTGAAAATGATGCCGATGCAGTTGCTAAAGCTATTGATGATCTCATCAATAATAGTGAAAAGAGAGACACATTAATCTTAAATTGTCAAAAAACCGTAATTAATTATGAACCAAGGATTATATTCGAGAGATTTTCTAAAATAGTAAAGGATCTATAAAATGAAAGTCGCGCTGTTGGGAGATCAGATAGACAATAATATTCGACAGGGGCAAATGAGCTATGCTTACAATCTGATAAAGGGGCTTCAAAAATTAGGTGTTGATATGACTCTTCTTTATGGTGACATACCCTCTAAGTCCAATTACCCATTTCTTAAAAAAGCGTCTTATCGAATATTTCATTTGCCATTCATTAATAGTACCATTAAAGACATTCTATTGAATATAGCTGCGTCTAGATATGACATATTGCATGTTTTGACTAATAGCGGACTGCCCTATGGAAGATCAAAGGCAAAGAAGATCGTTACAATTCACGATGTTATTATTTTTCGGCATCCGGAATATTACACAGAATATACACTATCGTATTTGATTAAAGATATTCGTAAAAGCGTAAAATATGCGGATGCTATTATTACAATTAGCGAACATTCCAAAAAAGACATATGCGATGTATTTGGTTGTGAGGCAGATAAAATACATGTTACGCATCTCGGAATCGATCGTAATATATTTTACAAACAAAAAGGATCTCGTTTTATTCCAGATAATTATATTCTGTATGTAGGCGGGCCACATCGAAGAAAAGGATTGTCATATCTTTTGGAGGCTTTTGGGCTAATAAAGAAAAGTGTAAAACATAATCTAGTATTGGTTGACAATGTTGGATCAAAGTATGAGGAATACAAAAACGATATTATAAGACACGGGCTGACAGATAGAATAATCATTAAACCTTGTGCTTCAGTCAAGGAGTTAGTTAATTATTATAGCTTTGCTGAAGTATTAATCTATCCATCACTTTATGAGGGTTTTGGTTTGCCTCCACTTGAAGCTATGGCATGTGAGTGCCCAGTTATATCATCAAATAATAGCGCCTTAAAAGAGGTTTATGAGGGAGTGGCAATGTTGACGGAACCAAAAGAGATAATTTCATTAGCAAATACAATTCTTAAAGTAATAAGTGATAATAAAATAAAGAATACAATGATAGAAAAAGGCCTCGCTTTATCTATGAAAATGAGCTTGGAAAGATTGGCGCAAACAACGCTTGAAACATATAAAAAGATATTAAGCCCAAAGTGATTATAAGAGAATAAATATAGTTAAGGTGAATACCGAGATAGACAAGAAGAACAAATAATGGAACCAATCGAGAGTCAATTAATGTATAAAAATAAGTGGGCATATAAATGAAGATCCTGCTATTTTCTTCTGCCCCTGCAGTTTCAGGGATTCGAAGTGGTGGCTCTATAGTGTGGAGCCAAGCTATAGTAAGAATGCTAAGAAATAGGGGGCACGAGGTTTTTGTCGTCACTTATGGGGAGAAATGCAATATTTATAATTGTCCGGAATTTAATAGCGGAGTGACATTTGTTTCATATAAAAGCAATTTATCTTTTATTGATCCTGTTATATTTGCAGCTGTTCCCCGAATGATTAAAGCGGCAAAAGTTGCGTCTAATATTATAAAAGCCAATAAAATTGACATTGTAATTGCCTCCAGTATTCATGAGGCAGGCAGCTTATGGTTTTTTAGTAGTGTGTGCACAACGATTGTAATGTGCCATGGTTACTATCCTTATGAATTAAATTCATGGCTTTATGGGAAAAGGAAGTATATTCATTTGTTTGTTTACTGGATTATGGAGCAGCTTGGTAAAAGGAAAGCTAAAGGCATAGTATGCCCTTCGAAATGGTTAAAGGATCGATTAATCAATCGATTGAGAGGCAAAGAGATCACTGTTATTAATAATATGTTAAGAGAAAGGCCAGTCATTAAACAAGGCTTCAAGAAAAATCTCTTAAATATAAAAGAAGATGAGCCAATAGTCATCTCTTATAACATAATGACAGCCCCATTCTATCGAAAGGCTTTTCTTATATATATTGAGGCAGTAAAAAAAATATTTGCAGTAAATAAAAAGATCCAGTTTGTTTTATTTGGCCTAATAAATATGGAATCACAATATATTTTAGAGGCTATAAAGGGTTTGCCAATTAAAATATTAGGTAAGGTTGAAAATACATTTGAGCTGCTATCATTGGCAGATATTTTTCTTCATGTCAGCGCTATTGACACGTTTTCAATGATAACTCTTGAGGCGATGAGTGTGGGATTGCCTGTAATAGCTACGAATAATGGGGCTTTGGGGGAATTAATTGAACATAACAAAACGGGAATATTGGTAAGTGATGATCCAGGTGAAATTGCTAAAGCTCTATTAGATCTTGTTATTAATAAAGAAAAAGCACAGCGGCTGGCTGGAAAAGCAAAAGTTGCTTCCCAAAAATATAGTGAAGATAAAATAAGCGTGGTCTGGGAAAATTATCTGCAAAAAATATTGGAGACAAATAACTGATGTGCGGAATATGCGGGATTTTTAATAAAGGAAGCGAGCCGGTTTCAAGGGATTGCGTCATTAAAATGAGAGACGTCATGGAGCGGCGCGGCCCGGATGACGCCGGACTTTATATAAATGATCATATAGGATTGGGTCATCGCCGGCTTATCATAATTGACCTATCGGATGCCGGCAGACAACCATTATGCAATGAAGATAAAAGAATATGGATAGTTGTTAATGGCGAAATATACAACTTTATCGAATTAAGAGAAAAGCTTATAAAGGCAGGGCACATTTTCAGGTCAAAAACTGATAGTGAGGTAATTGTTCACGGCTATGAAGAATGGGGCGAGGATATATTTCAGAAACTAAATGGTGCTTTCTCTGTGGCTATATGGGACTCGCATAAAGAAAGGCTGATCCTTGCTAGAGACCGTATAGGGGAAAAGCCACTTTTTTATTTAGACCGTAATGGCTCAGTAATATTTGCTTCCGATATCAAGTCAATATTGACATATGCGGGCAACCTAGAGATTGATAATGCGGCTATCGATTGCTATCTCACTCATATATGCGTTCCCCAAGCGCATTCAATATTTAAAGGAATAAAAAAAGTTAAGCCCGCCCATTATATGGTATTTGATAAGAATACAACTGAAACAGTCAGATATTGGCAGTTGAGTTTTAGAAGTAACGTTAACAAAAAGAGGAGGGCATGCCTGGATGATATTGATGCCATACTTCGTTCTTCAGTAAAAAAGCGTTTAACCAGCGATGTTCCTTTGGGAGCTTTTTTAAGTGGAGGAGTCGATTCCAGTATGATCGTTGCGCTAATGAGCGAACTTTCTTCTGGAAAGGTAAAAACATTTTCAGTTGGTTTTAATAATGAACAGTTTAATGAATTGCCTTATGCGAAGAAAGTAGCAGAAAAGTATGGGACGGATCATCAGGAAATAATTCTTGAGCCAGATTTTCTTAGCAATCTTCCCGAGCTTGTATGGCAATATGGGGAACCTTTCGCTGATTCCTCAGCTTTGCCTAGCTACTTCATTTCCAAGGTTGCGAGGGAGCATATCAAAGTCGCTATCGTAGGAGATGGGGGAGACGAGTCTTTCGCCGGTTATAGTCGAACATTAAGAATATTCCATTATGAAAAATATGGTTGGTTATTATCAAGATTACCTATAAATATGGCAAAGGAATATAGGCGAATTGCAGAGATAGGAGTCCGGAAATATTACAAAAACCTTATGGGATTCAATCAATACCGTACCGAACTATACTCATCAAAGTTTATGTCATTGTTGGGAGAACATTCTCCGGATCATATTTATGAGGGCTTCTATGATCAAGCAGATGGCGACACTGAAACTGACAGGGTCCTTTTCATTGATATTAATACTATTTTACCGGATGATTATCAGGTAAAGATGGATATTGCTTCGATGTCAAATTCATTGGAAGTGAGGGCCCCATTTTTAGATTATAAATTGATTGAATATATGGCATCGATACCCATTAACCATAAGATGAAATATCGACAGCCAAAATATTTGCTTAAGAAATTAGCAGAGCGATATATACCAAGGGAAAACATTTATCGCAAGAAATCTGGCTTTGCTGTGCCGATCGGAGAGTGGTTTAAGAAAGGACTAAACCCAGATATTTATCGAATAATTCTATCGAAAAAAGCCATAAATCGGAATTATTTTAATTATGATTATGTACGCCATGTTCTTGATGATCACATTAAGGGTGCTCAAGATCATTCACATCGTATATGGGCACTATTATGGTTAGAATTGTGGCACAGGATGTTTATTGATCGTGATTTGTATAGAACGAGTTCTTTGCAAGATATTAAATAGGAGGCAATTAAGAATATATGTATAAATATTTAATCACTGGAGGAGCAGGATTTATAGGGTCTAATATTGCAAGAGAATTGGTAGAAAAAGGTGAAATGGTCAAAGTGCTGGATAACTATTCGACTGGCAAAAGGGAGAACATTTTTCCTATCAAGGATAAAATAGAGATATTTGAAGGGGATGTTAGATCGCTGAATATCGTAGAACGAGCGATGAAAGAGGTCGATTATGTATTACATCAGGCGGCGCTTCCTTCGGTAGCTCGTTCGATTGATGACCCAACAACTTCCAATGAGGTGAATATTGCAGGCACATTGAATGTATTAATTGCTGCCCGCAATGCTAAAGTTAAAAGAGTTATATTTGCATCATCTTCTTCTATATACGGAGCAAATCCCGAGCTTCCAAAGGTTGAAACAATGATGCCAATGCCGATTTCTCCTTACGCCATATCAAAGTTTACCGGAGAAATGTATTGCAAAACGTTCTTTTCACTGTATGGTTTGGAAACAGTTTGCTTAAGGTATTTTAATGTTTTCGGCCCTAATCAGGATCCCTCATCGCAATATGCTGCTGTTATTCCAAAATTCATAGATATGATAAGAAAGGGAAGATCGCCAGAAATATATGGCGATGGTGAACAGGCAAGGGATTTTACTTATGTAAAAAATGTGGTTAAGGCAAATCTTCTCGCTTGTGAGAAAAAAGGGATCGCAGGAGAAGTATTTAATGTCGCCTGTCAAAAAATGACAAGCATTAATATATTAGTCACTTTAATTAATAAAATATTAAAAACAGAAATAAAACCAATTTATATGGAGGCTAGAATTGGGGAGGTCAAACAATCTTTGGCAAATATAAGTAAAGCAATTAGGATTATTAACTATTCCCCAGAATATGATTTAGAGCAAGGATTAATAGAAACAATTAAATCGCAAAATATATTTAAATATTAGAAGTCACACCATGAAGATCAATAACATAGCATATATATTAAGAGTATTTCCGGGGGAGCCCCCATTCATTATGAATGAGGTTAATGGCATCAGAGATTTAGGTGTGAATGTAATAATATTTACTGTAAACAACAATAAAAATAAAATCGTTGATCCTTCATGGGATAAAGAAATATTTAATGTTTTCAATTATTTATCATTGGATGTAATACGTGCGCATATTTTCCATATCTTGAAAAGACCATATAAATATATTCAACTTATTCTTCAATGCAACAAAATGGGAGGATGGCAAGTATTTTGGAAGGCTATTTATTATTCTTATATAGCAAGAATCCATAATATTCAACATATTCATGCACATTTTGCTTGGGATGCGGCAGATATGGCGATGATGATGTCTACAATAAGCGGAATTTCATTCAGCTTTACTGCTCATCAGTCAGATATTCATCGCGACCCGATCAGATTAAAAGAAAAGATTGATAAGGCTAAATATGTGTTAACCTGCACAAATGGAAACAGGGACTATTTATCAGCAAAATATGGCAATAAAAATAAAATATATGCAATTTATCATGGGGTCGACAGGGATATGTTTTCGGTTAATATGAATGCAGATAGTAAAGATATTGACATCATAAGTGTAGGGCGGTTAATAAAAGTGAAAGGGTTTGATTATTTAATTGAAGCTTGTGCAAGATTGAAGTTGTCTGGGCTATTAAATAAGTGCGTTATTGTGGGCGACGGGGAAGAAATGAATAATTTGTCGGGATTAGTAAAGCAATATGGTTTGGAAGATAAAATTGAATTGAAAGGAGCTGTTCCATATAAAGAAATTATTATTCTTTATCAAAGGGCTAAGATATTCGCATTAACTGCTACCGTCATTGATGGGGCACCACATGGGATACCCAATGTGATTGCAGAGGGGATGGCGATGGGCCTGCCAGTGATAGCGTTTGATGTGCCACATATAAACGAGCTGATAGAAAACGGAATAAATGGCATATTAGTCCCTGATAAAAATATCGATGAATTAGTTAAATCAATTAAGGAATTACTAAACAATAATGAGGAAAGAAAGCGCCTAGGCTCGAAGGCTATAAATAAAGTATCAAAGTGTTTTGATCTTAAAGAGCAAAACAGGAAAATATTGGATTTATTTAATCAATCCTTCATAAGATAAAAGAAGGGGTTATTTAATATAAACAAATGAACATATTGTTATTTACTTCCGATTCATATTTTAATGGTTTTAAGTTACTGCTGGGAGAATCCGGTTTAAAACTTATTGAAATTAGACCATTCATAGATTCTCTTACTTTAATAGTACGGTCGATATTAGTCATGGCATAATATTTATCAAAGTACTTTCTAGAGGAATCCCCTCTAAATAATATATTGGGAATAATTGGAAGGATCAGGAGGAAAAACACGAAGGTGATAAATATTCTTAAGCTAAAGTATTGTGGGCAATTTATATTTCTTGTGAAGAAATGAAAAAACTATTAATAATTCATTTAGTCAGCGACCTTCAATGGTATAGAAGAAATGAAAAGTTTCATTATTTAGCAATAAATAGTATTGATGAGTTTGATATATTATGCATATCACATCCAAAATCAATATTTACAATTATCAAAGACAGGAACTTTAGTATATTAAATTACAATTCGGTTGTGCAGCATGGCGAAAACCTTTATAAGTATGATTTATTTATTCCCGAAGGAGGGAGTATTTGGAGATTATTTAATTCTTATGATAAATATCTCCAAAAGCTAAGGCGCCATATTCTAAATATACCTCTTGTAAAGAAATATTCAAATAAAGATATTGTCAATTATTTTTTCAGGCCTGAGCATGAAGAAATTGCAAAGATATTCAATGATATCCCTTTTGTATTTGAGTGTTATGACGATTATACGATCGATCGTTCTAACGGCGCCTATATTGCTGAAAATGCCAATAAGGAATTATACTTATTCAGGAACTCCATAGTAAATTTCGTGACATCAAAGCATCTTCTGGATGTCAAATCTAAAATATCTTCTAATATCGTATATGCGCCAAATGGTGTCAATGAAAACCATTTCGTCAATTTCAATATTAACGAATTAATAAGAGAAAGCTATAGCAAGACTATTGGGTTTGTCGGAAATATAGATGACCATATAGATTTTAATTTAATTGGACAAATTGTTGATGTGTTGCCTGATTATGTATTTTATTTTGTCGGACCAGTAATGACAAGAGACGCATTAAGATTGAAAAGGTTTAAAAATGTAAAATATGTTGGCTGGGTACCGAGAGAAAAAATCCCGGAATACTTGCATATGTTTGGAATAGCAATGATCCCATTGAAAGCTAATAAAGGAAATGATGCCGTATTGCCATTAAAGTTGTGGGAATATTTAATTGCTGGGAAAGTAGTTATATCAATGCCAACTAATGAGATGTTAAGATATAAAAATATAGTTTTGATCGGGAATGACGTTTCACAATTTATTAGTATGATCAGGAATGTTCACTCATACAATATAGAACATAGAATGAAAGCAGGAATAAGATTGGCGAGGCGATATACATGGAACAATATAACTAGGGCTATGGTCAATATTATGCTTGATCGTATTAAAACTATAAAACATAATAAATGATTATTGAATAAAACTTTCTATTTGATTAGGTTGAAAGTGAAAATAATTATTATATTGCTGATTATATATGCCATGTCTTCTATGAGAGGATATTAGGGAAACTAAAATAATGCTAAAAAACATTATAAAAAATATTATTTTAAATATAGCAATGAGAATACCTCCCCCATTTAATTTGCGGGTTACGGTAAAAATAAATAATAAAAAGTTCAAAATACCAATTATAAAGAATGTTGGCTTAAGCAATCTCCTTATGTCGGAGATATGGATGACAGAGGTTATTAAAAAAATGTTGACAGGTAAAAGAGGCGCTTTTGTTGACGTGGGCGCTAATATAGGGCAAACACTATTAAAATTAAAAAGTGTAGATGAGAATATCGAATATTTGGGTTTCGAACCTAATAAGGCATGTGTATCATATCTGGCCGAATTGATTAAAATTAATAAATTTAAAAATGTTCATATTTATCCTATTGGTTTATATAATACAGATAAGTCAGCAAATCTTGTTATGTCTAGCGGAAAAGAGGTAGATGCTGGTGCAACCGTAATCACAAACTTTAGAGCTAAAAAAAATAATTCAAATGAAATAATTGTTGATTTAGCAAGAGCCGATAATATAAAATCTTTAATAAACATTTCTGATATATCAGTCATAAAAATAGATGTAGAAGGGGCAGAGCTTGAAGTTTTGGAAGGCGCTATTGGTATTATTAAAAAACATTGCCCTGTTATTATAATCGAAATATTGCCGGTTTATAATGAGAAAAATATATTCAGGTTGGAAAGGCAAGAAAAAGTAGAAAATATTGTAAATATGTTGAACTACGAAATATTTCAAATAGAAAAGACTCCTCAAGGTAATTTAAAAAATATAGAACGGATAAAGACTATTGGCATACATTCTGATTTGAGTCGTTGCGATTATATTCTTGCACCAATAAAAAGTATGGCTCTATAGATGATAGGACAAGGTTATATGAAGGCTACCATTCTCTCGGTAAATATGTTGCAATGCACATTGTGAAAATATTGACTATAAAAATAATATTTATCTTAATATGTCTCCCTTTAATTGCGGTTGTGTTGCACGCTTGTTACAATATATTTAGGGTGAATGATATCAGGGAAAATTGGAATATATAACTATGAAACATAGTAAAATAAACGGGAAATTGATTGTTTTAATAATAAATAGACTTGTCAAATGAATAAAATGTCACAATGGTACTCGATTCAATAAAGGACTTAATTAATGTGAGGAGAGCGGAAAGATGATTAGAAAATCCAAGCCAAATATGAGCGTGAAAGATGTCTAAACGGAAAAGCATTTTTTTCTTGGTGGTGGACGATGGGGGTTTGCCTACCGTATCTAATGAGAAGATAGAAGTCCCATTTCCATCTTATTTAAATCTATTGCAGATAGCAAAAAGGTTTGAAGTCAAAATACCCCTAGCTTGCAGTATGAAATATCTAGATATTAACAATGTCAGCGGCGAAGGCTCTCCTGTTAAATATGCTGAAAAATTAATAACTTTACTTAAAAACAATAATGAATATTTAGAATTGGCGGACCATGGTTTTTCTCACAGATTAAATGATTCATGGTCCGAGTTCTTTGACCCGGTTCGACATATTAGGGTTCCTGAAGAAGAACAAGAGGCAAAAATATATAATAATATGCTTATTTATAAGGATCTGGGCTTTTCTTTCCCTGACATAGTTGTCCCCCCATGCAATTATTGGGAAGAAGGGGTGACCGATAGACTATATTCCAAATACGGGGCTAAATATCTAATAGGCACCCGAAATTATTGGCAAAACATAGATCATAACAAATGGAAATTATTGGCAAATTTCTTTGTGCCCACATATTCCTGGAAAGATTCTCCTTACATTCTTTTTTTGCCACGTATATGGTCTGGCTTAGAAAGTAAGGATATTGAATTGGATGATACGTTGTTTAAAAGAATTAAAAGACGTATATTCAATAATATCGTTTTTAATTTTGTAGAGAATAGAACATTTTATGTCCACAATCATCATAGTCATATGGTCCATATAACCAATTTTATTGATGAACGCGCTTTTGTATGGTGGAGCAAAATATTTGAGATGTGCAGCAATGACAAAAGAATATATTCTGCGAAGAGCAATATAGACGCTGTGAAATATTTTCAAGGTATAAGGTAACGTTAATGGTACTTTAAGCCCGAAGGGAGGGATTAAAAAAATGGACAAGGACGATAGAATGCCCCATTTATACAATTTGATCGGAGATGTTATTCCCAATGACCATAGCAGGCAAGTTACATCTGTTAATGTTTGCGATGAGATATTGGGTCGCGAAAATATTCAAAATGTATTAGATTTAGGCTGCGGGGCTGGAAATTCATTGGATTATTTCAAAAGGAAGAATCCTAAGATAGAATGGGTGGGCTTAGATATAGAAGGTTCGCCAGAAGTTAAATCAAGAACGCGGACTGATGGGAAATTTATTTTTTATGATGGCATCCATATTCCTTTTAAGGATAATTCATTTGACATGGTATTTTCAAATCATGTTTTCCATCACGTCAGAAAGCCCTGGGAATTACTTAGAGAAGTAAGTAGGGTGCTTAAGCCGGAAGGGCGTTTTGTTGGTTCTGTTTCTTATTTAGAGCCGTATCAATCATACAGTCTGTGGAATTATACGCCGTATGGTTTTAAGGTGTTAATTGAGGATGCCGGGATGAGATTAACAGAAATAAGGCCAAGCATAGATGCTTTGACATTAATTATTAGAAGGGCCTTGGGAAAGCCTAAATTCTTTAGTCGATATTGGAGAAGAGAATCTCCCTTTAACAAATTGATAAGTTTAATTGGTATCATCAAAAAAATGGAACATAATAAAATTAATCTTATGAAAATATTGATTTGCGGTCAATTTATTATTGTCGCTCAAAAAACGCAACAACACCACAATGAGAATGTTGGTTATAATAATAAATAAGTTGCTTATTATAAGAGACCGTGAAAAGGGATGATCAAACATCCTTTAGCGGCTAAAGGAATCCGCCGCTAACAGCGGTGGTGGTTCACTTGGATAAAAAACAGAAACTACTATTAATTACCTTTGATTTTCCGCCGGTTTCTGGCGGTATAGCAAAATATTTGCATGTATTATCAAATATGCTGTTTGAACGTGGTTATGACATTAAGGTGTTAACAAATTACGCTGCGTTTTCCAGGGAATATGACAAACAGTCACCTTTTAAGGTTGTACGGGTTAATAAGTCTAAGGCATTGTGGTTGTTCTTTCTGCTTTACTATTTTGCAAAATATAAGCCAAATACCCTAATAATTGGGCATTTCTTTATTGTTAATGCTATTAGCATTATGTTTTTTTCCAAGTTCTTTAGAATGAAAACTATTTTGATATCCCATGGAAATGATATTAATACAAGGATAAATGTGCTTTTGCCGTTAAGAAGGTATTTGCTTAATAGATTTGACTATATTGTTGCAAATAGCAGTTACACAAAAAACAGAATATATGAATGTTCTAACAGGCAAGATGTTCAGGTGATTTATCCGCCTGTATATATTGAAAAATCAGATGATTTAAGGCCCGATGCAAGTCTTGATGTAATGCACAATAGTAAAATAAATGGAAAAATAATTATTTTAACAATATGTAGACTTGTTAAAATAAAAAACATCACAAGTGTACTCCATTCAATAAAGGACTTAATAAGCCAGGGTAGAAATGTATTATATTGTATTGTCGGAGAAGGCCCGGATCTTCACGATTTAAAAAGTGAGGCGAAAAGAATCGGTATTGAAGATAGGGTAGTATTTATAGGCAACGTACCACATGATCTTGTGTGGAGGTATTATTCTGCGGCTGATATTTTTGTTCAGCCATCAATAAATATTGATCTGGAGCAGGAATCATTTGGGATGACCTATGTAGAGGCTTCTTTATTTAATGTTCCAGTAATAGCTGGGCAATCTGGGGCTGTTAATGAAGTTGTGATCAACAATGAAACAGGTATTGTTGTGGATGGTAAAAATATGAACGATCTAACAAGGGCAATGGAAAAAATTATTGACAATAATCAATTTAGAGAAAGAATAACGAAAAATGCTTATGCAAGAGCAATAACTATCTTTTCTGCAAAAGCACAAATAGATAAGATGGTGGATTTAATTGAGAAATAAAATTAAAGAATCTTTATATGGAAAGTTGCGTCAATATTGGAGAAGATAAGCAATGGATGAATTTGCAATAGTAAACCTTGCGGGTAATAGATGGGAGCGATACGTAAAAAGACCCCATATTATCGCGCTTAATAAAAAATGCCGCACACTGAATATCAATGTGCCGATCGCATTGTTTGAAATATTCTATAGGCCAAGGATATTCATAGAAAGGTTGATGAGAAAGTATTTTTCAAAAAGCATTGCGGAATGTGAAATATTTACTCCAATAACGATCTTCCCGATCGCTTTAACTTGCAGATCGAGTATGTTGCAAGTTATTGATGCTCCAATATATCTGAGCCAACTAAAAAAATATTTAAAAAATAAAATAGAAGGAAAGACCGTACTCCTTTTCCATTCTCCGCACTATTATTACTTAGTTGAAAAGCTGAAAAAGGACTTAACAATATTCCTTATTACCGACTATATTATCGGTAACATCGCTGAGATGACAAGAAAATCAATATCAATGTCAGATGTTGTTCTTTTCAATTCAGATGAATATATGAGTCAATTCAGTTATTTGCATAACAAATATTACGTTCCGAATGGGACAGACACAGTAAGCTTTGGTGGTCTCTACGAAGAAGAGCCTGATATAAAAAGTATTAAAAGGCCAAGGATCATGTGGGCTGGCAGGATAAGAATGCTTCATTATGATTGGTTGGATCATGCTGCCAGTAACAACCCAAACTGGTCTTTTATAATGATAGGAACTGTGGATGATATAAAAGATGCAAACAATAAAGTGTTAAAACTCTTTAAAAGAAGAAATAACGTTCATTTTCTTGGATGGAAGGATTTTATGTCTTTGCCGTCATATATGAGTTCTGCAGATGTGCTCATAATGCCATATGATGAATGTGTGGATTTTGTCCGCTTTTCTCATCCAAACAAGATATATCAATACCTTGCAAGCGGTAAGCCGATCGTCAGTTCAGTGTTTCCGGAAGCAAGTAAATATAAAGATCTTATTTATTTGTGTGAAACAAAAACTGATTTTGAAATGCAAATCAAGGAAGCATTATTAAATGGAAGTGACAGTATTTCGATTGCTAAGCGAAAAATTGCTGCCAAGAATAATGATTTAGGTGTGATTGCTGATTTAATGTTATCTATTATCAGGAGGCATTTAAAATGAAAATACTTTTTGTGCATCAGAATTTGGCAACATTTGTTAAAAAAGATCTGGAGATTCTCGGGAAAATATCATGCGAAAGATAAGAGAATATATTCAAGATAAGCAACAGCTCGCGGTTTCGCTGGGAGTTTTTATGTATAGATGGTTTTCGGTTCTTTCAGGAAAGAGATATATGCCATGAGTTTAAAAATGAACACAAATTCTTTGTTAATATTAACATATGAATTTCCTTCTAATAACGATAGGCAAGGTGGGGTTGGCACTTATACTTTCAATATTGCAAAAGCGTTTTGTCGTAAAAATATGAATGTGACAGTTATTGCCCCACGAATATTTGTTTGTAATAATTATGACAAAGAGCAGACATTTAAAATAATAAGGATAACAAATATATTGCTTTTTAGGGAAATTATGTTCTTTGTCTTCGCCTTGAGATTTTCTTTCAGGAATAAGCCGGCTAGCATATTTTGTACTACATGGTTTCCAGGAGGTTTTGTCGCATATTTTATCAACAAAATGATCAAAACTCCTTACGTAATTGCTGCCCATGGGTCCGAGATATTAGATAAACAGAATTCGGGTAATTACACAAAAGAATTAATACGGAAATGTTTGCGCATATTTAAAAAACAGGTCTTTAATCATTCCGATCACATATTTTCAGTCAGTAATTTCACAAAAAGAGTCTTAATTGATCAAGGAGTATTCGCTCACAAAATATCGGTTGTTAATAATGGGGTTGATATTGACAAATTTATGCCTTTGCCAAAAGATAAAAAACTACAAAAAGATTATAATCTTGACGAAAAAAAAGTTCTATTGACGGTGTCCAGGCTGGATAAACACAAGGGCCACGACATTGTAATAAAAGCTTTGCCTTTAGTCCTAAAAGAAGTTAAAAACATGAAATATTTGATAGTTGGCAAAGGAAGTGAGGAGGATAAGTTAAAAAGATTAGTCAAGATGCTTGGTTTGGATAGGCAGGTTGCTTTTTTAGGGTTTGTAAACGATAATAATCTTGTCAAAACGTATAATCTTTGCGACGTTTTTATTTTACTCCCTAAAGAAATAGATGGAGACTTTGAGGGTTTCGGGCTGGTATATCTTGAAGCAAATGCTTGTGAAAAGCCGGTAATTGGTTCAAAGACTGGTGGGATTGAAGACGCGATAGAAGATGGTAAGACAGGACTATTGCTTGATAGTGATAAACCTGAAAATGTTGCCTCTGCAATATTAAAATTACTCCTTAACAAGAATATGGCAGATAGATTGGGTAAAAATGGGCTGGAACAGATCAGAAAATATCGAACTTGGGATCACTCAGCCGAAGAAATGCTTAGATTAATGAAAAGGGTGAGCTAAATGACTGTTTTAGCGACGGGATTCGGCAGATTTATTCAAGAAAGGCGATCATGAAGGTTGCGATAATTGGATGCGGTAATATAGCTAAGTATCATATTGCGGCTATCAGCGGGATAAATACTCTCCAGCTTGTTGGGGTTTGCGATACAAATGAATATCGCGCCGTCGAACTTGGGGATAGATATGCAGTGCCGCATTTTAAGGAGTTGGACAGATTATTTGAGCAAACAATGCCGGACGTTGTGCATATCCTTACTCCACCACAAACTCATGCGGGCGTTGCAGTCAAAGCATTGCAGCGTGGATGCCATGTGTTCATTGAAAAACCGCTATGTATTTCTTCTGGAGAAGTTGCGCAAATAGAAGAGGCAGCAAAAAGATCAGGGAAAAAAGTCTGTGTTGATCACAGCTTGTTATATCACCCATTAGTTGAAAAGGTAATGAGGGTCTTCAATACAGGGGATCTGGGGGAAATAATAAAAATTGATTGTGTAATGGGCGATGATTATAACGAAAGCCTCAAGAGTGGGTATGGGCGCTGGGCATTAGATTTACCATTGGGAATATTTTCCGACCTACTTCCGCACCCTCTATATATTATTCAGAAATTACTGCCGGAAAGTAAAATACTGGACGTTCATGCAAAAGGAAAATATCTTAATCGGATCAATGATCTATGGATCAAATTAACCGCCAAAGATGCGCTGGCTTCACTGTGGTTATCTCTTGATCAAAGGCCATTAGAATATTCCATGCAGATCTATTGCACTGCTGGCATCATAAAACTTGACCTGCGGAACCAAAATCTGGTCATTATTAAGGATCGAGGGTTACCCGGCCCTATTACGAGAATATTATATACATTCGCCGATTCTTACCAGAGATCACTTGGTACAACAGTAAACAGCATAAAATATGCATTCGGAAGATTCTCGCCCTATGATGGCACAAAAAAATGCATCACCGCCTTTTATAAGGCTATTATTGAGCAAACAGAACCTCCTGTTAATTTGGCTGCTGGCAGAAAGATTGTTGAGTTGTCAGAAAAAATATGTAAAGCTCTGCAAGAGCAAGGATTCAAAAGCGATGTCGATAAAGATGAATATATGGAAGATATATCAGGCAAATCAACCATCTTAGTGACCGGTGGAACTGGATTTATTGGATCCCATCTTGTTAAAAAATTAGTTGGTCAGGGAAAATATGTGCGAATTTTGGCTCGCCTTCATGCCTCACTGGAGCATTTACCGAAAGATAAAGTTGAATTGCTATATGGTGACATTACTGATATAGATGTCTTAAAAAGGGCGCTCAAAGGGATTGAAGTGGTCTATCATCTTGCCGCGAATATGGGGGGTGATTGGGGGGCGCATTATCAAAACACGGTTATCGGAACAAAAAATCTTTTTGAGTTGGCAAGCAATGCTAGCGTGGGAAAGATATTATACGTTAGTTCTCTGGGAGTGTTAAAGGCAAGTTCGTTCCCAAATAATTCATTTGTCAATGAAAGTTTTCCTTTAGAAAATAATGTATTAGCGCGGGGGTATTATTCGCGTGCAAAGTTGGAAGCAGAAAAGATCGCAATTGAACATTCAAAACTAAACAAGGTAAATATCATCATCATTCGGCCCGGGCTTGTTTATGGCCCCGAAAACAGTGACATCGTTAGCGATGCAGCCTTTAAATTTAGCAAAGGGATTTATTTGACTATCGGTATGGGGAGGCGAAGGCTTGCTTTAGTTTATGTGGATAATTTGGTTGATGCATTGGTCGCATCGGCAGGCGCGAATCTTCCTTCTGGAACTATCTATAATGTTGTTGATAAAGAACAGCCTACAGTTAGGAAATATTTGGATGCTTACCGGCATTATTCCGGCAGAAAGTTAGTATTTATATATTTACCAATATTGTTTTGGGTATTCATTTTTCGCTTATTGGATAGTACAGTCAAATGTATCAAGGGAAATACGCCGAACTATTTATATCGCTTAAGGTCAATAATAAGGTCTCCGGTTTTTGATACTGCGAAAATACAAAAAGACATTGGTTGGGAAGGCCGAGTTGATTTTGAATCGGCAATGCAAGGACTTTGGAATGATGGGGATTAAGAAGGGTGAGGCGGGAAGGGCGCGCGTAAAAGATCTCTTTTCTATTATGACAATGGCGAGTAATTATAAGATCTTATATTATACTTTGTTAGGTCGGAAACAAAAAAATGCCGCATAAGCAATCCGTATCAATTGTTATGCCTGTTAGGAATGAAAAACGTTATATAAAACAATGCTTGGATTCGATTCTTGACCAGGATTATAGCGCAATAAAAGAAATTATTATTTCTGATGGTCAATCAGATGACGGAACTATCGATTTTTTGGATGAATATAAACGTAGGGACAGTAGAATTCGATTATTGACTAACCATTATAAGATCCAGACAATTGCGCTCAATCAATGCATTAGATCTGCGACCAGTGATATCATCGTAAGGATCGACGCGCATGCTTTCTATCCCAAAGAATATGTATCTAGCTGTATACAATGTCTTCTTGAAACGAAGGCGGCAAATGTGGGAGGGCCTTGCCGCAATAAAGAGCGGGAAGGATTTATCCCTTCTCTAATAAACATAGTTCATGAAAGTCCTTTTGGCCTTGGAGCTTCCAAATTTCGTCGCACTAGGTATAAGGGATTTGTGGATTCAGTATGGCCAGGCGTATTCTGGCGAAGAGTGTTTAGTGAAGTGGGTTATTTTAATGAAAGTTTAGTTCGAACCGAAGATATGGAATTTAATCGTCGATTGAGGGATAGAGGCTATACAATATACCTAACCCCAGAAATTGAGGTATATTATTATGCGCGAGATAATATTTCTGACCTTTTGAAGCAAAATTTCTTTAATGGATGGGGAGTTATGCAAAATATATTTGTTACCGGGAAGATTACTGCATTACGCCACTTGGTGCCCTTGGCCTTTGTTTCGTTTTTGATTATTTCCGGAAGCTTAATATTTTTCTTTCCCCAAGCGAGGCCCATTTTGATTATAGGAATAGGTGTATATGCTTTAGCGAACATTCTCTTTTCGCTCCAAGAGGCTTTTAAAAAAGGGATCAAATATTTATTTTCCCTGCCTCTAATGTTTTTGCTTCTGCATTTGACTTATGGCTTGGGTTCCATTTGCGCATTATGTTTTTATTTATTACATCGAAGGAATAATTAATGTATCATGGTGCATGTTTAAAATATGAGAAAGAAATGAATAAGTATTATTTTATTGTTAAGAGATCTCTATTAAAAGCTTTTTTGGCAATGGTTATGATTGCCATATTTGCATTTGCCGCTTTTGCGGTAAAAAGCGATTCAAAAAGGATCAATTTTAAAAATCGTTTCATAATTGGGATATATTCAGCCATTTATCCCCAGGTAGTCAAAGAATGTAAAGAGGCTGATTTTAATTGTGTCCAGACATACGAGCAAAATGATATCTACCTTAAACAATATATAAATGAGGCAAATAAATTAGGATTGTATGCGATGATATATCCTTTGGTTGATTATGCTAAATATAATGCAGAAAACAAACTTGCGATCATAGATTTTGTTAGGAAGAACAATTGCGCTAACGTTATCTGGTATCTTGCGGACGAACCGGACCTAAGTAATGACTCTTCCGCAAATAATAAGTTAAGCGAGCTTAAGGAAGTAGTTAAGATAGCTGCTCCTGATTCTACTACAGCGCTCATTGTGAGCACGCCTGCAAAGTTTAAAGATTATATAAACTATGTCGACGTTTTTATGTTTGACGTTTATCCTATTGGGATGCCATGCAAAGGCGATTACGGGGTAAAAAATGTTGCAATTAATGCGCATAAAGCCATAGAAGCGGCTGGGAACAAGTATCCTGTTTGGGCAGTTCTCCAAGCTTTTGGATATCAAAATGAAAAAAATCATGGATGGGGATGGAAAAGAGAACCAACTTATAAAGAAGAACGCGCCATGACTTACCTCGCAATTATTAATGGGGCTAAAGGAGTTTTTTATTATACCTATGGAAGCCCTGGATATCATATTGTAAATTCACCACAGCACTGGGCAGATGTTAAATCAATTGTTGCCGAGTTAAATGTATTAACTCCGGTAATATTGTCGCCAATTGAGAGGTCGATAAAACTTGATGACGGAAACAATAATAGGTCTATTGAGTTCACGGCCAGATATTACAGGAATAAAACATTCTTGTTTGCAGTAAATACTGAAGAGGAACCTGTTAAGGCGAAAATAATCGGCGGATTTGAAAATTGCAAAGTCTATGGTGGAGATAAGATCAATGTCAAAAATGGCAGGATAGAAGACGTTTTTCTGCCGTTAGAAACAAAAATATATGTTTGTGATTAGAGAAAGATAAAAGGGCAAAGAAGGCGATTGAGGGCAAAAGAGGGCAGAGGAAGGGAAGAGAAAGAAGTCAAGGGAAGGCGAGGGATGGCAGGGAAATGCGTAGAAGAAAAATGAAAATCATAAGTGTGGTTGGGGCTCGGCCCAACTTCATGAAAGTCGCCCCTCTCTCCAGGGAGCTTCAAAAATATAAAAACAGATTTCAGCATGTGATCGTTCATACAGGCCAGCATTACGACAAGAACATGTCAAAAATATTTTTTGATCAATTGGAGATCCCTAAGCCGGATATAAACCTGGAAATCGGCTCCGGCAGCCACGGCGAACAAACAGGCAGGATAATGATCGAATTTGAAAAAGTGTGCCTTAAGGAAAGGCCTGACTTGATATTGGTCTATGGCGATGTCAATTCAACGATTGCCGCGGCGCTTGTCGCAAAAAAGTTGGGCATTAAAGTGGGCCATGTCGAAGCA
>Ga0209777_10002790_pt1 | contig 22439 bp, 15 predicted proteins | sample FrelakmetHBP12HB_FD_187147 | JGI IMG/M metagenome (GOLD analysis project Ga0209777, IMG submission 187147) | Freshwater lake sediment microbial communities from the University of Notre Dame, USA, for methane emissions studies -HBP12 HB (SPAdes)... | ecosystem: Environmental > Aquatic >...
TTACGGCCAGGTGATCGCCTTACGGTGGTCCCATTCATGGAGGTGGTTTACCACCCTCCATCTCATGCACGCAAGCGGAGCCAACCTACATGCTTGTCGGGCTGGGGCGGAGCCCCGTTAGTGTAGTGCGTCATAAATAGTAACCTTTATAGTTCGGCGTTCGCCTTACACTGGTGGAGGCCGACAGATGCGGGTTGCCCGAGCAGTCACCCTCACCCCAGAGCAGCGTCAGAACTTGGAGGCCATTGCGCGAGCACGGAGTCTGCCGGCGCGCTTGGTGGAACGCTCCCGAATCGTGTTGATGGCCACCGCCGGCAAGAAGGACCGTGAGATCTCCGCTGCCTTAGCAATTACGCCGAAAAAGGCCGCGCGCTGGCGGGCACGCTTCCTCAAGAAGGGACTGCCCGGGTTGGCCAAGGACGCACCGCGCGCCGGGCGCCCGCAGTCGATCACGGCCGATCAGGTCAGCGCCATCGTGCGCAAGACAACCCAGGAGAAACCCGCTAACGGCACCCACTGGAGTACGCGCTTGATGGCCGCAGCGGCCGGAGTGAGCGAGGCGAGCGTGCGCCGCATCTGGCATGCCCACGGCCTGAAGTCCCACTTGGTCGAGACCTTCATGTGCTGCCCTGGCTGGCCGGATAGGCGCGGGTCTTAGGCTTATTGAATCCCGCATAATATAGCTACACATTTGGCGTAGAACTCTGTATAATCGGACATGGGCAACCCGGCCGGTGTGCAGCGCGATTTCGATGCACTCGAGAAGCGGCGCTTCGCCGCCATGCGACTGCTGGATAAGGGACTGAATCAGACTGAAGTTGCACGCCGCGTCAAAGTCGTCCGGCAGACGGTGGCGCGTTGGGTCAGGCAATACCATCTGAGCGGCGCGGGAGCGCTGAAGAAAGCCGGGCGGGCCGGGCGGAAACCGCGGCTGAATGCCGGTGATCGGGAACGGCTGGTAAAGCTCCTGCTGCGCGGGCCGGAGGCGTTGGGCTATGAAACTCCTCTGTGGACCTGCCCGCGCGTGGCGCACTTGATCGAGAGTGAGTTCAAAATCCGCTACCACGAAGGGCATGTCTGGAAGCTGCTGATCTCGCTCGGCTGGAGCCCCCAGCGGCCGACTGGGCGGGCCCGCGAGCGCAATGAAGAAGCGATTCGCGGGTGGCAGAAGAGTCAATGGCCCGCCATTAAAAAAAAGCCCGCAAAGAGGGCCGCACGATTGTCTTCATCGACGAGAGCGGAGTGAGCCAGCGACCGCACCGCTGCCGGACCTGGGCGCCGCGCGGCCAGACCCCGGTGCTTCAGTACAACTTCAATTGGAAGACGTTGGCCGCCATCGCCGGCCTGACGTTCTGGAGTTTCTACTTCCGGCTCTATCCCGGCACGATCAAGAGCGCGCAGGTGGTCGAGTTCCTGGAGGCCCTGGTTCGGCAGATCAACGGTCCGCTGCTGATTGTCTGGGATCGGCTCGCTGCACATCGCAGTGGTCTCGTACGCGACTACCTCAGCAGCCTCGAGGGCCACATCGAAGTGGAGTACCTGCCGGCCTATGCTCCCGAACTGAATCCGGTCGAATACATCTGGGCGTATTGGAAGCAGCATGAGCTACCGAACGTGTGTCCGAGAGACTATTGGCAACTGGGCGAAGTGGCCCGCCGGAGTCTCCGCCGGATGCGTCGTCGTCCCCGCCTCATTGCCGCCTTCTGGAAGCAGGCTTCTTTGTGGCCTGACTGACTCTATATTATGCGGGACTCAATAGAGTCCGGCTACGGGGTCGCAAGGTCTCAGCCGCAGTGATTGCCGTTCCGAAACTGCGGCGCCAACTTCGCCCCAGGGACGTTGCACTCGTTTGCAGTTCGGCTTGCGGCGCGGGTGTACCGAAACCCACCGGTTTTCGTACGCGAATCCGTGGCGCTTAAGAGACTGGGAATCGAACATGCGAGGTCCGGCACGCCATATGCGGCTGAGTCGTCAGATCTGGTCATCAACTCGGCCTTCGGCTGCAACTCTGATCACTTTGGGGTCGAGCCGTCCGGTGCAACCGCGATCTCGGAGGTTTTGTCGGCGTTGACGACGGCGCCTTCGTGCGCGACCGCGCAAATCCCGCGGATTCCAATTCGCGAGGTGCTATGCTTTGAGATCGCCTGAGCGGGGAACCGGAGAGGCTGCGGCGAGCCGTTGACCTCACTGCCGCCCGGCTGTCCCACCCTCTTTGGAGAGTCTGAGCCGATGCAATCGAATCTGACCTTGGGTTTCCTGCTGGTCGTCGCCGCCGGCGCGATGGTGGGCAACTGCATGCTCCCATTCAAACGGCTGCGCATGTGGAGATGGGAAAGTGCGTGGATGGTTTTCACGCTCGTCTCATTGGTGGCCGTCCCGTGGGCGGTTGCGGTCGCCGCGGTCCCGAATCTGCTATCCATTTACGCGGCCTGCTCCGTGGCGGACCTTCTGCCGTCGCTCCTGTTCGGATTCGGATGGGGGATCGCGCAGGTGCTGTTCGGGATCACTGTCGTCAATCTGGGCATGGCGCTTGGCTTTGCCATTGTCATCAGCCTTGGCAGCACGTTCGGCACGCTCGTACCGCTGCTGGTGCAAAGACCGGAGGTGCTGGCGTCCGGCAAGGGTGTGCTGTTGCTCATCGGAATGGTCGTGATGCTAGTAGGAGCCGCCGTGTGCAGCTATGCCGGGCGTCTGCGTGAACGAATCGAAGCGAGATCCACCAAAGGAAAGAGCGCAGCTTTCAAGGGCGCGATGATCCTGGCGGTGGTCTGCGGCGTTCTGGCTCCCATGATCAACTTCGGGTTCGCCTTCGGCGACGGCATCGTCCGGCAGGCCGTGCAACTTGGCGTAGCCCCCGTGAACACCGGCTTCGTCGTTTGGCCCGCGGTGCTGGGCGGCGGACTCCTCCCCAATATCGGCTACGCCGCGTATCTGCTGACTCGCAACGGGCAGTGGGGGCTCTATCGAGTGGTCTGGCCTGATGCGGGATGGAGCGTGCTGGCGGGCTTGCTCTGGGTTGGAGCGACGTTGCTGTACGGAATCGCCAGCCGCTGTCTGGGCGCGTTGGGCACATCCGCCGGTTGGGGACTCTACCAGGTCCTCATGATCGTCAGCGCCAACGTTTCGGGCCTGGTGACGGGCGAGTGGTCGGGAGCAGGTAAGCGTCCCATCCGGATTCTCCTTGCGGGCCTCGTGCTCCTGGCTGTCGCCACCCTGTCGATGAGCCTGGCCAACAAATGAACGAAGCGGAGTTCGCGAGTTCATCCCGGTGCGGAAACCAGACCGACGCGCGACCTGTGGATTGTTGGTCTTTCCCATCAGTCCCCTCGGGCAAAAGAGCCGACCGTTCGCCTGGCAGGTTGTGTTTGAATCCGGCGAGAACCAGTTGCGCGCGGTCGGCCAGAAGGGCGTGGATCAAGTGGTTGATTCCATGACGGTGAGGTATTGAGCGCCCAGACCGACGGAAGCGCCCTTGGAAGTGCCCGCGGGCTGGCGCCGATCCGCCATCTCCGGTGGTGGATCGGCGGACTGCTGTTCGCCTCCACCGTCATCAATTTCATCGACCGGCAGACGCTGAGCGTCCTGGCCCCCTTCCTGAAACAGGAGTATCACTGGACCAATACTGAATTCGCCACGATTTTGATCGCGTTCCGGGTCGCCTACACGATCATGCAGTCCGTTTCCGGCCGCATTCTGGACCGTCTGGGCACGCGACTAGGTCTTGCCTTGAGCGTGGGTTTCTACTCCGTGGTGGCGGCGCTCACTTCGACTGCCCGGGGACTGGCGGGTTTTCAGATCTTCCGATTCCTGCTTGGCTCCGGTGAGGCGGCAAACTGGCCTGGCGCCACCAAGGCAGTATCTGAGTGGTTCCCGGCCAGGGAGCGCGCCTGGGCGGTCGCTCTGTTTGACAGCGGATCCTCGATCGGTGGCGCCATTGCGCCGTTCCTGGTGTTACTGACTTACCGCGTGTTCGGCAGTTGGCGGCCGGTGTTCCTGCTGACAGGCTGCCTGGGAGCGCTGTGGCTTGTCGTATGGCGGGCCCTGTATAGTAGCCCGGAAGTGCATGCCAGGCTCTCCAAGGATGAATTGGACTACATCCGGCGAGACCGCCCGGTGGAGGCTGAGAGCGGGCCTGCGTTGCCGCCTCCGGGTTGGTGCACGCTGCTGCGATATCGCCAGACGTGGGGCATCATGCTCGGCCGTTTCCTCCTGGACCCTTACTGGTTCATGATGGCCGAATGGTTTGCCTTATTCCTGATCAGCAAAGGATTTCGCCTCGAGCAGAGTATCCTCGCGTTTTGGGCGCCGTTCCTCGCTGCCGACCTGGGCAATTTCGTTGGCGGTGCGCTGTCGAGTCATTGGATCAGTCGCGGCTGGCCCGTCGGGCGCGCCCGCCGTACCGTGATTCTGGTATTCGGTCCGAGCATGCTCGCGCTAATCCCGGCCGCCTTCTTGACGAACTATGTCGCGCTGATCCTATTGTTCTGCTGGGCGACGTTTGCCTACGCCGCCTGCTCGACCATGTCCCTCTCGCTGCCGGCGGACGTCTTCCACACGCGCGCCGTAGCAACGGTGAGCGGACTTGGAGGCACCTGCGCTGGAATCGGCACGCTGATCTCGACTTACCTGATTGGGAGGATCACAGATCGCTTTTCGTTTCAGCCGATCATCATCGGCGCTTCGCTCGTCCCCTGTGTGGCGACTTTCGTGTTTGTGCATTTCGTGAGGGCGGGCCGCAAGCCGGATCCGGAGCGCCTGCTGCAGCGGTTCTAGTGTTCGGCGCCGAACCGCGGGCACAAGCGAGCGTCCCGCCCAGGATTCGAGATCGCCCGGAAGTCGCTCCATGAGAGAGTGCGCAGCCAACCAGACATCGGTCGCCTCAGGGCAAAGGGATTGCAGGGAATGACCGCTGCGCTCGTTGCCTGAGTGGGTGGAAAGGTCAGACTGGCACGGCCTTGAAAGTGCCGGATGGTGGCGATGTGATATCTTGAACGGGCCGGATTCGACAGGAAATCGATGCGGACTCTGGAAGAGGCGGTCTTCTGGGAGATCTACACATGCCAGAGTTGTGTCCGGCGTGACCTGGCAAAACGGCTCGGAACCAGTTGGGCTAGTGTTTCCCGATCTGTTGACGCCCTGCTTTCAGGGCATCTGGTGGTCGAAACGACCAGCGCCAAGACGATGCGGGGTCGGCGGCCACACGTCCTTCAAGTCAATCCACAACTGGCGACGCTACTCGGTCTGGAGATTGACCGGAGCGTCGTAACAGCGGTCCTGACCGACATGGTGGGTACCCTGCTTGGACGTGGAACAGTGAATTTCGACGCCTCCCAGGGCGTGCAAGCGGTGATAGAGCCCGCACGTACCGCGATCCGAAATGCCCTTGCAGATGCCGAAGTCCCTCAGAAGGAGGTTAAACACCTGGGAGTCGGGCATCCGGGAGTCCTCGAACTGAAGTCCGGACGTTGCGAGTTCTGGTACAACGTACCCGCCTGGAGGAACGTTCCACTGAAACAATTCCTTCAAGACGCGCTCGGCCTCCCTGTGACACTGGATGATCGATCGAGGGCGATTGCACTGGCGGAGCGCCGGGCCTCACCGGAGGACGGCAAGCATCCGAACGCCCTCTATATCAACTCGGGAATCGGGGTAGGGACCGGCATCTTCATCAACGGTCATCTTTACCATGGTTCGGCGCAGTGTGGTGGCGAGATCGGGCATCTCACAGTTGACAAGAACGGACCACAGTGTAGCTGTGGAAAGCAAGGCTGCGTGCAGGCGTATGCCGGGACCAGAGAATTGATCGCTAGAGTTAAGAACACTCTCCGCTCGGGGGCATTCTCGCTGCTTCGAGATACGTACCGCGACGATCTGGACGCAATCACGGTAGAAATGATCGCGGCGGCGGCGGCTCGAGGGGACAGAATAGCCACCCAAGCGCTTCGTGAAGCGGCGGAAGCACTTGGCACGGGTATCGCGGCCGCAGTCCAAATCCTGAATCCCTCTCTGGTGGTTCTTACCGGAAAGCTCTTTCAGGCTGCCGGACCGATCATCCTGCCCACAATTAACGAGGTGGTCCGCCAAGACTGTTTCGAGATCTTTCTCCGTCGCCTTCGAATCCGCCTTTCCACCGTCAAGAAGGATCTGTCCGCGATAGGTTGCGCACTCCTCGGAGCGACTTGCGTCGCCACGGGTGCCCTCCACCAAAAGCTCTCCGTCGGACCGTCTGCCCGAGCGATCTGAATATTTGCAACCTGAACATATATAAGCTTTTTACCTTGACCTTCCCCTTCGGTTCGCCTAAACTCGAAATGGCAAGCCGCCCGCCTCATGCGGGGCCCTAGACGACAGCTCCACGCATGATGACGCCCACGGCAACGAAAGCGCGCAATGAGGCGGCGTTATTCGTTTATGACTCGGGGTCTGACGTGCTTCGACGGGAGTGTTTCACACCAGAGTAAGCTCGCCTGCATCAAAATCGGGTGTCCTCCAACGCTATGATTAACGCAAAACGTGTACTTCCAACTTTACTGCTCACTCTGCTCTGGACCTGCATCGTCTTGAGCACGACAGCCAACGCGCAGACTACGGCTGACCTCTACGGTACCGTCAGAGACCAATCCGGTGCTCCGGTTCCGGACGCCACCGTGACTCTGGCCAACCTCCAGACAGGATTCACAGAATCGCGAAAGACGAGCATCGCCGGGGCATATGCGCTGCTGTACCTTCCTATCGGGAAGTACCAGCTCGCCGTGGAAAAGAACGGGTTTCGGAAATATGTCCAAACCGGCATCACCTTTGCTGTCAACGACAAAGTCACTCTCGATGTCGCTCTCGAACTTGGACAACTGTCCTCGAGTGTTACAGTGCGAGATTCCGCGCCACTCGTCGAAGCCCAGACCGGGACACTTAGAGGATTAGTTGATAACCAGAGAATGCTGAATCTGCCCCTGAACGGGCGCGACATGACGGCGCTGGTGGCGATTCAGGCCGGAGCCATTAAAGGCGACGACCGCGGATACGACGAGGGAGTCGCCTATCAGGTGAACGGCGCCCGGCAAAACGGCGTGTACTATCTGCTTGATTCAGGATATAACACGGACACCTATCGAAACTACAGCGGCGCTTTTCCAAATCCCGACGCGATTGAGGAGTTTAGCGTACAAAGGAGTAACTTCAGCGCCGAGTACTCCAACGCGACAGGAGCAGTGGTGTCGGTGGTCACAAAGTCGGGGACGAATGAGTTTCACGGCTCCATGTTCGAGTTTCTCCGCAACCGCGACTTGAACGCACGGAACTTTTTTGAAGCTCAAAGGGACTCGCTCAAGCAAAATCAATTCGGCGCCTCGGCTGGCGGGCCAATTTTGAAGGACAAGCTGTTCTTCTTCGTATCCTACCAGGGAAGCCGCCTGCGTAGCGACCCCGCCTTATCTCGCCAGTTTCTGCCTACGGCGGCCGAGCGCACAGGAGATTTCTCAGCGGTCACAACGCCCATCATCGACCCTCTGACCAGCGGACCATTTCCGAACAATCAGATTCCGCAAAACCGGATTAACCCTGTCACAGTGGCGTTTCTGCCCTATATTCCCACCCCCGCGACGTCTGATGGAGAGCGCTGGAGCGGCTCGCCGGATAGAACAGGCATGGATGAGTGGACGGGGAAGATCGATTTGACCGTGAAGAAGCATCGGTTGTCAGGTAAGGTGTTTCGCGACCTCGAGGCGCAGTCCGAGGATTACGCTGCGTTATCCAAGGACATCACTAGCACAACGCCCGCGCTCGGCCTCAACTATAGTCCTTACCTTCAGACTACTCTCAACGATCTCTACACGTTCTCTCCACACCTGATGAACTCGGCGACTATGGCGTTTCGTTCCCGGATCAGCAGAAGCGGCTGGAGTAAATTTCCAATTACGTTCGAAATGGCGGGCGTCCAGGGCATCTCTGATGTCGGAAACCAAAAGCCGATGATTTACGTCGATGGAGGTTTTCACTTCGTGGGAGGTCACGGCTATTATCGCCACGATGTCGACTTGCACTGGAACGACACAGTCACGCAAATCTGGGGGCGGCACAACATCAAGTACGGCTTTGAGGCCATTCGGAGCCACGACAGGATCGAGAACCACTTCATGCAGCACGGCGAGTTTTACTTCACCGGCGACTACACCGGAACTTCGATGGCGGATTTCATGTTGGGATACGCCTACGAATTTGACCAGGGTGGCGGAGAATACAAGAACAATATCGGAACTCGCTACGGCCTCTTCGTGCAGGATGACGTCCGGGTTTCCCCGGACCTCACGCTGAACGTGGGACTTCGTTGGGATCCGATGTTTCCGTTCCATGACGGACTCGGCCGCATGCAGTGTCTCCGAGCAGGCCAACAATCCACGCGGTTCCAAAATGCTCCGCTGGGGTATCTGAGTGGGGGTGACCCGGGCTGCCCGGTGGCAGGCTTCAACTCCTACACGCGCGCGATCTCTCCGCGTCTGGGCTTCGCATGGCGGCCTTGGGGAGCCAAGACGGTCATCCGTGCGGCCGGCGGCCTGTTCTGGAACCCACAATTCAGCAACGTGTACAACAACTTTGTCAATGCAGCGCCGTTTAGCCCCCAGGTGACGCTATACGCGGTCAAGCTCGAAAACCCGTACGCCCGCTATACGAACCCCTTCCCGCCGTTCGCTCCCTTCAACCCGTCGGCGGACGCCCCCTTCTACCTGCCTTTGGGGACCTTTGGGTCGTTCGCATCGAATTATCGGCCGAGCTACATGGAGACACTCAATTTCACGCTAGAGCGGCAATTCGGCTCCAGTGTTGTAGGCCGGGCGAGCTACGTTGCTAACCTAGGACGCCACTTGTCGTATGCCGATGAGATCAACTATGGTCGGCACTGGCCAGGCAACTCATCCGACGATAACCTTCAGGACCGGCGGCCCTACCACGACTTCAACGGCATCAACATGGCGTTCTCAGACCTCACGTCGAGCTACAACAGCTTGCAGCTTTCTGCGGAGCGGAGAATGAATAGTAACGTTTCTCTTGAAATAAGTTACGTGTGGTCAAAAGCGATCGGTTATTACAATAACGACGCTGATCCTGGGTCGGACGTGATCCCGATCCCCGGCAACCTCAAAGCCAACCGCTCACTGGCCAACTTCGACGTTCCGCATCGGCTGGTTTTGTCCTATGTCTGGGTGCTGCCCACGCTGAAGGATCTGAACGCTCTCGCCCGGCATGTCCTCGGCGGATGGCAGACCTCGGGCATTTGGGTAGCACAGTCAGGCACGCCCTTCTCGATTGTTTCGGGTCGGGACAATTCCTACAGCGCCATGGGGTATGACTTTGCGGATCTTGTCGGAGATCCATTCCTACCCACCGATCGCCCACGCGGGGCTAAGGTCGCTGAGTACTTCAATACCGCAGCTTTTGGGCCGAACGCTTTGGGCACGTTCGGGAGCGCACCACCGAACCTCCTGCGCGGGCCTGGGCTGTTCGGTGCCGACCTGGCGTTGATCAGGAGCTTCGGCATTCGCGAGCGCTGGAACCTCCAGTTCCGCTCCGAGTTCTTCAATGCGTTCAACAGGCCAAACTTCGGGCAGCCGTACAACGAACAAAGGACAGCCGATCGCTTCGGGCAGATAGAATCGGCGGGTGACCCACGGAGAATCCAGCTTGCGTTGAAGCTGCTGTTCTAGGTTGTGAACGATAATTCCGATACACTGTCTCCTGACGCGCGCGGCTCCGAACCGACCTTAGGCCGCGCGCGTCATGCGTGTGGGTGAGTTTCTTAACAGGATGGTCAAGTCCCAAATGAATAAACTCGTGTTGGGCCTGATGGCAGTCGCGGGCGGGTTTATCCCTGTCGGCGCTCACGGTCAGGCGGAGAATTTCTTGATCCTTCACGATCGCGAGAGTGCTACTGTGCCCCCCTTCGCGGAGTGGGTGGAATGGACAGACCTGCGCAACATGTTGCAGCATCATCTGAACTCCCAGGCATTTCAGTTGATCCAAGAGCGGGAGAAGAAGATAGAGCGACTTCAGACGGCGGAGGACTGGGCAAAAAGGAAGCGCGAGGTCAAAGCGCTTCTCCAGCGGATCGTGGGCCCTTTCCCTGATCGAACCCCGCTGAATACCAGGGTTCTGGGCGTCATTCCTGCGCGAGGGTACAAGGTCGAGAAAGTCGTCTTCGAGTCAAGGCCGAGGTTCTTTGTTACGGCAGACCTGTTCGTTCCTGCGCTAGCCGGTGGCAGGAGGCCGGCAGTCATTTACTTATCCGGCCATAATGACCTGTCCTTCCGGAACGAAGGCGCGCAAGTGCTGATTCTCAACCTGGTAAGAAAGGGCTTCAATGTACTCGCGATCGATCCGCTGAGTATGGGAGAGAGACTCCAGTACTATGATCCGGCGCAGAAGAAGTCGCTGATCGGGGGCCCTAGTGCCGAGCACGATTATTTCGGCAGACAATGTTTCCTCGCAGGGGTGTCATCGGCTCGGTATTTTGTGTGGGACATCATGAGAGGGATCGATTACCTCGCATCGAGACCCGATGTGGATGAAACCAGAATCGGGGTCACCGGAAACTCGGGCGGGGGTACTCAGACCGCCTACATCGGAGCCATGGACGAGCGCGTCAAGGCGGCGGCGCCGAGTTGTTACATAACAAGCTTTCGAAGACTCCTCCAGTGGATGGGGCCCCAAGATGCCGAGCAGAATTTTGTCGGAGGCATTGCGAGTGGACTCGACCACGCCGATCTTCTGGAGGTCCGAGCGCCGGCAGCAACGCTCGTTGTGACGACGACCCGGGATGGATTCAGCATACAGGGCGCGAGGGAGACCTTTGCCGAGGCAAAGAGGGCGTACCGCGCCATGGGAGCGGAAGAAAACCTGGTGAAGGTCGAGGACGACTACGACCATGGGTACAGTTTTCGAAATCGCGAAGCAATCTATGCATTCTTCCAAAAGCACCTGAACAATCCGGGCGATCCCAAGGAGGAAAACGTTGACGACATTATGCTCAGCCGCGACGAGCTCAGAGTGACTGCGACTGGCCAGGTCATCGACGCGTTGGGCGGAGAGACGGTGTTCTCAATCAACCGTACGGAGACGGGCACATTGCTGGAGCGGCTGGAACATTCTCGCCAGGACATCACGGCACATCTGGAAACCGTAAGAAAGAGCGCCAAGGAGTTGTCAGGATACACCGCTCCGTCGGGAGTCTCCGGGCTCATGTTTATGGGCGGATACCGGAGAGAGGGCTACCGTGTCGAGATGTACGTGATGTCAGGAGAAGGCAATTGCGTCCTCCCGTTCCTGCTGATGGTGCCTGAAAGCCAACACACGCATCCCGCTCTGATCTATTTGCATCCGAAGGGAAAAGCGGATGCGGCTGAGCGCGGAGGCGAGATGGAATGGTTTGTGAAGCGGGGTTACTCCGTGCTGGCGCCGGATCTCTCGGGTACCGGAGAATTGGGGTCCGTGAACGACGAAACCTCGTATCTCGGTCTCCAGATCCGGCGAAGCATTGTTGGGATTCGTGCCGGGGACGTGGTGCGGTGCGTAGAATACCTCAAGACGCGGAACGACATCGACAAAGGAAGAATACTCGGCTTGGCACGAGAAGGATTGGGCGCAGCCTTGCTTCACGCAGCGGTTTTCGAGCCATCCATTTCCGGAGTGGCGCTGATCGAGCCTCTGATATCCTACCGCTCGGTAGCGACGAACCGGTTCTACCGGGCGCCCTACGCGGATCTAGTTACGAGCGCCCTGACAGCCTACGATCTCCCGGACCTGGCGGCGTGTCTCGCGCCGCGCAGACTGTTAGTCCTGAATGCCACAGACCAACTCCTCGTCCGCGCGACAACCGAACTCATCGAGAGCGAGTTCGCCGTTGTGCGAGCCGCGTTTTCCAAGGCCGAGGCCCAATCAAACCTTGTCGTGCGAAACTGGGAACCGTATCAGCGGCTTGACGAAGTGTTTGCGTGGTGGCTTAAACAGTAACAGGCGCCGACGAATCCGGCGTCGGAAATGATTGATGACACACACGGAAATGATTGATGACACACACAGAGAGACCATCGATAAGCAGGCGCGGTTTTCTGTCCACCACCGCCGTCGCCTTTGCGGAGCCTGCGGCTCTCGCTGCAGGCCCAGTCTCAAGAGGAGCAGACGGCAAACGCGAGCGGCTAGCCATCGTTGGCACGGGTGGTCGCGGCACAGGCATGTGGGGAAAGCCCGCGGTCGAGGAATACGGGGATGTCTGCGAAATTGTCGGGCTGTGCGACATCAATAGCAGGCGGGTGAGGGCTGCGCAATCCCTGATGGGCACGAAAGCACCTTGCTACACCGACTTTGAGCAGATGGTGCGGGAGACAAAGCCTGATCGCATCATCGTCACAACGGTTGATGCAACCCATTACCGATACATCATCTGGGGCCTCGAGCTCGGCTGTGCGATCATCACGGAAAAACCGCTGTGTACCGATGAACGGCAATGCCGCGCAATTCTGGACGCACAAAGGAAGACGGGTGGGGACGTGACGGTCACGTTCAACGACCGGTACCTGCCCGAGTCGATGTTGATGAAGCAGTTGCTGATGGAGAAAGCGATCGGGAATATCATCTCAGTCAATTTTCACGAGTACCTGGACACGTCTCACGGGGCGGACTATTTTCGCCGCTGGCACCATCTAAAGGAAAACTCGGGCACCTTGCTGGTGCACAAGGCTTCTCATCATTTCGATTTGACGAATTGGTGGCTGGACTCGAGACCCCTTGAGGTTTCCGCCGGGGGTGATCTGAGATTCTATGGGCGCAATAACCAGTTTCGTGGTACGCACTGCCGTGGGTGTGCGTTCAAGCCGCGCTGCCAATTCCAATGGGATGTGACGGCAGATCCGGAGAACGTCAAACTGTACGTCGAATGCGAATCGGAGGACGGCTATCTGCGCGACGCCTGTGTCTGGCGAGAGAGTACGAACATTTATGACACGATGTCCGTGCGGGCGAAATATGAGAACGGAACACTGCTGAGCTATACAGCCGATACGTATCTGCCGTACGAGGGGCAAGCCATCTCGTTGAACGGTACGCTGGGGCGGCTCGACTGGAACACCTTCGGCGGTGGTGGCTTTGCTTCGAAAGAGATTAGACTGACGCGGCGTTTCGCAAGATCGGAAGTGCTGCGGCCGATGGTTCCTAAGCGGGAAGGTGATCACGGCGGATCGGACAGCTCGATCCGGGATAGGGTATTCCGCAACCCGCATGCTTCGGACACACTTGGCCAACGTGCTGACCTCTTGGCTGGCGCCTATTCGAGCCTGCTGGGGATTGCGGCTTATCGAAGTATCGAGCGCGACGGGCGTCCGGTCAAGATTGCCGAACTGTTGGGAGCGTGAATTCTCTGAGCTTTCGAGTGGAACGGGCCGAATCGGGCGTCCTTGCTGACGTCATCGATGGCCGACGCCATCGACTGTTGTCAACGAAACCCTGGAGTAATTGAATTCACAAGGTACTCATGAAAATCAGTAGGCGCAGTTTTCTCGCGACTCCGGCGTTGGCTGCTTCTGGAGTTGCGCCCACGGCGGCCGCGGAACAGCGACTTTGCCTCTGGTACAAGCAGCCCGCGAAGCAGTGGATCGAAGCACTCCCGATCGGCAACGGGCGACTGGGTGCCATGGTGTTCGGCGGTATCGAGACGGAAAGACTTCAGCTCAACGAAGAGACGATCTGGGACGGCTACGGCAGGGATCGCGACAACCCTGCTGCGCTCGATGCCCTGCCTGAAGTTCGCCGGCTTCTGTTCGAGGGGAAGAACGAGGAAGCCGCTTCGCTTGCCGGGCGGAAGATGATGGGGATCCCTGCCCGGATCAAGTCGTATCAGCCGCTCGGCGATTTCCTCATCGAGTACTACGAGCCTTCGCCCGTCACCGAGTACCGGCGCGAACTGAACCTCAATGCGGGCGTCGCGGCGGTGGCCTACTCCGCTGGCGGCTGCCATTACAAGCGAGAGTACTTCGCCTCGGCGCCCGATCAGGTGCTGGTCGCCCAATTGACCGCTGACAAACCCAAGCGCATTTCTGTCCGGCTGACCATGCGCCGCGAAAAGGACGCCGTCTGCGTGAATGGGATACCGGGATCTAACCGACTCATTCTCCGGGGCCGCGTGGATTGTCCCGATGACCGAAACGGCGAACCCCGCGGTGTGCGTTTCGAGTGCTGCGCCGAGGTCATCAGCGATGGCGGCAGCGTAGAGGTCGTGAACGGGGTGATCCAGGTGAAGGCGGCGAACTCCGTGCTCATTCTCATCGCGGCAGCTTCAGATTATTGCGGAGGCGATCCGGCCCAGGAGTGTGACCGCGTCCTGCTCGCAGCCCTGCGGCCCTTTGACGACCTCCGCACCCGCCACGTTCAGGACCATAGGGCGTTGTTGGAACGTGTGTCGTTTCGGCTAGCCGCGGGGGATCGCTCACCGCAAGACGTGCCTACCGACGAACTCGTCAACCGCGCCCGCCGCGGTGCCTTTGAGCCCCACCTCATTGAAATCTACTTCCAATACGGGCGGTACCTGCTGCAGGCGTCCTCACGCCCCGGAACTCTGCCTGCCAACCTGCAAGGCATTTGGAATCCGCATCTGAATGCGCCTTGGAACAGCGACTTTCACACGAACATCAACCTGCAGATGAACTACTGGCACGCCGAAAGCTGCAACCTTGCGGAATGTCACCAACCTCTGTTCGATTACATGAACCTGTTGGCGCGGACGGGGAGCAAGACGGCGAAAGTGCACTATGGCGCCCGGGGTTGGGTTGTTCACCATCTTTCCGACCCGTGGGGATTCACCGCGCCGGCAGATGGAGTCTGGGGCGTCTGGCCAATGGGTGCGGCATGGCTGGCGCAGCATCCCTGGGAGCACTATCTGTTCTCCGGTGATCGCACGTTCCTACGTGAACGGGCATGGCCTCTTATGCGGGGCGCAGCCGAGTTCATACTCGATTTCCTGATCGAGGCGCCCGGCGGAGTGCCCGGCGCCGGGAAGTTAGTTTCCGCGCCGTCCCATTCGCCCGAAAACAGCTTCCGAAAGGCTGACGGGTCGGAATCGATGTTGACGTACGCGGCGACCATGGATCTCGAAATCTGCCATGACCTGCTGCGGAATTGCATCGATGCCTCCAGCATTCTCGACGTCGATTCCGGTTTTCGAAAGCGATGCGAGGACGCACTGGCGCGTCTGGCTCCCCTCCAGGTCAGTCGGCGCACCGGCCGTTTGCAGGAGTGGATCGAAGACTACGACGAACCCGAACCACAACACCGCCACACCTCTCACTTGTTTGGCTTGCATCCGGGCCGGCAGATTACGCGCACGGCCACGCCGCCTCTGTTTGAAGCGGCGAAAAGATCCCTGATCGCGCGGGGAGACTCGGGTACCGGCTGGAGCATGGCCTGGAAAGTGAACTTCTGGGCACGTTTCGGAGACGGCGACCACGCCTTTCTCGTCTTGCGCAATCTGCTCGAGCGGTGCACGCTTCCGAATCTCTTTGACGATCACCCGCCCTTCCAGATCGACGGCAATCTTGGTGCCTGTGCCGGCATTGCCGAAATGCTTTTGCAGAGCCACGCTGGCGAACTTCATCTGCTGCCCGCTCTGCCCTCCGCCTGGAGCGAAGGCGAAGTGCGTGGGCTCCGCGCCCGGGGCGGCTTCACGGTGAACATACGCTGGCTGCGCGGGCGCCTGGTTGAGGCCGCCATTCAATCCAGCCGCCCTGAAACGGTGCGGATTCGATACCGGGAACGGGTTCGGGAACTCGCAATGCGTGCTGGGGAACAGGTGACGATCCGTCCCGCCTCCTTCGGGAGGCAGCCTCTCGCGGAGGCGCAATGAAAGGTACTGCAATTCGATCTCCCTTGGCCGCATAGTCACCGCCGTTTGGGGCCCGCGAGGGCGGCGGGGCAGTCGAGCTCTTCGGTATTACCACCCAGAGAAGAAGCTGATCACTCGCGGACGCCTGTTTCGCTTGGACGTCCACGCTGTTGTGCGGCACTCTTTGACCTTTCAGGGTGGATGGAAACCCGTCTCGTTCAACATCGTTGAGAGGGTCTTGATCTCTTGATCGGCAGGAATGAACGGCAGCAGCTGGCAAGAGGCGATATAATCGCCTCTCTGCTGGCAATGCGATTTTGCTCCGCGCCTAGTCAGCGGACCGATCAACGCACCCTATGAGGGTGTCTGCGTGCAGGATGGCAAGTGGGATGCCATCAAGGACGTCGCGCCAGGTGGACCTCGCGTTCATCTATGAATCGCGTACTGGCGGCGACGTAATCGGCACAACAGCGACCGGTGCAGGCACTCCGATTCGCCGAAAGCGGGGGTTTGGGATTGAAAGCAGCAGAGTTCTCTCGAAGGACATTCCTCGGAACACTGGGGGCTGGTGCAGCGCTCACCGTGTCCAGCGCGTGCGCACTAGCCGGCAAAGGCCCCAATAATCAGATCGTCGTCGGCTGCATCGGGGTAGGGAACCAGGGACTCTATCGTCTCGATGAGCTCCTGAAACAGAATGATGTCCGTATCGCTGCGATCTGCGACGTCGATCAGCGTCACCTCGATCGCGCGATTACCATTGTGGAAAGGGCCAAGGGCTACAAGCCGCAAGGCTTTCACGATTTCCGAAAGCTGCTTGACAGCAACGACATTGATGCGGTTACGGTGGTCACGCCGGACCACTGGCACGCCATTCCGACGCTGGCTGCGTTCGAGGCGGGGAAGGACGTCTTCGTCGAGAAACCACTCAGCTACACCATGGCCGAGGGACGCGCGATGGCGGAGGCCTCACTGAAACACGAGCGGGTCACGCAGATGGGGAACCACATTCACAACGATCTGCCGAACTACCGGCGCGTCGTGGAGATGGTGCAATTCGGCACGCTGGGAAAGATTACGCACGTCCATGCATGGAAGACATCCCCGACGCAGAATTGCGAGACCGAGGAGCCGGCGACGTGTCCGCCGGAGTTGGACTACGACTTCTGGCTTGGCCCGGCGCCCAAGCGGCAATATGCGGCGCTGCGATCGCATGGCACGTTCCGTTATTTCTGGGACTACTCCGGCGGCACATTCATCGATTTCTGGTGCCACATCACGGACGTTGCATTTTGGGCGATGAACGTCGGGGCGGCGAAGAACATTACTTCGGTAGGCGGGCGTTTCTTCCTCAGCGATCAGACCGAAACGTCCGACACGCAAGAGGCGATTCTTGAGTTTCCCGGTGTGCTTTACACCTACAGCTTCCGTCCGTCGCCGCTCACCGGATTCGAGCATATGGGGCACATCGGGTGCCTGTTCGAAGGTACCGAAGGTTCGCTGGTGACAAACTACGAGAGACACGAGATCTGGGTAAATGGCAAGCGGTCCGACCACTTCCCGCGGCCGCCGCAGACGATCCCGGACTCTCCCGGCCACATGCGTGAGTTCCTTGACGCTGTCAAGACCCGGAATCTCGAGACCACGTGCAATGTGCGCTACGGCCATCACCTGACAAAGTACGGCCTTTTGGCGAACATCTCGTACCGCTCCGGCAACCGGCTCACCTGGGATGACGAACAGGAGCGAATTGTCGGAGACTCGACTGCAAACCGGTTTTTGACACGGCAATACCGCAAGCCCTGGAAGCTGAAGGCGTAGCGGCGTCCGGCAGCCCCGCGTAGACACTAGTGATCGAGTCGGCAGTTCCAAACTCGCCTTGCAGACGGGCAAATGCCTGGGCCGGATTGATCACGACCCTCGCGACTACGCCACGGCAGATTCAATTCGGGTTGAAGCTGATCTTCTGAGGATGGGACGAGGCTCCGTGTGTTTGCATCCTCCGAGGGAACGTGTTGGGTCGCTTCCAGCAAGGAGAGGACGGACGCCCAGGCACACCGGGATCGTCGTGGAGCTGGCAGTGGAGACGGGCGGGGCTTCGCCTGAACTCTCGCCGGCGATCGGCAAGAGCGCCGCGAGGTGGTAGAAGAGTCGCTGGCGCCAAGGGGCTTCAGTAGCGCTGGGTGGCGGCGGGCTAGGCGAACAGTTCCTGCGCACGCGCCAGCCGCTCGCGGACATGCACGCCGTTGGCGCACTTCACCGCGCATTCGGCGCAATCCTCGCAGCGCACCTTGCGCTGTTCCTCGGAGAGCGCGAGGAAGTTCTCGCGCGCCAGCGTGAACTCGCCGTACCCGTCGGCATAGCTCAAAATGCGCAACACGTCCGGCACTGGAACTCCCTTCGGGCAAACGCCCACGCATGCGCCGCAACTCCGGCAGTACAACGGCCGAATCCAGGCCAGTTGCGCCGCCAGCAGCTTCTGGTCTTTGGGACCGTAACGCTCCGACAGTGCGCGGAGGTTCTCGTCCAGTTGATCGAAGTCCGTCATGCAGACGATCGCAGTGTCCACCGATTGGTTCTTCAACACCCATTTGATGGCGGCGAGAAAAGCGCCTTCCTGTTTGAGCGTCGCGGTCAGCGCATCCGGCTGGACCCCATATAGCCGGTCGCCACGCTGGATTCGGCTGAACCCTCCGGCCAGCGCCTTCATCGTCACGATGCCCATCCCCGCGCGACGCGCCGCTTCGATGGCGGATGTCACCTCCGGCTTCAAGGTGAAGTTGTAGGTGGTCAGCACGACGTCGGTGCGCCCCAGCTTAACCACGTAGGGGAGCATCTCGCGCATGTTGAGATGCGTGCTTACGCCCGCGAAGCGGATCTTGCCCGCCTTCCTGGCAATATCCTGCGCCTCAAACAGACCGTCGTTCAGCTCCGCGGGGGTGCTACGGTTATGCAGGTACCAGATGTCCAGGTAATCGGTGCGCAGTTCGCGCAGGCTGGTGTCAAGATCTGCCAGGGCAGCCTGCTTGGTCTGCGCCGGCGTCTTGCTGGAGACGACCAGGCTCCGGCGCTTGGCGCTCAACGCCGCGCCCACCATCCGCTCGTTATTGCCGCCCTGGTAGCTGCGGGCCGTATCGAAGTAGTTGACGCCCGAGTCGGCGGCCCGCTCGATCACAGCCTGGTCCGACGTCGTCATGCAGCCGAAGCCGAGCGGAGTCACTTTGAGTTCGGTTTTTCCGAGCAGCCTCGGTTCGAGCTTCGAGTTCTGCTCCGCGGCGGCGACGGCCGGGATGGCGAGACTGCCGGCCAGAAAATTGCGGCGCGTAGAGGTTGAGTTCATGGCGCATCTCCCTTCAGGAGCGCTGACATAATATACTCGCATTCTGCCACCACGCCCGCCGGCTTCGTGATGCAATAATTACCAGTCATGCTTCATCTAACGCAGCGAGTTTACCTGATCCTGGGTCTGGTCCTGCCCACCATCGTTGCAGCCGCGCCCACGCCACATTCCGCCCCGCTCAATCTCATCCAGCTCGAGAATGAGCGGCGCATCCGCTTCAACGACGACTGGCGCTTCTTCAAAGGCGAAGCCGAGGGGGCCGAGAGCCCGGGCTATGACGACGCGAAATGGCGCACCCTCGCGTTGCCACACGATTGGGCGATCGAAGGGCCTTTCGACCGCGCTTACAACGCCAACACCGGTGGCCTGCCCATATCAGGCACAGGCTGGTACCGCAAGCACTTCGTGCTGCCCGGCGACGCGAAAGGCTGCCAGTTCTCAGTCGAGTTCGACGGTGCGATGTCCAACGCTCGCGTCTGGCTCAACGGGAATCAGATTGGCGAGCGGCCCTATGGCTATTCGAGCTTCGCCCTGGACCTGACGCCCTACCTGCGCTGGGATGACGAGAACGTACTCGCTGTCCGGCTGAAGCCGGAGCCCGACTCCTCGCGCTGGTATCCCGGCGCTGGGTTGTACCGCAATGTCTGGCTCACGATGACGGGCTCGGTCCATGTCGCCCGTTGGGGGACCTACCTAACGACGCCCGACGTAAACGACGCACGCGCAACCGTCGCCATCGCGACCGAGGTAGAGAACCACGGCGATGCACAGGCGGCGATCCAGCTCCAGACAAACGTCCTCGATGCCAACGGCAAGCCCGTCGCGCATGCCACGACCAGCGGTGCGATCCTCGCTGCCGGCAAGCAGCGTATCTCGCAGCAGCTCGAGGTGGCCAATCCTACGCGCTGGGACATGGATCAGCCGTATCTCTACAGCGCGGTGACCGAGGTCGTGCAGAGCGGCGTAGTTGTTGACCGCTATGTGACGCCGTTCGGCATCCGCACGCTGACCTTCGACCGCGAGAAGGGCTTCCTGCTGAATGGCCGCTATCACAAGCTCCAGGGCGTCTGCAATCACCACGACCTCGGCGCGTTAGGCGCGGCCGTGAGTTGGCGCGCCACCGAACGCCAGCTCCAGATCATGAAATCTATGGGCGCGAATGCGATCCGGACCAGCCACAATCCGCCGTCGCCCGAACTGCTCTCGCTCTGCGACCGCATGGGACTCGTCGTGATGGACGAAGCCTTCGATATGTGGCGCATCCCGAAGGTGAAGAACGGCCTCAGCAAGTTCTTCGATCGGTGGTACGAAAGAGACCTGCGCGACATGATCCGGCGCGACCGCAATCATCCGAGCGTGATCATGTGGTCGATCGGCAACGAGGTCCCCGAGCAGACTAAGCCCAACGGTGGCCAGTTGGCCAAGCGGCTGACCGAGATCTGCCATGAGGAGGACCGCACGCGCCCGACGACGTCGGCCTTCGACAACCCCGATGGCGCGATCAAGAACAAGCTGGCGGACAACGTCGACGTGCCGGGCTTCAACTACAAGCCGATGTCCTACGCCCGCTTGCAGCAAGAGCATCCGAAGTGGGTGATCGTCGGCAGCGAGACCGCGTCGTGCGTGAGCTCGCGCGGCGTCTATCATCTGCCGATGAAGCTGGAAGGCAAGACTGCCGACCTCCAGGTGAGCAGCTACGACATCGAGGCTCCGCCATGGGCATACTGCCCGGACGTGGAGTTTGAGGCCCAGCACCAGCTCCCGAACGTCGCGGGTGAATTCGTCTGGACCGGCTTCGACTATCTCGGCGAGCCGACGCCGTACGGTGGCCGCAACGATTGGCCCTCGCGCAGCTCCTACTTCGGCATCGTCGACCTGGCGGGCTTCCCCAAGGACCGCTTCTACATCTACCGCAGTGTGTGGACCGATCAGCCCACAGTGCACCTCTTCCCGCACTGGAACTGGGCGGGCCACGAGGGCGAAAAGATCCCGGTGATGGTCTACACCAACGCCCAGGAGGTCGAGTTGTGGCTCAATGGCAAGTCGCTGGGCCGCAAGAAGCTTGGCGTCGACACCTTCACCATGCCGGTGAATAGGAATGTCAGCCAGGAGGGCACTTTCGTCAGCAAGTTCCGGCTGGAGTGGGATGTCCCCTACGCGCCCGGCGAGTTGAAGGCGGTCGGCTACCGCGACGGCAGGGAGTTCGCCGTCGACACCGTGAAGACCGCCGGCGCGCCCGCGCGGATCGTGTTGATGCCCGATCGCAAGGCAATCGCCGCCGACGGCGACGATCTCTCCTTCATCACGGTCCGAATCGAGGACCAGGATGGGAACTTCTGCCCGCTCGCCGACAACCTCGTGAAGTTCCATATCGACGGGCCCGCGAGCATTGCGGGCGTCGACAACGGCAACGCGGCGTCGGTCGAGTCCTTCCAGGCCGGCTCCCGCAAGGCCTTCAACGGCCTCGCGCTGCTGATCGTCCGCTCGCGAAACGGCCAACCCGGTTCGATTCAGATCTCAGCGACCGCCGAGGGCCTTCAGACGGGCAACACGCGCGTTGCGGCCGGCAAGTAGCCGGTCCATTTGCAGGGGAGCAGGGCCGGATGGGCGTAGGCCCTCGGGCCGCAGTCCCGGCACGATCACCCGACGCCTCAGGCCGTTCATCAAAGGTAGGTTTTCGGAACATGTCAACCAGTGCACGTTCGTGCCGCGTGGTCAACGCGCGAGCCGCCGGAAGTCCGGTGACGTTTTTCGAAAGCTCAGAAGCCGCTCATCAGATCGCAGAGGAGCTGCCATGAGTTGCCTCCAGCCGCCTGTTTTCGCAGTAATGGGCACCGTTGGGATGGTCAGCAGCTGCCGAACCAGCGCGTCAAGACCTCTCTGGTCTCGGCAACATGGCGTCGCAGGACATCGATCTTGCGCTGCAATAGGTCCCACAAATTGGTGGTGCTGTAGCCCCAGGTGGTTTCCCGCGGCCTATCAGCGCAGTTTTCAGAAGTTTCTCCAGCATCCATACACTCCTATCTATGGTCCGGCTCTATGGTCCGGCCTGCATTGCCAGGATCGCCCGCGAGGTGGACACCTCGGCTGGCAGGGAGGTGCGGCGTTCGGAAAACACCTCCCAGAGATTGTAGTAGTTCGGATATCCGGTGCCACAGGGTTAATTGGAAATTGGATGCGATGGAAACACGATAGCCGCGCGAGAGGGGCTTTCCGAATGGCCCCGGGTGAGGCTGCCGGGGG